>Ga0209749_1000980_pt1 | contig 29953 bp, 33 predicted proteins | sample EPASupsiteSAE347_FD_187267 | JGI IMG/M metagenome (GOLD analysis project Ga0209749, IMG submission 187267) | Bioremediated contaminated groundwater from EPA Superfund site, New Mexico - Sample SAE3-47 (SPAdes) (version 2) | ecosystem: Environmental > Aquatic > Deep subsurface > Groundwater >...
TAGAAGAACTGCATTTGGAACACCTTTTTTACTCATTTCTGAAAAATTAATTGAAATATATTCTGTTTACAGCATAAATATCATATTATCCAGTATTTTCAGCCGTACATTTTTGCCATTATCCCTTTTTCTCCTTTCTGACCGTTTTTACAGAGTATTTGTCCCCATTTCGGGAACAGTGAAAAGTACCACTAAAATACAAATTGTCAAGCGAAAATGCAATATTATGCGACTCTTTAAAAACCTTTTTCTAAACTCAATAAACCTCCCCTTAATCCCTTCCCCTCGTGTTCTCGTGTCAGAGCACGGGACAGACTCCGCATGGGGCAAGCTTTGTAAGCCTGCCACCGGCTCGCCTTGCCAAAGCCGACGGCGAAGCGCCGGTAGGCAGGGAGGGGACAGCTCTATTTATCTTTTGGAAACACTGACCAACTGTACCGGTCAAATGCCCAATCTAACATTTTTTTCATCTCGGCCCAGCGCTGATTTTCACCGGCGTCCAGCACGACACCGATTATTTTGCCCTTGTTGGACACCTCTCTCATCATCATTAAACAATAACCGGCATTATAAGTAAAGCCTGTTTTAGCTCCAAGTATTCCTGAATATTTGCCCAAAAGTTCGTCGGTATTGCCAACTCGATGAGTATTTTGAAACTCATCGCAACTTACTATCTCTATATGTGAAGGAGTCTGCATTATCTCCAAAACCATCGGATAATCCAAAAGGTGTTTCGCTATAATCGCCACGTCATAAGCGCAGGAATGGGAATTCTCGTCATCCAACCCCGCAGCGTCCGCAAAACGAGTATTTTTAAGATTCAATTCTTCCGATTTTTTGTTCATAAGCTCGACAAATTTTCCTTCGCCACCGCCAAAATGTTCCGCCAAGGCCCGGGCGGCTGTGTTGTCGGAATTCATAAGCATAGCTTTCAACAGATCTTTGGCAAAAAATTTCTCCCCGTTCAGAAAGTGGACGGTCGCTCCGCCAGCAGAAGCCGCGTGCTGGCTGATCTTCACCTTCTCGTCCCAATTCTTTACGATGTCCATAAGTATTAACGCTGTCATGGTTTTAGTAAGACTGGCAATTTGGTGACTTTCCAACATTTTGTCCTCATAAAGTATCCTGCCGGTAGCGCTATCCATAATTACCGCTTTCTTTGCCCAAACGACCAGATCACCATTCCCTTTTTTGTCCGCCTTAGGTCTGGGTACGGGGTTGAGAAAAGACAGAGAAGACGGATCAATCCCAACTATTTCCAGGGCCGGATCTTCTTGAATTTTTTCCTTTTTTAGCAAAGAGTCGGAAACGGCTTTAGCCCAAGCGAAAGGACCGTAGTCAGTCGCATTTTTCAGGTTTTCTTTTACCGGCAATAATAAAACGCCGATCAAATAGGCGGTGATAAAAAGCATTAGGTTATATGATTTTTGAGGTCCGAGGCGGAATTGAACCGCCGTGCGAGGTTTTGCAGACCTCTGCCTAACCGCTCGGCCATCGGACCATTTAACTCACAACAAGTAACTAATAACACATAACTTTGCATGAGAAAAGTTCGCTTAATATAAATATAAAATGTATATTTAAGACATGAAAAAAACAAATAAAATACCTGAAATACTATTAGTTACCCGTCCCCTTACCCCGCCTTGGGATGAGGCGAGTAAAAATTTCGCTTATCTTTTGGCCAAGAACTTGGAAAATTGCCGTTTCCATATACTGGTAGGAGAATACGACGCCGGTCTGCCAAAACACATCATTCAACATGTTATTTACCACGGCTCTTCCTGGACGACCCTCCAGAAAACCAAACTAGTGCTTAAATTATTCTTATTACTAAAAAGAAATCGCGGCATTAATATTGTCCATTTCCTTTTCGCGCCTACTCCGTTTAACGCCCGGGTTTTGAAGAGTCTGGTAAAATCATTCCCCGTAAAAGTAATCCAGACGATCGCCAGCGTTCCCGAAAATGCAAAAGAAAAAATAAGTTCAGCGCTGTTCGCTGATAAGCTTATCGTTTATTCGGAATACGCGAGAAATCAATTAGTAGGTACACGCCGCAGCACGCACCTGCGGAAAAAAATATCCATAATCCCACCTTTCATCGATTTTTCGGAATTTCTCATGCCCAGTCAAAGGGAGCGGGATGCCATCCGAAAAAAATGGAAAATCGGCAAAGAAGATAAAGTTATTCTTTATCCTGGAGAATACGGCCGGCTGGGAGCAATGGATAATCTCCTTGAGGGATTCATAAAAGTCAAGACGAAGCTGCCGGAAGCCAAACTGTTTATGGCTTGCCGCATGAAGAAGAAAGAGGATCAAAAAATTGAAAGGGAGTTTAAGAAAGACGTGAGCACCGTCAGTCTGTCTTCATCGGTAAATTTTTTGGGCAAAGTAGAGAATATTAGGGAATTATACGCGGCTTCCGACCTTACTGTGTTCCCTGTTAATTTTATGGAAGGAAAATCCCTGGAAGGGAAATTTGACTTCCCATTCGTCCTGCTGGAATCTCTGGCTTGCGGAACGCCAATCCTCACAAGTGATGTTGCCGCCCTGCCGGAAATTTGGGGTGGCGATAAAAAGCATTTGGAAAAATTCGTTTTCCCTGTCGGGAGAACGGATATGTTCGCCGATAAAAGCCTAAAAATCCTAAAACAGAGCAGAAGAACATACTCAGAAGAACTCAGTAGATTCTTGGCAGGCAAATTCAACAAAAACGAGATTTTGGAGAAATACTCCAAGCTATACTCACACATTATTTTGTAGAGACGGGTTTGCCTGCCCATCCTGCCAGTTCGGTCGCACGCCGGAGAGACTTCAGAAAACTATTATTCATTGGTTAATTATATTAATTGTACAGCTTATCAGCCGTCTGTTCCTCTTGCTCTTTTATTCTCCCCGCCTCAGCCATAATTTTTTCCACCACTTCTTCAGAAGAAAAGTAAGTGCTGTTAATAACCAAATCGTAATTATCCTCATCCGTAAAATCAATTCCGTAATATTTCTGGTAACGACCGCGGTCCACTTCTGTGCGTTCCTTAAGTTTTTCGTATAGATTATCCGCCGAGTCGGCCTTCTCTTCCTCGCTTCTTTCTCCTTTCTCCAAATCTTTAAAAATACGCTTGGCACCTTCTCTTAAATCAACTTTTATAAAAACCTTAAGCGACTCGGGAATAAAATAGAAAGCGGTACGGCTCTCAATAACAAAATTATCTTTGCTATTTCCTAAGTTAGTTACCATTTTATCTGCTTCCTCGTCAATACTTCCGTCAGTTTCAGCTTGTTTCATTAATTCCAAAATAGTAATCCCTTTTTGCTCGGCAATCTTACGCAAAATCCCCCCCATATAAATTCTCTCAAAACCCAACTTTCCCGCTACTATTTTGGCTGCCGTACTTTTGCCGGAACCCGGAAGACCCGAAATGGAGATAATCATAAAAATCCTAATTAAAAGTTAAGAAAGAAAAACAAAGATAACTGTGGGCAAAGCCCACACTAATTATTTTCATTCTTAACTTTTCATTCTTCACTATTTATAAACCGTGTTCCACCTTCGCCCTGTTATGCTCGTCCAGCGTCCTCGAAAACACGGTCTCCCCTGTTTGCGGATCGGATAAAAAATAAACGTAATCGGAATCTTTGGGATAGAGAGCGGCTCTGAGAGCCGAAATGCCGGGGTTTCCAATCGGCCCGGACGGCAATCCCCTATTGATATAAGTATTATAAGGCGAGTCTACTCTGGTGTCTTCAAATGAGTATTGTTTTTTATTGACACCCAGAATATAACTTATCGTGGCGCAAGAATCCAATGACTGTTTCTGCTCTATTCTTTTCCAAAAAATCCCTGATACAATTTTGCGGTCCTCTTCATTGGACACTTCACGCTCTATTATACTCGCCATGATAACTATGTCATCCAGCGAGTGTCCGCTTTTTTTTACATCCTCCCGCAGAGAATCGGTTAATTTATTGTCAAAGTTTAGAAGCATTTTATAGATAATCTGGTTTGGAGTGGTCTTGCCCTGAATCACATTATAAGTATCCGGGAAAAGATAACCCTCCAGAGTCCTATCTTTGGACAGTTCTTGGAGAAAGGCAAAATAAGGACGGTACTTTTCAACCAGCGATGTTTCTCCAAGAAATTGTTCCTTACTGGCAATGCCTCGGCTGGAAAGATATTCCCCAATCTGATTGTTGTCCCAGCCTTCAATGACAGTTACCGCTTGATCTTCTTTTTTGCCTTTGCCGGTTGTAATAATATCAACTATTTCCGGGATGGTCATATTTGGCCGTAAATTATATGTTCCGGCCACAATACTGCTTTCTTTGTTCTTGCTCCAAATGTAAATCTCAAACCATAACCGGTGGGAGACAAGACCACTTTTTTTCAATCGGGAGGCGATGGGGTTGACTCCTTCTCCTTCCTTGATAGAAAAAGATTGCTCAATCTGTGAGTTGCTTGCCCGACCGTGCAGCTTCTTTTCGGCGGAAAAATAGAATAACGAAAAAAGTACAAGAAATACGCCTAAAGCATAATATACTCTGCGCATAATATTTTTGTTGATTATATATCGATAAGCATATTAAATTTTTTTGATTTCAGCGAAAATTTTTGCCATTTTAAAATAGCTACTATAATAGCAGGACATGAAACCCGAAATAGAAATATAATTATTCAATAAAATCAATGAAAAAAATTGTTTTTGCCGGTACGCTGCTAACCATAGCTCTGATTCTTGCCGGCTGCGGAAAAAATAATCCCCAATCAAAGCCAGATAACAACGCGGCTGGCGCAATTCCCGACCAAAAATCTGAAACCAACTATATAATAAACAACGGGGAATTGGTTTTTTTCTGGGGAGCGGGCTGTTCTCACTGTGAAAATGTAGAGAAGTTCTTGAAAAGCAATGCCGGCGCAGAAGAAAAACTTAAACTTAAGAAAATAGAAGTTCTTAGCGACACGAATGGCCAGAAACTCTTCCTGAAAAAAGTCAAGGAATGTAATTTAGCAACCGCCGGCGTGCCTGTGCTTTACCGGAACGGAAAATGCACCCAAGGAGATACGCCTATCATTGAGGAGTTGAAGAAGAACTTGTAAATAAACCCTAAATTCCGAATCTAAACCCGCTCAAACAAAATTCCGAGTTTCAGGTTCCAATACTTTCGTCAATCAGATTATTTTATTTAATATAAATAATATAAAGTGTCTCCAAGCCAAAATAAAACAAGACGGCCGCATCGTCCAATATATACCAGAAAGCCATCCAGCGCACGAAAATCCCGGGACTGGCGGTTATGGCTTTGGCTCATTTTAATCATCATCTTCTCCGGAATCATTCTCCATCGCCTATTCATTGTTCAGGTGATGAGCCACGAAGAACTTTTCTCGCGTGCCCAAAACCAGCATCAGTATTATGAAGAGCTTATTCCTCGGCGGGGAGAAATATACCTGCAAAATAAAGGAAAAACCTACCCCGCTTCAGTGAACGAAGAAATGGACACGGTAATAGCTGTTCCCAAAAACGTTGTGGATATTGAAGGGACCGTCATGACTTTAGCCGCCGCACTCAACCTGCCTGCTGAAGAAGTACGCCATAAATTGGCGGACGACCGAGAAAGTATGTATGAAGTAATCAAAAGAAAATTAACCGACGATGAGAGCCTGGAATTGCAAAATAAGAATTTGAAAGGCATAGAGTTAGTCCCGGAATATTGGCGGACCTACCCTGCCAGCCCTCTGGCTTCCCAAACCATAGGTTTCGTAGGCTATAATGACGAAGAAAGAAGTGGACAGTATGGAGTAGAGGAATATTTTGAAAGTTCCCTTTGCGGAAAAGGCGGCTTCCTGATGGCCGAAAAGGACACAGGAGGACGTTGGATCTCTATAGGACTGCGCACTTTGCAAAAGGCGGAGGATGGCGACAATATGGTACTTACAATAGAACAGGCTGTCCAATATTACGTGGAAAAAAAGTTGGAAGAAATTGTAAAAAAATTCGAAGCGGTTAGCGGAAACATATTAATTATGGAACCGGCCACCGGAAAAATAATCGCCATGGCTAACTATCCCAGTTACGACAGCAACGACTACACGACTGTAAAAGACTCCTCGCTATTCCAAAACAGATGTATTCAAGAACAATTCGAGCCCGGCTCCATTTTTAAAAGCATAACTTATTCAATCGCTCTGGATACGGGGAAAATAACCCCCGAAACCACCTATAACGATGCCGGATCTGTTTCCATGTCCGGATACACCATCAGTAATTTTGACGGCAAGGGAAGGGGAGTCATTCCCATGACGAAAGCTCTGGATTTATCCTTAAATACGGGAGCTATTTTTGCCCAGCAAAGAGCAGGGAAAGAGGCTTTTCAGCAATACCTTAAAAATTTCGGTTTCGGTGAGCAGACGGGAATTGACCTAGTCGGAGAAGCAAGAGGAGATATAAGAAACTTGTCCCAAATGAAGGATCTAAACTATGCGACTGCTTCGTTCGGCCAGGGAGTGGCTGTCACCCCCATCCAAATGGTCACGGCTTTTTCTTCCATAATCAACGGCGGCCGCTTGATGAGACCTCAGATCGTCGAGAAAGTCATTAAAAATAACGGCGAGGAGATAGAGATTCCTCCTAAAGAAGTCCGTCGCATCATTTCCCAGCGCACTTCAGACACAATTAAAGCTATGCTCGTATCGGTGGTCAAGAATGGCTGGAGTACTAAAGCGGCAATCCCCGGCTATCTGATAGGATCTAAGACCGGAACGGCCCAAATTCCCAATCCTAATGGCGGCGGTTATACCGCGGATTTTATCCATACATTTATCTGCGGAGCTCCCATGAACGACCCTAGGTTTGTGATACTTGTCAAAATGGATAAAGTTAAAGCGGTAAGATTTTCTTCTGATTCCGCGGCTCCGGTAGCCAGGCAAATTTTAGAGTTTTTGTTTGATTACTATAATATCTCCCCTACTGAGGACATCACCGAAAAAGAAAGGCAGACATATAAAATGTACGCTGACAACCTGAGGGCTTTTCTGGGAGCCAATTCGGACAATCCTCAGGAAATAAATTCCAGCAATAATATCGAAAACCAGATTAACGCCAAAAAAAGTAACGGTAACACGAACGAAAACGGCAACACGAATAAAAACGACAAAAAAGGCAACAAAAATAACAAAAAAACCGGCAGTGAGGCGGATATCCACGCTATTATCAACAACGGAGCGGGCGATTAGATAAAAGATAGATAAGGAATAGAAAAATAGAAAAAGAATAGATGAATGGGTTTTTCTGTTCCTCATCTATTTTTTTATTTTTTATTGCTCTCGAGTCGTTCTATTATGAACTCTCTAACTCGCTTCTCGAACACCTCTTTACGAAAGGATAGCGCGAATTCATGGATTTTGAAGGGGTCAAAAAATCCTTGTTCGGATTTATTTTCAAAATTTCTGATTGCTTTTGCGAGGCTCTCTACCGTTTGTTCGTCAAAAAACACTCCCGTGACATTTTCAGTAACAGCTTCCAAGGCTCCTCCCGCCCTGTAGGCAATGACCGGCTTGCCACTCACCATCGCTTCCAATGCTACAATGCCGAAATCTTCTTCCTGAGGAAAGATAAAGGCTTTCGATTTGGCGAAATATAACGCTTTTTGGGGATCGCGGGGAGCCAGAGGACCAACTATCTCAACGGTCGGCCCCGCTAAACGTTTTAATCTTTTTATCTCCGGACCGCCGCCAATTACTTTGAGCGGGAGCTTCAAACGATTAAACACTTTGATCCCCAGATCGAACTTCTTATAAGACATCAAACGGCCTAACATCAAATAGTAACCCTCCTTCTGAGATGATTTCGGATAGCTCGGCTGAAAAATCCCCTTTTTCTTCTGCTCGAAGGGAGACAAAAACTCCTGAACAAAAACCGGGGGATTTATAACGGTTGATTTCCGCTGGTAATATTTTTTTATCCTCTCGGCTACTAAGCGGGAATTAGCGATATAAGCGTCCACCCTGCTCGCGGCTAAACGATCCCAAAGTCTTACATAGTTGAGACCCAATGGCACCAGACGCCTCAAGATTCCAGGATAAGAAAATTCCCGCACGTATTTCTGACAATCATCCCAAACATAACGGGTAGGCGTGTGGCAATAACAGACATGGAGAGTTTCGGGCTTTGTTATAACTCCCTTGGCATAACTGGCCGAGTCGGAAAGCACTAAATCGTAATAAGACAGATCAAAACCTTCCGCCGCCATAGGCATAAGCAGCGGGAAAAAACGGTGGGAAGATCGGGCGAGGGGAATTTTCTGAAGAAAAGACGGCCTAATGACCCTCCCGGGAAACACTCTCTCTGCCAACCTGGGGCTGTACACCAAAGTATAAATTGGGGCATCGGGAAAAATCGAAGCGAAACATTCGAGCACGGTTTCCGCTCCGCCGTATTCCACAAGATAATCGTGAACCAGAGCGACTTTTAATCCGGACAAGATTTTATCGTTATATTGATTTTTCTTTAGCATATTTAAAAGAAGCTTTTTATCAAAGTTATTTTATTATGCCGCCATCTTTGATTTGTTCTTGTTACTCCAATCTCGATTGATAAAACTTATATGTCAAAATTGAATTTTGCATGGTACCATTTTAAACAAGCCCTAAGATCAACCACTGTAAAAAAGATGCGAAATACAAAAACAAAAATCTTTCTGCCGTTAATAATATTACTTACTGTTTTTATAAGCGGGCGCGCATACGCCGCCGACGTATATGTTGACGCGAACGGACCCAACACCGAGGAAGACGGGAGCGAAGCCAATCCCTACCATTCAATCGGCGCCGCGCTTTCAAGAGTAAGCTCCAATCCGGAAAATAACAGGCAGGTATTCGTTAGAGCGGGAAACTACAAAGAAGAGATTGTATTACCGGATAAGGCGGTTCTAACCGGGCAAAGCAAAGAATCCGTAACAATAGACCGGGAGAATCTGGAAGGTACAGTGGTTACCATGGGAAAAGACAGCACGATAGAGAGTATCACGGTAAAAGGAGGTAATTACGCGGTTGTAGCGCCGGCATACAATAAATCAACTATAAGAGACTGCTTGATCGAGAAATCGAAACGGATAGGCGTCTGGATAAAACGCAGTAATAATCTTTTAACGAGCGGGGTCGATATGTGGGATTCAACTATTAGTAACAATATAAGAAAAGGAGTCTACGGGGAAACCCGTTTCATCTATTTTGTTAATAACCGATTTAGCGGCAATGGGGAAGAGGGCATTGATTTGAGAAGCAAAGTTAAGGGAACAATCACGGGAAACGCGATAAATAATAACGGGGAAGGAGGGATTGAATTAGAAATAAGAAAAGCAGCCATCGAGATAAGCAATAACTCCCTGCTTCAAAACGGGTCCAACGGGATAACCCTGAACAACCGAACCTATGTCGGAGGAAAAGTAATAATTGAAAACAATGCAAATCAAAACAACTACCATTATGGGATACGCTGTGCCGGTACGAAAAAATGGACCAAAAAACTTTGGCGAAAATCAATAAAAAACGGCAAAAACACTATGACCGGAAACATTAAGGGAAATATATCGGCGAGTTGCAAGAGTAAATGAGATGGTTTATTATTATGTAGAATTAAACTAACAATTATCGGACTAATTTTTAAGAAGAAACCATAAAAACATGTACAATTTGAAAGTATTTACCAAAAAAGACTGCCCCAAGTGTCCCGCCGCGAAACAGTTGGGAGAAGAAATAAAAAAAGAAGGGAAAATGCCGGTTGAATTTTATGATGTCGAACAACCTGACGGACTGGCCGAAGCTCAACTTTATTCAGTACTCGCAACCCCCACCTTGGTGCTTTGCGAGAATAATGAGGACGAAGAAGAGGTAAAAAGTTGGAGGGGAGAAGCGCCAAACCGTGACGACATAACGAATAACGAATATCGAAAATTATAACTATGCCGACCCTTGCTCAACAAATAAAACAATCTAAAAATCAGTTTATGCCCGGCCACAGTGCCTGTTCTGGCTGTGCTTTTCCCGCCATTGTTCGTACGGTTATGGCCGCGTCGGACAAACCGCTTGTCGTAAGCAATGCCACCGGATGTCTGGAAGTTACCAGCACTGTATATCCGCGAAGCGCTTGGAAAACTCAGTATATTCATAGCGCTTTTGAAAACGCCGCGGCCACTATTTCCGGTGTCGAGAGGTCTTACACTTACCTGCAGAAAACTGGAAAACTCGACCGGGAGTACAATTTTTTGGTGGTAGGGGGCGATGGGGGATCTTACGATATCGGTATTCAAAGTCTATCGGGAGCGTTGGAGCGGGGGCATCGTTTTGTTTATCTTTGCTACGATAATGAAGGCTATATGAATACCGGCGGGCAGAAATCCAGCGCCACCCCCTTCGGCGCCGATACAACAACTGAGCCAAGTAGTAATATTGATTACGGCAAAGAGAATCCGCGAAAAAACTTTTTAAAGATCTGCACCGCCCACGGAATAGATTATGCTGCCCAAGCCAGCGTCCATAATCTCCCCGATCTATACATGAAAGCCCGAAAAGCCTTCGCTAGTGATGGTCCCGCGGTTTTGGTAGTATTTTCACCATGCATTACGGTATGGAAATTTCCTGAGGGCCAATATGTAAAAATAGCCAGGTTAGCGGCCGAAACCCGTTTTTGGGCCCTATACGAACGTGAGCGTGGAAAATATACTATAAACTACGTTCCACAAAAATATACTCCGGTAGAAGAATTTCTAAAACCGCAAGGACGTTTCAAACATCTTTTTAAAAATCCCTATGGCCGCAAAGTAATTTCCCAGATCCAGCAACGCACCGACCTGCGCTGGGAGAAACTGCTTCAAAAGGCCGGCAGGTAAGACAAAAGTAAAAAAGCCCGCCGATATTTGGTTTCTCACAGTCTGAATTTGAGAAAACCAACTTACGGCGGGCCTGGGGATTATCCCCTTTTTTTATTTTGCTTTTTATTCTTCACCTCGAGAGTCTCGAAGAGTCTCAAGGTGAGCCACTTCACTTTACGTCACGCTGATGATTTAAGGTCCACGGACCATTTTTATCCTCCTTCTGGGAGGGGGGTAAGACAAATCGTCGCAATACGCGCCTCGGTTATGCCGGGGTTGGGTTTAGGAGGCTATCTCCAAAACACAAATCGCCCTTGCGTAAAGGGACTTGTCTCCCCTGAAGGAATACATGTACATGGAATGTGAACAATCGAACAACAATCGAACGTGACCGGTTAGAGCCCTCCTTTCACTTTTGTTTTGTTTTGTAAGGAACACAATGTTCCAATATAGCACTAATAATTTTAACGGTTAATAAAGGTTTGTCAAGGGCTTCGGGTAATTCACATAATTTTTATATAATTGACACCACCACCGGTAGATTCAATTAAATTTTTTATTTCCAGCTGGGAAATAATCGAGATTACCGCGGCTGAGGACAGACGGCTTTTTCTAATAATATTATTGAGCGGAACAGGCCGATTAAAGAGAATGTATTTTAAAATTTTTCTTTCTTCGGAGGTTAGGTTGATTTCATCTTGCCGTAGAGACGCAAAATTTTGCGTCTCTACATGCCCTGAGCCAAAAAACACTTCTAAAATATCTCTCGGCTCTTGCACCGGCAAAGCTCCTTTCTTGAATATTTGATTAACTCCTTTGCTTTGCCCGGAAAAAATACTGCCCGGCACCGCCAAAACTTTCCTTCCTTGTTTGAAAGCGAAATCAGCCGTGATCAAAGCACCAGATTTTTCCTTTGCTTCAACCACTAAAATCGCGTCGGAGAGTCCACTAACAATCCGATTGCGAGCAGGGAAGTATTGTTTCAAATATTGTGTCCCGGGCGGATGCTCGCTTATTAAAACACTACCCAAACTGATAATTTCTTCAGCAAACTTCGTATGCTCCGGGGGATAAATTTGATCCAAGCCGCCCGCTAGAACTGCAATAGCTTTCCCGTCATTATCTAAAGTTATTTTGTGAGCGTGAGCATCGATACCTCTGGCGAGTCCCGATACTACAGTAACATTTCTTCTGACAATATCTGGGAGGACGTAATTTAGAACCTGTTTGCCGTAAGAGGTCCCGCGGCGAGTGCCGACAACGCCCAATATTGGTCCTTTCTCGGACACACAAAATTTTGCATGCATGGATTTGTAGTACAAGACCAAAGGTGGATTTTTAATTCGCTTTAATCTACTCGGATATTCAGACGAATCCAACATGATTATACCAATTTTGTGTCTCTCTAAATCGGACTCTAATTTTTCTAAGGAAAAATTTTTGATTTTTTCAATCAATTTTGTAGAGACGCAAAATTTTGCGTCTCTACCGGATGAACGATTACAAAAATAATTCCAGGCCCTCTGCAAATTACCAAATTTTTTTACTAAACACCGGATATTTTTCTCGCCGCCGATTCCCAAATGATAAAACGCGGCCCAATAAATTTTCTCCTGATCAGAAATAGAGTTTTTTGATTTCATCGGATATATTTTCAATCTTATCCTTTTATACAGAAGCAATGATTAAATCCAGATAAAAAGAATATTAAATTAGGCTCAGAAAATCCCTAAAAACACATAGAGACGCAAAATTTTGCGTCTCTATGTCAAAAAATTCAGAACCTAAATTTTACTGATTGTATACTCTATTTCAACTCCACGCTTGCTCCCGCCTCCTCCAGTTTTTTCTTCATTTCGTCAGCTTCGGCTTTAGAGATACCCGCTTTGATCACTTTTGGTGCGGCATCAACAATATCCTTCGATTCTTTAAGACCTTGCCCGGTAATCTCGCGAACCAATTTAATCACCGCTATTTTAGCGGATCCGGCAGAAGTCAGTTCCACATCATAAGTGCTTTTTTCTACCGCTCCACCTTCTTCTCCCGCCCCAAAAGGCATAGCTGAAATCGCCATTGGAGCAGCAGCACTGACGCCGAACTTGTCTTCCAGAATCTTAACTAGTTCCGCTAGTTCCAAGACACTCATCTGCTCGATTTCCTCGACGAGTTTCTTAAACTTGGCCGGCACTTCTTTAGTTTCTTTTTTCTCTTCTTTTTGTTCATTGTTTTCTGTCTGATCACTGGGAGTCGATGGCTCCTCGGCGGAGACGGGGTTGCTGCCTTTAAGTTGGTCTTCTTTTTTTACTTCGTCTGTCATTAACGTTAAATTAAAATTTACTTAAAATTCAAGCCTTAGCTTTTTTGTCCGATACCGCCTTAACTACATTGACAAATGATCCAATGACGCCTGACATTGTCCGCACCAATCCACTTATCGGTCCTTGCACTGTTCCCACCAATTTAGCCAGCAATTCTTCTCTGGTTGGCAGTTTGGCAAGATCTTCGACTTCTTGCGAACTAAGAATTTTGCCGTCCAACACGGCCCCCTCGATTTTCAAGTGCTCATTCTTTTTGGCGAAAGCGCGTAAGCTTTTGGGAATCGAGGTTTCCTCGGGACCAAAAACAAAAGTCAGCGGACCGCTAAATTGCCGGGTATCAAAATCGATTCCTCTTTTTCGCAGTACGATATTTAGCAAAGTTTTCTTGGCTACTCTCATCCTGCCGCCAATGCTTTTTACTTCTTTTTTAAGATCGCTTATGTCCTTCACCGTAAGCCCCCGAAAATCGGCCATTACCAAGATCTTATTTTGATCCATCGCTTCTTCCAATTTGTCAATTACTTCTTCTTTTTGGGATTTAGTTAACATAAAAATAGTTAATAAATTTGTAACTTAAAAAATAAAGTCCTGCTTTGAGCAGAACTTGTATAGAAAGATGAATGAACCGGCACAGCACATCCGAGTCACTCATTCCTTCTCCGCCAGAGGCGAATCCGCTTTGGACGGATATGCAAGTCTTATTATTATGTTACTATGCTTGCGGTCTTGGAAGGTTTATTGATTTGTAAATTCAGTTAATCGGATAACAATGAAATTGTCAAAAATCGTAGGTTAGTCATAGGTTACTTCCGTATTGCCATTTGGAAAAATTTTCACTTGGGCTCTGTCTAAGTTGTTCCCCTCCTCGATTTTAAAGGTGTTAATAAAAAAATTTTCTTCGGGGAAGACTTGAAAAGTCGCGCAACTGGCCGGGGAACAGCTTGCGCTGGTACTAGCACAAAAATACGGCACTCCCCGAGGGGCAGAGAAGAGTACTGTCAAGCAATTAAAGCGCGCGCTTAATTTATCCACTATTTCTTCCACCACAACTTTTCCTAAACTGTTATCATCGCCGTCCACATTTTCCTCCGCTATTTCAATACCGCTTTTAATAAGTTCATCGCACGTTTTGTCGGTCTCTATAACATTTAATCTGTCGGCATTGACGGAAGAAGTATAAACCCGTTTTATTTCACTTCCGCTTTTCTTCACGCTGATTCCGTAACCGCAAGGGTATTTTCCTTCCACTTTTTGACCAAAAATCGAATAGCTCCGGGTACGGTCCAGTTCGGAGCTGACTTTTCTCCCGGCTTGATCAAGTATTTTCTGGCGGTTGGCTTTCCCGTAACCCACCGCCGCCACGAAAGAAAAAAGGCCAATGATAAAAACCACCACCATAGCCTCTATCAGAGTAAAACCCAACTCTTGTTTTTTGTGCTTCATTTTAATATTTTCTTATATATAATACACAAGCAACGTGACGAGTAATCCGATTCGCGCCACTTATCACTTATTTACTTCGGGGTTAGCAAATATACTCTGACCGAATACGCGCGCCTTTCCATTACCGGAAAATCGGTATTTCCCAAACCATTTTGAACCACAAGATCATTGTTGGTAAAGAAAATCTCCCTATCTAAAATCAAATTAAAATATTTCTTTAATCCGTGTTCAAAGTCAAAAGCATTTTCCGGCAAAACCACATAAGTTTTGCTTCCTTCGGAGAACCTGTCATAAAGAACCTGTCTAAAATCGGTAATGTTCTCTGGACTATAGACATAGGCAGCATTAATATCATACAAAGAGGACAACGAATCCGCCCACATCCGCCAACCATCTCCACTGGATTCCCGGCTCAAAAAAACAAAATCCTCCGATTGGAATCCGCGGCTCAATTCCTCAAAAGCTTTTTCTCTTCCTACATCAAGCTTGACAGTCAAAAAATAAGCCCCTGCCGACATCGAAGGAAGTAGTAGAATGGCCGGGGATAGTGAGATTAATAGGATAGCCGACTCCTTGGAAACTCTTCTGGCCACTTCAACAAGAAGGACGAAAGAAGCCAAAATTCCGCAAGGCAAAACAACGAAGAAGAAACGCCGCAACATCCAAGGGTGGTCGGAAGAAATCTGCGGAGAGATAAAAGCGGTAAAAAACGGGAAGCTCAAGATAGCGGCAATTACCAACAGAATACGCTTGTCCCGCGAAAAAAATTTCTTTTGCCTGTCCAAAATAAAGATCGCCATAACGACAAGAGCGATTAAACCAAAAATAAGTACTCCATAATTCCATTCAACCTTGATAAAATAAAAAAAACGTTGCCAAGAAGGCAGGGGAGCTAAAATTATTTTGCCCAAATCTCTCATGGCAAAATTTCCCGCCAGTATGTTCGCGTAAGAAGAAGAGGTATTCGACCATTCCAGCCAATCTCTCACTAACCTTCGGTAGACGGAAAATTGAAAATAAAAAGCGATTCCAGCAAAAATAATCCCCCCGAAAAAAATCGGGGTCAGTTTGGCAAAATAACGAGCGGGTATTTTAATTAATCCTTTTCGGTACCAGAAGAAGAGAAGAATGAGTGTGATAATCAAAACCCACCAACCTTCCGGACGAACCAGTGGAAACAGAATAATTAAAGCTGATATCGGAAGAAGCAGCGAATTGTTAAGAGACTTGCGAAACAGGAAAAGAAACAATAATAGATTGAAAAATAAGAAAAATGCCAGATTTTCCGAGAGGGTGAAGCGGGGAAACCAAAGAAAAAGAAAGTTAAATAAAACAATCATCAATCCCACGGAAGATAACCATCGTGAAGCGAAAAAGCGCAACAGTATGTAGAAAGAGATCCCTCCGCCTAAAATCAGGATTCCGTTAGCTATGGCGAAGCCGAAGACCGTTTGAAAAACCAGAAAAAACACACCCAGCCAAACAGTATAGGCGGGACTAAATTGGGAAGTAAGGTTACCGTCCTTTATCACAAAACCGGGAAAATTGAGAGACTGGTGGGCCGGTCCCTCCGCGTTCAAATAATCGAGAAGCGGAAGATGAAAAGTGATGTCTTTGAATTTCGCGAGATATATGGCGGCGTTGGCGTAAGATCCTTCATCCCTTCCGGAAAAAGCCGGAAAAGAGAAGAATCCTAGTAAAAGCAAAAACCACAATAGCCACCCAAAAACCACCAACAGCTTCAGAAAGTCAAATTCCCTAAGAAAAAACTCTTTCAAAAGAAAATTTAGACCGGAGTGAACTTTCATAAAAAATATGAGCAACAAAAATCCCAGGCTTAAAAAAAATATATTAAATAACCCTAAATAAGCCAGAGTTATGGCAAAAAGCAAAAAAAGGCAGATACCCGCAACAATCTTCGCCCAAGTGAGGGTTATATTGTCCAACCTGTTCTCCAAAAGTTTTATATTTTTCAAATCTGATGCCGACTTTGACATGGCGCGACAATTACTTGTTTAAACATATACCCTATTTTTTTACTCTTGATAAACTTATAGCTTGTAATTTTGTAATCGAAAGCAAGGTGAGCTTATCTTTTTTCAAATTGTCTGCCATATTTTTTCTTGACAATCTTTTTGTTGTGCTGCATCCTCAATGTTAGCAACTAATGACTCAAAACAAATAATTGATAACTGAATTATTTCAGCTAGTTTATTGCTGGTTTGTATGTAATTTGCCATGTTATTAGTTATGAGCTATAAGTTATTAACCAATTCATAAAATCTAACAATTAACTCGGTTACCTCCAGCGTTTAACAACTTAGTTTTAAAGGCGGAGGTGCCCTAGAAAAAAATGGCAGCAGAAAAATTTAGCCGAACAAAACCTCACGTTAATGTGGGAACAATCGGGCACGTGGATCATGGTAAGACGACTTTGACAGCCGCGATTTTGCACTGTCTGCATCTTTCCGGAAAACCAGCATCGAAAAAGGGGGTGGACGAAATCGATTCCGCTCCAGAGGAGAAAGAAAGGGGAATCACCATCGCCACTGCGCACGTGGAGTATGAATCGGACAATCGTCATTACGCTCACATCGACTGTCCCGGTCATGCTGACTACGTAAAAAATATGATTACGGGAGCTGCCCAAATGGACGGAGCGATTTTGGTAGTGGCCGCAACTGACGGTCCCATGCCCCAGACTCAAGAGCATATTCTCTTGGCTCGCCAGGTTGGAGTTCCCGAAGTCGTGGTTTTCATAAACAAAGTTGATCAAGTGGACGACCCGGAGCTAGTTGATCTGGTTGAAGCGGAGATACGAGAGCTACTAAAGAAGTATGAGTTCGATGGAGACAACACTACGATTATCAAAGGCTCCGCTCTTAAATCCCTCGAGGCTAAAAACGCTAATGACGAAAATGCTAAGAAAATTCTAGAATTAATAGCGGCTTTAGACGAAAAAATTCCCGAGCCGGCAAGAGACACGGAAAAACCATATTTAATGCCGATTGAGGACATCTTCTCAATCGAAGGAAGAGGTACGGTGGTAACGGGAAGAATCGAGAGAGGGGTAATAAATTTAGGCGACGAGGTTGAAATTGTCGGATTGCGCGACACCAAAAAAACCGCTGTTACGGGTATTGAAATGTTTAATAAAGAATTGGATAAAGGACAAGCCGGTGATAATGCCGGAATTCTTCTTCGCGGCATCAAAAAAGAAGATGTTGAGAGAGGACAGGTGTTGGCAAAGCCGAGTTCTATCACGCCGCACACCGAATTTGAATCTGAAGTCTACATTCTGACTAAAGAGGAAGGCGGCAGACACACACCTTTCTTTTCCGGCTACAAGCCTCAATTCTTCATTAGAACAACCGACGTTACCGGAGAAGTAACCCTTCCCGAGGGAGTCGAAATGGTCATGCCTGGAGATACCATGAAATTCAAGATTAAACTGATCAAACCAGTAGCGATTGAGAAAGAGATGCGCTTCGCTATCCGAGAAGGGGGAAGAACCGTAGGAGCGGGTGTGGTTACCGAGATTACAAAATAAGCTAGTGCATAAATTTATCAGCCTAGGGTTCGGGGTTTTGCACCCTGAGCCCTAATGGTTGAAAAGCTGATTAATAACTTTATAACTAATAACTCATAACTGGAGCAAGGAATTATTTATTCGAGAAACCCTTTTGTTATAAGTTATAAGTTATAAGTTGACACAGCATGGCGGAGGAAAATAAGAATAGAATTCGCATTAAGATTAAGGCCTATGACCACCGAGTAATAGACCTTTCAGCTCGTCAGATAGTAGAGACGGCGGAAAGAACAGGTGCCAACGTAAAGGGACCGGTGCCTCTTCCCACTAAAATTAACCGCTTTACCGTAAACCGTTCGACATTTGTGCATAAAGACGCCCGCGATCAATTCGAGATGAGAATCCATAAGAGACTTATCGATATTGAAAATTTTACCGGTAAAACTATAGAATCTCTTACTAATCTCGATCTTCCGGCAGGCGTGGATATCGAGATTAAAATGTAAAAATAGCTAATAGTTTGGATGTAAAAACTAAAAGCCACAGCTAAAAACTTGAAACCCGGGTAACTAGTTTTGAGCTTAAAGTTGTGGTTTTTACATCTTAGTTATTAGTTCTTAGTTTATTCAATGGCTAAATTCCTTCTTGGTAAAAAACTTGGTATGTCCCAATGGTGGAACGAGAAAAAAGAAGCCGAACCAATTACGTTGGTAAATTGTGAGGGGTTATTGGTGACGGGTAGAAGAACCGCGGATAAAGATAAATACGACGCGATATGCGTAGGCATTGCCAAAAAAAAAGTTCGGGACAAGAAGGACGCGTCTCGGAAGCGAAATAATTTCGAATTAGTCAGGGAATTTCCCATATCCGATCCGGGCAAATTTACTCTATCGGAAGGAGAAAAAATAGGTGTGGACGTTTTTTCCGTTGGAGACAAGGTTAAAGTCTCAGGACTCAGTAAGGGCAAAGGTTTTCAGGGGGTAGTTCGAAGACATGGGTTCGCCGGAGGACCCAAAACTCACGGCCACAGACATGTTCTTAGAAGTGGCGGTTCCATTGGATCAGCTTTTCCTGAACATGTGCAAAAAGGCAAAAAAATGGCCGGCCGTATGGGACATACTCAAGTGACGGTAAAGAATTTAAAAATCGCATGGATGGACAAAGATAAAGATATAATCGCCATAAAAGGCGCGGTGCCAGGAAGAAAGGGAAGCTGGGTAAAAATAGTTAAAAGTGAAGAGTGAAAAATTAAAAATTATCGCGAAGCGATACCAATTTTTTTAATTTTTCATTTTAAACTTTTCATTGTATGTTGAAATTGCCCGTCTATGACATGGAAGGAAAAGAGTTGGAAAAAGTCGATTTGAAAGACAAGTCTTTTAACGTTGAATTTAACCCCGCCTTGGTTCATCAAGTAGCGGTGTCGTTACAAAATAATAAGAGGATATATACCGCTCACACGAAAACCAAAGGAGAAGTGAGAGGGGGAGGGAAAAAACCATGGAAGCAAAAGGGGACCGGCCGAGCCCGCGCCGGATCAAATAGAAGCCCGCTATGGGTGGGGGGAGGCATCACTTTTGGACCCCGTAATACTCGAAACTATTCCACTAAGATTAACAAAAAAATGGGGCGATTGGTTTTTAACATGGTCTTGGGGAAAAAATCATTAGATAAGGAGATTAAGATAGTAGAAAAATGGAATATTGCTAAGCCGAAAACGAAGGAATTAGCTAACATACTTAATAAGTTAGGGGTTTTGGATAAATCAGTTTTGCTGGCCTCTTCAGCTAAGTCGGAGAATTTAAAGCGCGCCGGAAGAAATCTACGAAATGTTGGGATTAAACCAATTGCTTCCATTAATACGCTGGATTTATTGGCCCATAAATTCATAGTAATCGATAAGGAAGCGGTGACTGTTTTGGAGAAAAGAATTTCCGGTGAGAATAGCACTAAAAATCCCAAAAACCTAAAACCAGACCCGCCCAGATAAAATCCTAAATCAAAAATCCCAACATGATTAATAGCAACAACTCATCAAAAGATATTATTATAAAGCCTTTAATGACCGAAAAGATCGTTGCCGGCGAGCAACTGGGAAAATACACGTTCTTGGTTAAACACACCGCTAATAAGATAACCGTCCGCAAGGCCATTGAGCAAGTCTATGGGGTAAAAGTCAAGAACGTAAACATAATGCCGCAGCGCCACAAGAAAGTTATGCGCCGATTCGGAGAAGGAATTAAAGGAAAGAGAGCAAAGAAAGCAATCGTAACATTGGCTAAGGGAGAAAGTATTAAGAAATCGAAGTAGCAATTAAAAAGTAAACAGTAATACGTAAGTTTCAAGCTCGCTTTTGGTTGTGAAACACGTTCAAAAAATTTATGGCTATTAAAATTCGCAAAATTAAGAACAGGGGAAAGAGAACAATGTCTTATGTTTCTTCCGGTTTCGATAAAAAGAAAAAACCGGAAAAGTCCCTTTCTATTGGCAAAACAAGAAAAATCGGCCGAATGGGTACTGGAAAAATATCCACCCGCCATCGCGGGGGAGGACACAAAAAGAAATACCGCTTGATAGATTTCCGCTGCAAAAAAATGGATGTCCCCGCTCGTGTGATTTCTATTGAAAAAGATCCCAATAGATCAGGATTTATCGCACTTTTAGCTTTCCAAGACGGCGAGAAAAACTACGTACTCTCTTGGCAGGGAGCCAAAAATGGACAGGAAGTGGTTTTTTCGGAAAAGGCGGAAATTAAAACCGGCAATCGAACGGTACTCAGGCGCGTTCCAGTGGGAACTGAGATTTTCAACATCGAGATGCGGCCGGGCAAGGGCGGTCAAATTGTCCGCTCCGCCGGATCAGCCGCCATTATTATGGCCAATGAAAACGGTTTTACTCAACTTCAAATGCCCTCCAGCGAAATAAGGGTTGTGCCGGATTCCTGTATGGCAACAATCGGGAGGGTCGGCAATGTGGAGCATAATACAATTACTATCGGCAAAGCTGGCCGAATGCGCTGGATGGGACGCCGTCCGCAGGTACGCGGCAAAGTCATGAATCCAGTTGATCATCCGCACGGTGGTGGAGAAGGCAACCAACCCATTGGTTTGCCTCACCCGAAAACTCCTTGGGGTAAACCCGCTAAAGGCGTTAAAACCCGCAAAAAATTCAAAGCCTCCAATAAATATATTTTGAGGAGAAGGAAGAAGAAAAGAAAGAAATAATATTTTATCATATACATATACAAAAATAAAAGGCCTCATGCGTATTTGCGTGAGGCCTAAATTCCCAAGCGATGCCTTGGGGACAAAAGTCCTAGGATCAGTTGTAAAAATTTCGCTTAATAAAATAAATTTGAAGATCTCTATGCAACATATAAAAAAACAAGACCCTGCTGTTTATAAAGCCACTCTGGGTGAAATAAGACGCCAGCAGGAGGGAATGGAGCTGATTGCTTCAGAAAATTATGTGTCTCAAGCGGTTTTAGAGGCATTAGGTACGGCTTTTACCAATAAATATTCCGAAGGTTATCCCGCCAAGAGATACTACGGCGGACAAAAATATACGGATATAATCGAGAATATCGCTCGTGATCGCGCCAAAAAACTGTTCGGTGCGGAGCATGTCAACGTCCAACCGCTTTCCGGCGCTCCTGCTAATATGATCGCTTATAGTGCCGTCTTGAAACCGGGAGACAAAGTTCTGGGAATGGATTTGTCTCACGGCGGCCATCTTACGCACGGGCACCCCATCACGTTATCGGCGAAAGTTTACAATTTTATTCGCTATAAAACTGATAAATCGGGAAAAATAAACTATCGAGAGCTGGAAAAAATGGCTAAAAAAGAAAATCCTCGGCTGATTCTGGCCGGTTTCTCCGCTTATACCCGCCAACTGGACTATAAAAAATTCAGCCAAATAGCCAAAAAAGTCGGTGCTATTTCAATGATTGATGTCGCCCACATCGCGGGCTTGATCGCCGGTAGAGCCATTTCCAGTCCCGTTCCTTATTTTGATATTATAACCACTACTACCCATAAGACTTTGCGCGGGCCGCGCGGAGGCATGATTATGTGCAAAAAGGAATTTGCCGAAGCCATAGATAAGGCCTGTTTTCCCGGCTTTCAGGGCGGTCCTCATATGCACCAAATAGCCGCCCTGGCAGTTTGTCTTGGAGAAGCGCTGAAACCTTCTTTCAAAAAATACGCAAGGCAGATCATAAAAAATGCCAAAACGCTGGAAAAAGAATTAAAGAAACGTGGTTTTAAACTAATGTTCGGTGGAACCGACAACCATATGGTCCTAGTGGATGTCTATGGCAGCAAGGGTCTTACCGGCAAAGAAGCTGAAAAAGTTCTGGATAAAGTAGGTATCACGCTTAACAAAAACGTCATCCCGGACGACCCGCGTTCGCCAATGGATCCAAGTGGAATCCGTATCGGTGTTCCGGCCGTTACCACCCGGGGGATGAGAGAAAAGGAAATCAAAATGATTGCCAAGTGGATTGATGAAGCCATTAAAAACCACAAAAACAATAAAACCCTGAAGCGCATTCACAAAGAAGTCAAAGCTCTCTGCAAAAAATTTCCTATCTATTGATAACGAAATAAACAAGCAAATATGAATACCCATCCTGAATACCAATATCTAAACCTCTTAAAGGACATTATGGAGAATGGTTCCGACAAGCAGTTGTTTTTTACGCCTGAGGTTCTTGAGCAATACAAAGATAAAGGTGAAGAGCCACCGTTTATTCGCTCGGTATTCGGCCGAATGATCAGATTCGACCTAAATCAAGGCTTTCCCTTGTTAACCACCAAAAAAACTTTTTATCGCGGGATATTTATCGAATTGCTGTGGTTTTTGAGTGGAGATTCCAATATAAAATTTTTAGTGGATAACGACGTCCACATCTGGGACGAATGGGCTTGGAAAAGATATCACAAATACTGTCTGCAAAATAACCTCCCTGAAGATATGGATCAGGATAGCTTTATCACTAAGCTCAAAGCCGAACTGAAAGAAAGTGAATTCGTGAAAAAATGGGGTGATTTGATCACGATTTACGGCCGTATGTGGCGCCGGTGGCCAGGAGGTGATGGCCGGGAAATCGACCAGTTGGCTTGGGTAATTGACGGGTTGAAATCTGACCCTCACCGGAAATCATACGTAGTTTCCGCGTGGAACCCCGATTTCATCTACCAAATGGCTTCCGAAAAAAACAAAAATGAAGTGCCTCCTTTTTGCCATACCACCTTTCAATTCGGCGTAGTGAACAGCAAATTGAATTTAGCCCTGTTCCAAAGGAGCGCCGATTCATTTCTGGGAGTGCCTTTCAATATCGCCAGTTACGCGCTGCTTCTTGTGATGATGGCTCAAGTAACCGGTTTGCCGGTCGGCGAATTCGTCCACTTCTTTGGCGACGTGCATATTTATTCCAACCATTTTGAGCAGGTAAAAGAACAGATAAGCCGTGAACCTCGGCCATTCCCGACCTTGAGACTAAACCCCGATGTTAAAAATATAGATGATTTCAAATTAGAAGACATGATTTTAGAAAACTACGATCCGCATCCACCACTCAGAGCTGAAATAGCTAATATCGGAGGATTTCGGGAGACGGGGAAAAAATACGATAAACGAGCTTAAACTATTGCATGATCTCAATCATCGCCGTTGTCGGTAAAAATAGGGCTATCGGACGCGACAATAAACTGCTTTGGGATATTCCGGAAGACATGAAGCGCTTTCGTGAAGTTACCACGGGGAGAACTGTCGTTATGGGCGATCGGACGTTTCTGTCAATCGGGAAACCTCTGCCCATGCGAAGAAATATTGTTGTCACTAAAATGCCTGATTTTAAAGCAAAGGGGGTGGAGGTAAAAAATTCCCTCGAAAAAGTATTGGAAAAAGCAAAAAAATCTCCCGAGGAGACTTTCATAATCGGGGGAGGAATAATATATTCCTTGTCTCTGCCTTACGCCGATAAGTTATACCTCACTCTCGTTGAGGATTCTCCCGCCGATGCCGATACTTTTTTCCCGGATTACTCAGAATTTAGCAGGGAAATCGGCAGGGAGAAACACGATAATGGGAAATATAAGTTCACCTTCTTAGAGCTGGCAAAATAGACATATTCAGATAATGCTCGTTCTTTTTAACGGCCAAGGCAAGCCAATCCGTGTCTATATTTTTAAGTATTACTACTTTATTGCCACAATAGGCAGTCCGATTGCATTTTGGATGATTTTATTAGCGTATATCATATATTTTGGCTATAAAACTCGGTAGGGAGAGGTGCCAGAGTGGTCGAATGGGCCGCACTCGAAATGCGGTGTGCCTTTACCGGTACCGTGGGTTCGAATCCCACCCTCTCCGCAATTGTTTAAAATCGTCTTTATTTGAGACATTGGCGAGGATTTGGTAGGGCTGTTTGTAGCTTACTGACGCTATTTCTTGGTTTTCAACCGTTGCGTTCCGAAGTAATATTTTAAGCAGTTCGTGTTTTTTCTCGTCTTTTGCCCCTGAAAATTCTTTTTCCAATACTGAAGCGTCCAAGAAGACTTTTTTTGTCTGTTCCAAAGTAGAAACGCCGGATTTAAGTTTCTTATCAATCTTTTTAAGCTGGACTTTGAGATCAGCAATTTGGGTTTCCAACTCTTTTGATTTTGACTTGTAAGCGTCTTCTCTGACGACGTGGGAGCAATACCCTTCCAGCAACCTGTCCAGTTTCTTCTGGGTTATGTCAAGCTCTCTGGCGGTGGTATTCCGGGACGCTTCCAAGTATCCTTTTTCATGCTGGGTCTTTTCCTTCGCCGAAAGATACATAATTTCAACCAGCTCCGGGTTAAAGCGTAAATCTTTGAATGAGCTTGCTAACTTCTTGCCCAATTCTTCGGAGCGGATATACTTTTTATGCTCATCACAATTGCCTTTCCCGTTGGTGCAGTAATAATACGTGTATCCTTTTTTCTTAGTAGCAGTAAGCAAACAACCGCATTTATTACACCGGAAAAATCCCCTCAAAGCGAAAAAGTGCTTTTGCTTTTTGGAGTGATTTTTTCCTTCCAAAACCAACTGGACGTTATCAAAAAGTTCTTTAGAAATAATTTCTTCATGCTCTCCGGCGTAAGATTTCCCGTGCATAAGCATTACGCCGTGGTAGAAAGGGTTGGACAAAATCTTGTGGATTTTGCTTTTGTGGTATTTGTAACCTTTCCGGGAGCGGAAACCCTCATCAAAAAGAAGGTTAGAAATAGCTTTGACGCTGTAACCGCCAGTAGCATACAATTCAAACGCTTTTACAACATACTTGGATTTCTCTTTGTCAGGGAAGACCTTGCCGTTTTTGTTGCGGTATCCGATCGGGGCAAGGTTAGGCCAATATCCTTTTTCCAATTTCGTTTGGATTCCCCATTTCACATTCTTGCTCAAATCGCGGATGTACTGGTTCGCCATTCCGCTTTCCACGTTGAATATGAGAGCGTTGTCCTCCGGCAGATAACGCCTTTCCATTGTTTGGATTTCCTTGATAATCCCCTCCTGCAAAAACCATTGGATTTGACCGCTGTCTATCGGGTTTCGGGACAACCTGTCCAGTTTCCAGCAAATAATCCCGTCTACCTTTCCCCCTTTTAATATTTTCATCATTTTCTCATATTGGGGGCGGTTATAGGGCTTCTTTGCTGACTTGGATTCTTGAAAAACCTCAATCACGCTCAAACCCAGCTCTCTAGCCAGTTTTTGCATGGTATTAACCTGCGATTCCAGCGACAATACTTGGCGGTTCTTGTCCTCTGAAGATTTCCTAGCGTATAAAATATATTTCATGTTCAAGATAAATTACAAAGATTATTTCACCATGGCAAATAATTGTTTTCTGTAATACTGGTAATAACTGACCCTGCCAGCGTATTCGGAATTAAAACGGCAGGCAAATTTCAGTTCCAGCGATTTTCGGCACTCGGCCATAAAATCATTGATCTGGAAATCGTTCTTAAAAACTATCGGACGCTTGATATTCCTTGATACAAAATATTTTTTCTTTGAATAAAAGCGCTTGTCATAGCCCTCTTTTTCTAAATACTTTGAAACATACGCGCCAACGTTTTCCGCGTCCTTGATCGGCTCGGCGTGAATACGGCCAGCCCCCCATAAATCCTTGAACTGAATAAGTTGCGTCTTTTTCAACCAAGGCAAATTCAAAAGAGTATGATAATGCACCGCCCCCCTCTTTTGAAATTCAATAACGGAAATATATTCAAGGGTTTTGCAAAAACAATACCGGACGCGCTTGATAAACTTGCTGAAATAAGCGTTCGCGTCCGAAATACAACTTTTGTTTTTTGCGAAAGTGAATGTGTAAAACTTATCCAGATACGGATTGGACTCTATCAAACGCCTAAGGTTGTTTCTCGTCCGGGAAACCGAAAAATCCGACCGCAAAAACCCTTTTGTCGGGGCATAGATACCGCTATTCCTTCTTTCATATCCGGCGAAAATCTTATTTTCGTAACGGTAATGTTCCAAAAAGTTGCCGGACAGAATAAGCTTTTGAGTGTATGCTATCGCCATTTTTGCTATTTATATAAAAAATTTTTCTCAAGATGTGTGCCTACTATCAAGTTAAGTAATGCGACCCCCTGCACGGCGGACGCTGACGCGTCCTTCCGTGCTAGGGCGTTCGCAAATACAAAAACTTAGATAAAGATCAGCCAACGAATCAAGGTATTCGTAAGCCAACTCGTCAGAAATAGCTAAATTGTGGTATTTTTGGAAATACCTTTTAAGTCTGTTAACCAGTTCTTTGCTGAATTTCTGCGACATAAAAAAACTGTATTATTGCTAATACAGTCAGAGTAAAACTATTGATTTATAGGGTATATGGCAAGCTAGGTTTCTTTGTGTGGTATATTCTTTTTCGCCCTTTCTTTCAGTCGTTTTATGATTTTGGAAACATCCTGATAACTCACTCCTGTTATTTTGCTAATATCAACACACTTTTTCCCTTGCTTTTTGAGTATAAGGATTTTCAAATCCCTTTTAAGATTTTCGCTTTTAACGGTTCTTCTGATTCCTTTTGAAATTATCCCGTAAAGTTCGTCCCGTTTTTCGGAGATTTTCTTCCAGTTCTTAACAAAATCCTTTAGGGTGGTTTCAGGGAAAAGCTCAACCATAACGTGTTCCTCATCTTCCCAATTTTCATTAGGATAAAGTTTTGCTAGAACAGTTTCTTCTTCTCCGATTGTTTCAGAGAAAACATCCAATATCTCGTGCCTAGGTATCAAATCCGGCATTAAATGGCTAGGTAATTTAATTTTATATATGTCGGGGACTCTGTTGAATTGGAAATACAACCTCAAAGGCATGTCGTAAAGCCCCGAAAGGTTGTATTCACGCCTTAATCTGTAAATATCCTTATCAAACTCCGGCGTGAAGAAATAATCAATGTCAATTTCCTCGCCGTCATTGGATAATTCGGTTTTTACTCCGAATTTTTTAACTTTCTTTCTGATCGCCGAAACGTCTTTTGCAAACTCATCATCGGATTCTAGCAAAAGTAATTGGTGGTATATCTTTTCTTGAGCCGAGTAATATTTAGGCATAACTGAACAATTAGTTTGAGATATTATAAGTTTGTTATTATACTAAAAAAGTAAATTGTAAATCATAATTTTTTAAATCTATTTAACAATGAAATACAAAAACGATAAAGAAATTTTAGGTATCGTAAAAGATATTAAATACTTAGAAGGGATATACAGAAATTTGATTAGCATTCTTCCAAGTTTTAACGTTACTGATAAAAAAATCCTACCTTATGGCTTGAAACCTCATACACGTTCAGTAAGTTGGCTGGTTGAACAGGTGATAGTCCAACAAACAAAGTTCAGAGCAAAAGAATTAGGTATAAATGATGTTAAATTTGATATGCCAGACACTTGTTTGCACGATTGCGAGATACACGCAAACAATAGAAAATACTACGTCAATATCAAGATTCATAATATTGAAGGGAAAGAAAACAAAAATGATATTTCTGCTGTTGAAAAGCTATATTTTCAATATGTAGCCAACCCTAAATACGATTTGATATACGCTTGTTTCGGAATCAGATTCAAAAACATTAAAATCAATTTTGACAATGATTATTTAGTTCTATTCTCTCCACAATTTATGCCAATTTATGTAAATCCTAGAAATGATAAAATTCAGGCAAAATACATACATCATCATGAATTCAGAACAAGAAAGAAATTTCTTGAAATCTTAAGAAAAAGCTCAAAAAGCATAATACTAAAGTAGTTATGACTGATTTTGTCAATAAAATATTTAACCAAGATTTTTTAAGAGGAGTTGATAAAATTAAAAACAACTCGGTTGATTTGATTTTAACTGATCCTCCTTACTGTCTAGGAAAAGACTATGGAAATGATTCAGATAAAAAATCTCCTGAAGAATATTTGAAATGGACTTACGAATGGATTGATAAGATTATTCCAAAATTAAAGGATAATGGGAGCTTTTACATTTTCCTAAGTTGGCAATTCAGCCCCGAAATTTTCTCGTATTTAAAGAGGAAGATGAAGATGATGAATGAAATAATATGGGACAGAAAAGTGCCGAGCATGGGTGGCTCTACGAGAAAATTTACTTCAGTTCATGATAATATAGGATTTTTTGCAAATAGTGATAAATACTATTTTAACCTTGATGAAATAAGAATTCCTTACGACGAGGCAACAAAAAAAGCAAGGACGCGTTCAATATTTGTTGGAAAAAAGTGGTTAGAACTAGGATATAATCCAAAAGACGTTTGGGTAAATTCAAGACTTCACAAACAAGACCCAGAAAGAGAAAATCACCCCACACAGAAACCCCTAGCAATAATTGAAAGAATGGTCAAGGCGAGTTGCCCAAAAGACGGGTTAGTTCTAGATCCCTTTATGGGGAGTGGGACAACGGCAGTTGCCTGTGTAAGAAATGGCAGAAAATATTCTGGGTTTGAAATAAACAAAGAATATTACAAAATCATTTTGAATAGAATAAAAAGAGAAAGTAGCAGATTATTATTTTAATTCTTTAAATCAAAAAAATGAAAGACTTCTTGAATCAAATTAAAAAAGGGTTAGACTCAAACTTATATCTAATTTCGCTTTTTTCAGCTTTAGCAATCCCTGATATATGCGGAGCTATGGGTTCAGAAAATGGCGAAGCAAATGCAGAAAAATATAAAGCGTGGTTTGATAAATATGTTGCTCCAAAATACAATAATTTTTTGAATGGAGATGATTGCTATTATTTCCGTTGTTCTTTACTTCATCAAGGCAGTTCGCAACATAGTAAAAGTAATTACGAAAGAGTGCTTTTCATTGAGCCTACAGCGACTACCAATATTCTTCATAACAACATTATGGACAACGCTTTGAATATTGATGTTAATGTTTTTTGTAACGATCTCATCGGTGGAGCTGAAAAATGGCTGGAAGAAAACAACAACACAGACCTATACAAAAAGAATTACGATAAGTTTATGAAGCGATATCCTAATGGATTGCCTCCTTATATTGTAGGTGTTCCGGTTATTAGTTAAAAAATGCTTTTATCAATCGTTCTATTTAATTAGCAATAGCAAAAAAAGTTCCAACTTCGTCCCACACTCCCCGCCAATGATCTGTACCCCATAAAGTGGACACATTGTCCAGTTTTCTTTTGTTAAGATATGTTTAATCATTAACAAAAGAACATGAGAACTAGGTTTTCGGAAGAAGAGATCTCTCGACTAAGACAAAATCCC
>Ga0209749_1000981_pt1 | contig 29944 bp, 29 predicted proteins | sample EPASupsiteSAE347_FD_187267 | JGI IMG/M metagenome (GOLD analysis project Ga0209749, IMG submission 187267) | Bioremediated contaminated groundwater from EPA Superfund site, New Mexico - Sample SAE3-47 (SPAdes) (version 2) | ecosystem: Environmental > Aquatic > Deep subsurface > Groundwater >...
CCCCCCCCTGCCTATCCCACCGATCCAATTCCTGCCTTTCATTCTGCAACCATCAATAATACCGATTAACTCATCCGAAAGAAGACCGAATCAGTTGTTTGGGACACACCTTGGAACACTCAAAACATCTTATGCATTCGGCGCCGTCCAACTCTTTTACGACATCCAAATCGGCCGGGCAAGCTCGATTGCAGGCGCCACAATTTACGCATTCGCGTCTATTCATCGTCAACCGCATGAAACTTGCCCGATTCATCGGCGCCAAAAAAGCACCTAGAGGGCAAGCCCAAGAACAAAAAGGTCTTCTGAAAAAAGCCATGAGAACAATGAAAAGCCCCAACACAGTCAACTTGAATCGGAAAAGGGTTTTTAATTGATCCCGCAAGTCGGGATTCAGCAGAGGCAGGGGGATACCACCTTCGAGGGTTCCCGCGGGGCATATCAACTTACAAAAATAAGGTCCGCTCGATCCGAATTTGTCGACCCAGAAAAGCGGAAGCAACACGACCATAACGACTAAGACGATATACTTGCACCATCGTAGAAATTTCGGCGCTTTAAATTTGGGAATGGGAATCTTGTAAACGAGCTCTTGAAACCATCCGAACGGACAAGCCCACCCGCAGGTCGCTCTACCGACAAGCGCTCCCACAATGCTAAGAAATCCTATGATAAACACGGGAGTACAAGAAAGAACATTTCGGATTACTTCCGCGATCGGCTGCCCACCTGTAAACTCCAATCCAGCTCCGGATGCGATGATCACCTGCGCAGCGCCGATGGGGCATGCGAACAATGCGCCGGGACAACTATAGCAATTTAGGGTAGGAATGCAAACATGCTTAAGATTGCCCTGAAAGATTCGGCCTGTAACAAAACCTTTAAGATATCCGTTCGTCAGAATAGCCGAAGCAATCTGGACAACGCCTCTCGGCAATCGTTCGATAAAGGAAGGCGTACCCCTTCCAAATTCTTCATTTTTGTTTATTTCACTCAAGTTTTATCAGCCGCCAACCGAAGGGGTTAAATCAGCTTGTCAGCCGATTCCGATGCATTCAAGGCAAACCATCACTGCTTTGTCGAAAATTTTCTCAGGTTCGCCCAGATACAACCCCACAAGCAATGCAACAACTCCCGCCGACAACAACAACCCGGGCAAGAAGTTGCTTAGAGGTTTCATAACCGGCTTTTCCGGCAGCATTTCTTTACTCATGAGGATTCAATGATACCTTAACCCCCCATTATTATCAACTCGGGAACGCTTCGACAAATTTGAGATAATCAATCACGTTCACCCAAATTATCTTTTCATTTTTCATCATGAAAATTATTCATTTCAACACTTGTTGAACGGATGATTGCGCGCTAGAATCACTCAATCTTCAATAAAATCATCGATTTATTTTTCCTCAATAATAATCGGTGTCGGAGAAATTTCAAGGGCCAACCCGCCGGGAGAAGGCGAAAAAGATGTGGAAACACACGCATCGTTGGTGGTCGGGCAAAGTTGAACTGAAGCGGTTGCGGTAAATTCCTTTAAAACGATGTTCGCTTTTGGTAAGGGATCATCCATCCCCCGGGTTTTATTTTCATTTAACCAAACCACCCATACCATTTTCTTCGGTTCGGGAAAAGAAAATTTGAACATCTCGACATTTTTCCCGTTTTCGATTCTCTCGGCTTTTATGAAGCCGTCCAATTTCGCCGCTAATTCTCTGAAAGCGAAAAAAGCCGGCCACGGATTTCTCTCGCGATCAAGCAAACCAAGATATGGGTTAGGAACGCTCAGCGCCGCAAGCGTACCGTTCCAATCGGACGGCATACCCATGAAAACCTTTTCAAATCCGGCGGCAAATCGAGCAACAAAAACCTGCACCAGAGTACGAGCCTGTTCGGCTCGATACCAGGCAATCGCTTCAATATGTCGAGGAACTATCTTCCAATTCATGGCCGCCAAAATTTTCTTCCCGTCGGGAACGTTAAGGGAAGGATGATATCCGGCATTGGGAATCGGTGCAATTTGCGGCTCACAGCGGGCTTCCATGTCCCAAATCGTCGTTGTTTTATTTGATTTGGCCAGTTCTTTCTTCATCCAAGCCATGTAACCGCGAGACATCGTCGGGTAAGGCCCGTTTCCGCCGCCGTCAAGGATATCGTATATTCCTGCCAAAGCGACGGTATCTTCGGTAATTTTTCGGGCTCTGATGAATTCCTGACGCCAGCCTTCAGATGGAAGAGCCTTTAAAAAAACAGCGAATCTTCGTTCGAGAAGAACACCTTCCGGGTCGCCGTGAAACATATCGTTCCATCTTATTCCGTTCGAGATTATCTTCACCAAAACACAAGACTTTTTGGCCGCTGAAGCGAATTCGGAAAGTAAAACCTTGTAATCTTCGGAGGTTCCCGTCCAAAACATGGGGTTAGCATATTCGTTCCCAACTTGATAATGAAGTATCGGATACTTGAGACCCGGCATGTCTTTCTCGCCATCGCCGTCATATCGCTCAACAAGCGCCGATACCCACGCACGAAAGGAATCCATATATTTCGGTTCCGGAAGACGATCGGAAGAATTCAAATACGTCGATAGAAGCGGGAAATCCACGGCAGGTTTGTGCTTTTGCCGACCGGCAAACCAGCCGTTGTTCAATCTTATTGATATCGCGATCTGGAAACCGTGATTTTGCCAGACTTTGACGGTTTTGTCCAATACGGTCCAATTATATGTATGAACGCCAAGCTGCGGCGGGTTCGGTTCCGTATCTTTCCAGGAAATTCCGGCAAAATTAACCCACCCCGCCTTGATTTCCGATAACTTTTCAGCAAGCGCATCGTTTTGATACTCCGGATCAAATGCAAAAACGTAGTCGATGCCGAAGCGCGATCCGGGCCCGGGAGTCTTATCGGAACCCAAGACCGTACCGACAGCAAATACAAGAAAACATACGATGGTAATGAATAATCTCACGCATCCTCCTGCAAAATCACATTAAAAAAGCATTTTTTTCGACATAAATAACCCATCAAAGATTTCGTAGAAAAATGGAAAAGGAATCAATATCTTCCATCGAACATCTTCTCTTCAACATTATCAACAATCGGTCAAGATTTCAAAGAAATCAACCGATAAAAAGAATGTGGATTTTTTTTCCGCGAAGAGTATGAGAATATCGTATTTGGTGTTTATTCGAAACGCTCTTCGCATAGCGATAAGGGGGGCCAATCATGGGTGTTTTAATTCCACTTTTCAGCAAAAAAGAAGTTGAATTCAACCCCGCAATGAATGCCGATCAACGAACGAGAGTAAGGCTTTTGTCGAATTCCATTGAGGCATTGAAAAAAGAAGAAAAAGCCTTGGAAGATCAAATTTCCCAAAAATGCAAGAGCGAACTTGATAGATTGAACGATATTGAACAAAAAGTTCGTCAACTCGAAACCGAAATCGAACAAATTCGCGATTCCGGTCATACTCCTTCAACTTGTCCGAAGAGGTAAAGCGATGCTAAAATATTCCACATTCAGTAATTTTTTTCTTCAAACCAAAAGGAGAAAGGAATGCTCATCACAACCACCGACGGAATCGAAGGTTATTCCATTGAACGGTATCTTGGCATCGTCACTGGTGAAGCCGTGTTCGGAATCGGAGTGTTTGCCGATATCAAGGCAGGCTTCAAAGACTTGGTGGGAGGACGGGTGGAGAGCTACGAAAAAGAACTTGAGCTGGCAAAAGACCACGCGTTAGTCGAAATGATCAAGGAGGGGAAAACCCTCGGGGCTCACGCTATCGTCGGTGTGGACATCGATTACATGGAATTTCTCGGAAAATATTTTATGGTGATCATGAACGGAACCGCGGTTTCCTTGAAAGGATTTCAAGAAAAGGAAGTTCCGGATAATTATATGCTGCCTATCGAGAAATAGAACTGATAGAGTTATCTACCGTAAAGCAAAAGAGCAGACTATGAAAGTCCGCTCTTTTTGTTATGGATAAAGTTCAGATCTTTGGGAACGTCGTTTAGAGCCTGTTAGAAAATAACCATTACAAATAGTTGTTTTCTTACAGGCTCTTATGGCCGCTCGATGAACGAAATTTGTTACAGCTATTTATTAACAAGGCCTTAACTTGGAATATTTAGACCACCGATTTCTCACGATTGAACCGGGCTTGTCCGCGAAATCTCTTAATATGCAGATCGTCAATCGGCAACGAGGTTTTCCCTTGAGTCACCAACTCGGCCATAAGTTGGCTGACCGCCGGCGCCAGCATCAAACCGTGACCGGAAAATCCGCAAGCCTGATAGAAGTTTTCAATTTCATCGATAGGTCCCAAGATGGGTTGAGCATCGGCCGTCATTTCGTACAAGCCAGCCCATTGTCTTACGATTCTCAGGCCGGTGAGTTTGGGAAATAGAGTAGTAAATCTCCGGCTCATCTCATACATGAAATGCATCGAACTACCGACGTAAGTTCCCACCGGCTCATTCGGATCGCCCATTCCCATGACGACGCCGCCGTTCATTTCCTGGCGGGCATACAAACCTACGCTGAAGCTGATGACCATCGGGTCCCATAATCGCTCGACGGGTTCGGTAACGAGAATTTCGTGGCGATAAGGATCTATGGGAATTTCAACGTTCAGCATTTCCCCGATGCTTCTGGAGAAGCTTCCGGCACAATTGAAAAGAATCGGAGTTTCAAAAACGCCCTTATCGGTCATGACGAAAAAGGTGTTGCTTTTCTTCATCAGGCCGGTGACGTTCGTCCATAAATGGATATCGGCTCCCAATCTTTTAGCCGCATTGGCATAAGCCTGAGTCAGAAGGAAGGGATTTATATGCCCGTCAGTAGGACACCAAGTGGCCAGCTTGATAAGATCGGGGTTGAGAAACTTTACTATTTTCTTGGCTTCATCGGGATTAACGATATTGACCCCCAAACCCAGCCTTTTTTGCATTTCTACGTTCTTATTGAACTGCGTGACTTCGTCGTCCGTATGGGCAAGAATCAGATAACCGCCCTGGTAAAATTCGGTTTTATAATCGAGCTCTTGCTCAATATGTTCCAAACGGTCAACCGAAGCCATCGCCAGGCGCGTATTGGGTTCGGTGCTCCATTGCTGGCGAAAACCTCCGCCGCATCGCCCGGTTGACCCGCTGGCCAGATATTTCCGTTCAATGATGCAAATATTCTTCATTCCGGCCTTGGCCAATTCATAAGCGATTGAAACGCCGAGGATACCGCCGCCGATTACAATGCCGTCGTAATAAGTCTTCATTTTTTCTTTCCTTCCTTCGACTTCGACGCTTTCTTTACTTCTTCAGCCTTCTGTCGCTCGAGTTCGGCGATAACCAATTTGAATTGAACCGGTCGATTGGGAGGTCGAAAAGTCGAAGGATAAATTTCCGCAACGGGTTTCTTCAGTTCACGCGCGAGAATTTGAGTAACCAAACGCCTGCACGTTCGCCCTTGGCATGGCCCCATCCCGGCTCGAACCAACCGTTTAATTTCGTCGAGGGTCGTAGCTCCTTGTTTGATCGCGGCTACGATTTCATCTTCAGTGATATCTTGACAACGGCAAATTATCTTCATTTTCCCATCCCCTTTCCTGCTTTGATGGCCCGGACAGCCATCGCATGCTCTTTAGGAACTTCAATGGTGATAACCATTGTCTTGTCATATTTCTTGCTCTTGATGACCTTTAGAGTCTTGGCTTCACATACGGCCTTCCCCGCGCGGTCCAGTCCGGCCACGATTTCTCCGACTTTAGGTATCGGAAGCAATTCATGAGGAACCGTCAGACTCGCCGAGCGATTGGAATAGTTCATATCGACGATAAATATCGCCAAACCAGGGCAACTGGCGACGCAAAGGCCGCATCCGATGCAATGAACATGATCAAGACAAGGTTTGTCGGTTATCCCGCTTTTCATCGTAATCGCATGCGACGGACAAGAAGAAACGCACGGATCGCAGGGAATATCCTGAATGCACTCGATTATGGCAACCGGCCCTTTTTTCATTCGTTCGGGCGAGGGTAAAATCGATTCCAGTTCGGTTTGCGAAAATATCCCGTCATTAATCAACATACCGCAATCTCCTTTATAAGACGATCTCGGCCCCATCGCACTTTCTCCCCGGTTGACCCGGAGCGAAGGTGCTTCAATTCCTCGTTGGCGTCGGCAATGATGGCTTGAGCCTTATCATCAACACCATGAATACTTTCATAAGCGCAGGCTCCGGCTATCCTACCGCCGAGAATCGCAGTCGTCGCTTCTTCTATCCCCGAAGCGTCTCCGGCAACGTATATTCTATGATTGGTCGTGCGCATATTGACGTCAAGCAAGGGAACCAACCCGCCAAGTTCGGGAACGAAAAACATCCTGCAGTTACCCTGCTGGAAAAGATCAATCAGCGGGGAAAGACCGACGGCAAGACAAATACAGTCACATCCGATCTCCAATTCGGTGTTCGGAACTCTTTGAAATTTCTCATCAAGACGACAAATCGTGGCGCTTTTTACCTTCTCAACCCCGTTAGCGCTGATAATCGTATGGTTCGTATGAATGGGCACTCCCAATCTGCGAATTTTGCTGGCATGTACAAGATATCCGCCGATCGTGGGAAGCGCCTCGACCAAGCCGACGACTTCGACTCCGGCTTGGATCAATTGATAGCTGACTATCAACCCGATATTTCCCGATCCGATCATGAGAATTTTTTTCCCAGGCCGGATACCGTGAACGTTCATAAGCGTTTGAACGGCACCGGCGCCATAGACTCCCGGAAGATCATTGTTTTCGAAATTCAAACTGTTTTCGACAGCTCCTGTACAAACGATCACGCGTTCGAAAGAAACCGGTTCATATCTTTCCGGAGAAAGAATACCAGCTTCGGTGTCACCGTAAAATCCGACGGCGGAAGTGTTCATGAGTATCGAGAGATTTTTCTTCACCGCAGCCGCATCTTCGCAAAGTTTTTCCGCGATCGCATAACCTCTTATCCCGGCATCGCGGGCACTGCTGCCGAAGAAGCGGTGGGTTTGCTTAACCAGTTGTCCGCCTAAAAGCGGGTTGTCGTCGACCAAAAGAACTTTCGCGCCCATTTGCGCCGCCACAACGGCGGCCGACAATCCGGCGGGACCCCCGCCGACTACCAATACTTGCGTTTTCCTGCTCATGGCTTAATCACTCCGTGACCCTTTTGCATCTTGATTTGCATTCCGTCCGTCAACGGCGTAATGCAAGTCATCGTATTGACTTCACCATCTACTTCCATCATGCAACTGGAACAGCGGCCAATCGCGCAAAAAAAACCGCGGGCGCGGTTTTTATGCGGACTGTGTCTTAATAGCCGAACTCCTGCGGCATGCAACGCCGCCGCAATCGGTTCACCCTCAAACCCCTCCATATTTTTCCCCTCGAAAAAGAAGTTGATTTTTCTACCTTTTTTAAACGATAAAATAGGATGTTCCTCAATTCGAAGGCCCATTACTTTCCCTCCTTGAAGCTATACAGCCGGTTATTTAAAACCGAAAACGCGTGAATTGTATCACAAATTCGGGCAAATTGTGCGGCAAAATTTTGATGCCACGACAATCATGCTGGAATCATCAAATACCGATTACGAAACAATAGTCGGATTGTGATTTCCATATCCGATGTTTACATGTATCAGACCGATCTTAATTAATTTTACATCTGTAATTCCGTAAGCAAACAAAAACATCATTACAGAAAACCCCGCAATGAAACAATACAAAGCCAAGATTGCTTAGAGCCTGTTAGAAATAACCAAAACGTCTGGTTGTTTTATACAGGCTCTTATGGCCGACAATTCCAGAAATTCGTTACAGTTATTTGCAAACAAGGCCTTAGCTTACTATGAGGGTTCAGAGCCATTGATTATTAGAGCCGGTCGAGAAAACCGGTTTTTATACAAAAAAAACGTCTATTTGATATTTTGAAGTATGTTCTTCCATTCGGCGATTACTTCCTTGATGGAGTCATTTACTCCCCCGGCGCCCGTCCATGCCTTTCCGGTTATTTTGTAATCGTCCGAATCGAGAGTCTTATCACCAAACGTTGGGGTGAAAGTCAGAACTACGTTAGTTTTAATCAGTAGTTCCGATTTTTTGGCATCGTAATTGAATCCCGGATATACGTATTTCGCCTCGTCCGGGGTGAAATTAAAACCTGCAGCCGCTTTCAGTGCAGCAGCAATCGAACCGGTCATCGTTCCATTCTTCACGATTGCCCGACTTACCGCGAACTCATTGAACATATGCCCGGGGAGATAATCTCTCCTCCTCATCGTATCAACAGTGGAATCGACAACACTGGTCTTAAGAGTACTCAACCACTTGCTGAGCATGTTTTGGTTAATCTGAAATTTTACCTTTGAAAGTTTTTCCAGCGTATCGGCGAAATTGTTTATCACATCTTGAGACCACATTTTGTATGAATTTACGAAGCTATTACCCTGATGAGCCACATTGTCCGCGGCTACATGAGAAGCCCATCCGAGAGCAACCGCCAACAAGCGGCAACCTCGATCTTCATCCGAATACAAACTGGAAGTCATTTTCCCCATGTGGATGATTCTGGGAGGGGCCGGATACTTCGTAAACAAATCCTTCAGGGTCGAATCATCGGGTAATTCTTTCCCCGAAGAAGCTTTTCGACCCCACCATGCGACGGGAGGAAGAGGCCAATTGCTTCCTTTCCATGCCTTATCTTGGCCGTAAAGATCGTTCTTTCCGCCACGATGAAAAGCCTTGTAGATCTGGTCCAGGCTACCCTGTAAATCTCCGAAGGTAGACGCACCCAAAAGAAGACTGCGGTATTCACTATTGCTGAAAACTTTTCTAATCATGCTGTTTTCGGGGAATGAATTCTTGACTTCCGTCATGAATTCATTTGAATTCGCGGCCTTTTCCGCGATGACAATATGAGTGATCGTATCCCAACCGAAGGCCCGGGAATGAAATAGAAACAGAAAAATCGAGAGATAAAGAAATTTTTTCATAACTTTCCCTCCAGATCTATTTAGAGCCTGTAAGAAAATAACCATTACAAATAGCCGTTTTCTTACAGGCTCTTAGGCCGGTCGATGAACGAAATTTGTTACAGTTATTTATTAACAAGGCCTTAATTCAATTTATCATGAGATAGGTCCTGAAGCAAAGGGTTATCACATTTTTGTATCGCTTTCAATAAAGCGCTGCAAAAAAACAATGAAACACATAAAAGCTAACCAAGTTGGGTCAAGAAAAAACGCGGAGGCGCCAGACGCAGAGAATGGCTATTAAACGTGTCTTTTTCGCACCTCCGCGGTGAAAAATTCCCTTTGATTTTTTCGTTGGCTAGCTTTGATACGAATCATTGAAAAAAAGAACAGCATGCATGAAAGCTACCTTGGCACTCGTTCGCCGGCGGTTTCCGGTGTACCGCTACACGAATTAGACACTTGCCGCCGTAATCCGCCGAGGAAAAACATTAATGCAAAAATAGCCGTCATCCAGATCGGAAAAGAGTCTTGCCGCATTTGAAAATAGCCGCCCAAAGGATCTTGAGCGGGAAAATACGAAACAATCAATACAAAATTCGGCAAAAGGCAAAAGTAATCGGTTGAAATACACGACAAAAGATTCCCTGAAGAATTTGCCTTCTTAACCAGGAGGAACCCTAATAAGAAAGCAAATATGAATTTCGGAGATTCGATAAAAAAACCGACTCTGGCGATGGCATATCCAAAAGCGGGAAAAAGCGGATTCATCAATGGAAATATTCTGCTCCAACGTCCGCACATGTTCCAAATCAATCGGCCTAATGCCGCGGTGTTGGCAAGAAGAACGAGCGCAGCCGTGACGGTTTCGTCGAGGGATATTCCCGATTGCGTCCATCCATTACACGAGGCGATATAAACAGGTGGAATAACGGCAATCGCGATAAGAGCTACAGAACTACCGGCATCACTCGAAGAAGGATGTTGAGACTTTTCCCTGCTTATTTTCAAGTCCCATTTTTCAAATTGCCACGCCAGACCCAGCCAAGATAAAACGACGCAAAGCTCGGCCAACAAAATACGCGAATAGTCCGACAGCCCACCGATTCCGGCATAAGGGAAAAAAGCTACAATTAAAAACCTTATGAACCAAGCGCTTCCCATGGAAAAAAATATTACAACGCTCCAACGAAACCAAAGATTCGACATCTCTCCGGGATACCAAGCGTCACACAACCACGGCTTTATGCATGCCCGGAATCTCCGGTATAATTTTATTGAAACCACCCCGAATAAAAGGGAAACTACGATACCGATCATTCCTCTCCGCAATGGTCTTGCTTTTATTCTCTGGAGATTTGGAGCAGCATGGGTGATCTCACTATGAATTTCATCGACCAATTCAGCCGCCTGCGGATTGTCTGTTCGTTGAATATTCTGCAACCATCCCATGGCTTCGCATGGATTTCCCCTAGCCAGACACTTTTTCGCTTCGCGTATCTTAGTGACGATCATGAGATGTTGTGCCGCCGATGCAGTGAGACAAAGCTTCTCGGCTTCCCGAATAAGCGGAATTAGTTCAACGGCCGATTGATACGAGACAAGCTTGAATAACCTCTCCTCAATGTTTTTCTTCGACAACCGTGAAATCACCCGATTTTGCAGAAAGTCGTCCAGGCACTCTTGCTCGAACTTCGCGACCGGATATCCGAACTCAACCTGAAATACGCTTCTGAAAGGCCGCGCTCTCTTTAATCCGGCGATGATTCTTCTGATGCCATCCCATCCGACCTTTCGAAGTAGAAAACAAAATGCATGCTTAGCCTGGAGGTCCACGAAATATCCGTTCCAAGAAAATGCGGGAGAAAGATCCTTGAAAGCAACCACTGATTTTTCCATGGTCATTTCGGCGGCTTGCCGATGCGGGGAACCATCGATTAACGCATCAGCCATGCTTTCCGCCATTCCCTCGTTCAACCACCGCGGGCAGTCGATCGGCATCCCAAGGAAAAAGGCCCATAAAAGGTAAACATGGCTCAATTCATGAATCATTGTTCTCAAGGCATCTTCTCCGTCTGGATCTATGCCGATGCTCAAAAGATTTTCAAAACTGCCTTCCACACCGTACATTTTTCGGAATTCCAAAACCGGAATTACGGGTTTACTGTCGAGATTTTCGGTAAAAACCCGATGGGCATTTTTGAATTGTTTTTGCCATGAAGTTAAATCAAGTCCATGATGGGCAATGATTCGCAAACCGTCTTCCTGCAATCTTTGGCCGGTTTGTCGAAGATTCCGCCTTTCCTCGGCCATCCAAACGGCTTTGTCGATTTGATCGTCGGAAAAAATCAAGGCTGGTGAGTTCACATAAGCCAATTCGGCCAAATCGGACAAACCGAGAAATTGCGCTAAAACCGCGATTGTGGGCAAAAATATTACGGCCAGGATGGCGACTTTGAATGCTTCGGAGAAGGTTTTTTTCATGCCGTTCTGATATTCACCAGGGTCACCGCGAATTATACTCCTAACTTCTTGTTTGATTACCAGACCTTATATTTGTTTTTTACGATAAATGGTTTTCCCACAAATCACAACCATGTTAAAGTATTCCTAAAATTTTCCAGACTCTCGAAAGGGGAAAGCCATGAAAGCTCTGATTCTCGTAGATCTTCAAAATGATTTTATGCCGGGTGGTGCATTGCCGGTTCCGGGCGGAGACGAGGTAATACCGACTGCGAATCGTCTGGTCGACAAATTTAAGATTGTCGTAGCCACTCAAGATTGGCACCCGTCAAATCACGGCAGTTTTGCGGCAAATCATCATGGAAGAAAAACCGGTGACGTAATTGAATTAAACGGTTTGTCGCAAATACTATGGCCTGTCCATTGCGTACAAGGCTGTCCCGGTGCGGAGTTACATCTCATGCTAAAAAAAGATAAGATCACTAAAATATTCAAAAAAGGTCAGAATCCCGAACTCGATTCATACAGCGGTTTCTTTGACAATGCCCGACGGGCCGCCACGGGCCTTGGAGATTTTCTCAAGGCGGAACGGGTAACCGATGTTTATATTTTAGGTCTCGCGACCGATTACTGCGTGAAATTTACCGCGCTCGACGCAGTCGATCTGGGCTTTAAGACGTACCTGATCAAGGACGCCTGTCGCGGTGTGGAACTGAATAAAGGTGATGTTTTGTCCGCGGTTTCCGAGATGAAAAACGCCGGTATTACTATTCTTTCCGCCAGAGAAATATCAAATTTCTTCAATTGAATTTCATAACCGGAGATTGCTATTATTTCCATCTGTGAGTTGCTTGTTCGCGGTTGACGTAATTCCTATTTCCCGATATAGTTATAAATGAGTAAGTAAAATTCGATTTTTTAGTTGAAACCAACGACAAAGGGTCCGGAAAGAAATTTCCGGAGGGCGTTTTCGGGTGGTCGGGCCGCCACCGATTTTACACAGGAGGCGCCCGTATTGAGAAAATTTCCTTAATAAGCATCTGATTTACTATGTCTATCCGGTTTTGTGCGAAAAGTGCGTTTTCGTGCTGTCGCCAAGGGTCCGGAAATTATTTTGCTGATATAAAAAACACATAATTGTATTTTATCGTACAAATTAACTATGCAGCGAAAGCTTTTCCGGAGGAGCCAAAACAGACGGTCGGGCCGCCGCCTAATCTCTTCAGGAGGCCTGTTATGTCTGGAATTCCCCCCTATGATCCGATCGCCGATTTGAAATCCAAATTGATATTTTTTGTCGTAATGATGCTTGCCGTTTTGATCGTAAAATTTACATTAGGATGGTAACGGTCTATTGAGTTCTGCCTTTTGAAAATTCCTCAAGATATTTGCAAATGCCCGGGCGGAGCAAGCACCGCCCTACGACAGGGAATGAACCGGATCTCCAAATTTTACTGCGATTGCCCTGTAACAGGCTCTAAGGTGCGTTGACTTTCCGACGCGAGGGCTCTATATTTATAGCGCAAATTCGGGTATACGGAGACGCACAAATGCCGGAAAAATATGATTTCAAGAAACTTCAGGACAAATGGCACCCAATTTGGGCGGAAAAAAAGCTGTATAAAACGTCCGAGAACAGAGAAAAGCCGAAATTTTATTGTCTTGATTTCTTCCCTTATCCTTCAGGTTATGGGCTCTCGGTCGGTCATCTACGCAATTACGTTCCGACCGACGTCATTTCGAGAATGAAACGGATGCAGGGAATGAATGTCCTGCATCCGATGGGTTGGGACGCCTTCGGCTTGCCCGCCGAAAACCACGCCATCCAGCTTGGAATGCATCCCGTGGAAACTACCGCGAAGAACACGGCGAATTATCGGCGGCAATTGACGCTTGCCGAATGTTCCTACGATTGGGAGCGGGAAGTCAACTCCACCGACCCGGCTTATTACCATTGGACGCAATGGTTTTTTCTGCTTCTGAACAAGCGCGGACTCGCCTATCAGGCTGCGGGAGCCCAATGGTGGTGCCCAAGCTGCCGCACGATACTGGCCAACGAGCAAGTTGAGCAGGGAATTTGCTGGCGATGTGAATCGCCCGTAGAAAAAAAAGATTTGAAACAATGGTATTTCAAAATTACCGCCTATGCCGATCGTCTGCTTCATGATTTGGCGACAATCGACTGGCCCGACAACATAAAAAAAATGCAGGAAAATTGGATCGGACGCAAAGTCGGCACGGAAGTAATTTTCAAAGGCATACAACCGACAACTTCCGAGAAATTCGATATTCCGATTTTCACAACCCGCGTCGACACGATCTTCGGAGTTACTTTCATGACTCTCGCTCCCGAACATCCTCTCGTGGAAAAGCTGACGCATCCTGACAATCAAAAAAGCGTCCGGGACTATATCACCGCAACGCGAAAGATGACTGAAATAGACAGACTTTCCACCGAAAAAGAAAAAACGGGTGTTGCTTTGGGAAGCTTCGCGATAAACCCTTTCAACGGCGATAAAATTCCTATTTTTATTGGAGATTACGTGCTTTTTTCCTACGGAACTGGCGCAGTAATGGCAGTACCTGCTCATGACGATCGCGATTTCGCATTCGCCAAGAAACATGAACTCCCGATCAAAGAGGTTATAACACCCTCCGGGACGAAACAGGGAAATCTTACCCAAGCGTTCACCGAATACGGAATCTTGGTCGACTCCGGCAAGTTTTCTGAAATGACCTCGGAAAAAGCTATTGAACAAATGACCACATGGGTTGAAGAATCCAAGCAGGGCAACGGTCGCGTTAATTACAAACTTCGCGATTGGCTCATATCGAGGCAAAGATATTGGGGAGCCCCTATTCCGATAATTCATTGTGATTCCTGCGGAGCCGTGCCGGTTCCCGAGCATCAATTGCCGGTTCTGCTTCCACCCATACAAGAATTCAAACCGGGAGAAGACGGTCGTTCGCCGCTTTCCCGCATACAAGATTGGGTTAACACCCCTTGCCCGCTTTGCCGCAAACCGGCTCGCAGGGAAACCGACACCATGGACGGGTTCGCATGCTCATCATGGTATTTCCTAAGATTCCTTGATCCCAAGCTCGAAACCGCGCCATTTGATCAAGAGAAAGCTGCTTATTGGCTTCCCGTAGATCTTTACGTCGGCGGCGCCGAACATGCCGTCATGCATCTTTTATACGCGAGATTCTGGACGAAGATCATGTTCGATGAAGGTCTGATTCCGTTCAACGAACCTTTCGCCAAGCTCAGAAACCAAGGAATGATGCTCGCTGCCGACGGATCGCGCATGAGCAAATCTAAAGGCAACATCATAACGCCCGATGAAATGGTTGAAAAATTCGGAGCCGATACTTTGCGCGCCTTCATTCTATTCCTAGGAACTTTCGAACTCGAAGTCGCCTGGTCCGACGAAGGCATCAAAGGCATGTATCGTTTCGTCAACCGTGTATATGACTTGATTCAAGAATTTCCGGGAGGTCACGGCACCTCAATGGGCGAGAATGCTATAGAATTGAATCGATTGATTCATAAAACAGTCAAGGCCGTGACCGTCGATATAAACAATTTCAGCTTCAACACCGCGATCGCCCGCTTGATGGAGTTCCTCAACGGTCTCAACGAACTAAGCAGAACCACCCAACTTCCGGAAAGCAGTTTATGGCGCGATGCAGTAAGCACATTCCTTAAGTTGCTGGCTCCGATTACACCGTTTCTCGCCGAAGAACTATGGGAAAAAATCGGTGAAAAAGGTTCGGTCCATGCTCAAAGTTGGCCAAGTTGGGATGAAAGAGCCTTCATCGAAGACACCGTCAGTCTGCCTGTTCAAGTGAACGGGAAACTTCGAGATCAGATAAAATTCCCCATAGAATGGGGCGAAAATCAAGTCAAGGAAGAATGCCTGAAAAGCGAGAAAATCCAAAAATGGATCGGTGGAAAGACCATTCAAAAATTCATTTATGTTCCGAAGCGCATGATTAGTTTCGTCGTAAAGTAATACAATGGCCTTGGCCGTACAACCCGCTAATGAAATATTCAAGACCGCCGTGAGGCGATTCAAAGAAGAATGAAAAGTGAAACCGTGCCCGATCATGATGTGGCAATACCACACAATTGCCGGGATGGCATGCTTTTGAGAGGTGAATTCCTTTCAAGAACTGATGAAATCGAGCATCAACTTGCCCAAGTGACGAAAAGCGCCCTTGGGCTTTTCTTTTTTCTGACGGCATTTCTAATTCTTAGCGACAATCTCTCGCTTTCATCGGCATCAACAGCCAGCGTTCGACAAATCACACTATCGGTGTCCAATCCCGTATTAGTAATGAAAGCTTTTTCGATAATCCTCTGGGATCTTCTTCTCTTCACAATCTCTCTTGTCGCACTACGATTATGGCCGGCAAAAGCGAAGAAATTTGAAGCCTTACTTGCTCTATTACTGTGTTTGTTCCTATGGAAAATCACGTTTTCGGCGTTAATGGCGGTTATTACTCCGGACTCAACCGCCGCGGAATCGATAGTTCCCTTTCAAGTCATGAACACCTTGATATTCGTTGCTGTTCTCGCTGTCTGGAAAGAGATGATATTTCAAACTTTACAGAAAAAAGATGCTTTGTTGGATTCTCCTCTTTTTGAGGTTTTCGCTTGGCATCATAGAAAAGATGCGGTTTTTAATCTGCTTTTCGCCGTTTCGGTCGCATGCTCCGCATTAGGATTTCCTAGCGGCACGATCGAATATTTCCTTAATTTCGCCAAGATTTTTCTTCTGGGTTCAGCAGCGTGGGGAATTACCCAACGATGCCTGATCATTATTTCTCCAATATGCAATCGAGCCCCGGAACAATGTTAACAACCATTCTTGGAAATGAAACATTGGCGTTTTTTTGCCTATTTCTCGGTACCATGCTTTTTCGGGAATCGCATGACAACGAAGAATCGGAAATTGTAAAGCATGACGCACCTGAAAAGGCGTGCCGTTCCGACGCATTTCGAATATCCACAACGTCGGTAGACGATGCGTCCGACGCTTGGAACGCCTTTTTTTTTCAAATTGCAGTCGCCGTCTGGTCGGTAATATTGGCCGCCCTTATTTCACCGCTTTTAGTTGACATCAGATTCAATGATACTCGAATGATTCTGTTCGATTCACGCACAACTTTGTGGATTGCCATGATTCTGGCATCACTTTTTCAAAGACTACCGCCGGAATTTCGCGATTTGGGCTTATGGACGTTATTGGCGGCGCTGGTTGCCGACTTTGGAGCGTTTTCCCCTCGCGTTTTTCTTATCGGTCTTATGGAATTCATTCCCGATGAGGGGTTAATCAATCTCATCTTTCTTTTGTTCCCATTGTTTTGCGTTATTTCACAAGACGCACCCTCCGCAAGCCGTAATTCCAATGAAGCGACTTCGCTGAAGGAAATGGCCGGCAATGCGACAGGATTTTTCAAAACAAGACGGTTTCTAGATCCGCGATGCCTGGGAATCGTGCTTTTTCATCAATTGTTGGGAGTCTTTTCGGGAACTCTCTGCTGGCTCGGTGCAAGATTGTGGCAAAAATATGATAAAATGAATTTTATCAAGGTGATAATAATTTCACTCATCGGAGCAATTGCACTCACAGGTTTTAAGAAAACCGCGGTTTTGGAAAGACAATTCGCGGTGCCTATTATTTCATTTATCTTTGCCTTCTCGGGATTTTTGCCGATACTCATAGGAAGAAAAATTTGTGTCGGGAGGGAATCGGCGACTTGACTTCTCTTTCGGTTTACCTTGAATGGCAAGCATTAGGATATTTTCTACTTCATCTGGTCAACCTTTTTGTCGCATCCGGAGCCGCCAAGGCTTTTGTTTGGGGCGCTTGCTCCCTTCTCGCCGGGGTTATCTCCGCCTTTTTCATCATCATTCTGATACCGCGAATTCTGGAAGACTACGTAAAGATTTACAACTGGTACGTCAATTCGGATTTTTTCATTCTTTACGAAGAAAAGGTCGACGTCAGACTGGTCTTCAAATTAATAGCACTGCCCTTTGCCTTGGTGTTTTCCTTGATTGTTTTGATCCTTAATTTGATGGTCAGGATTGCTTATCAGCTTGCGTCCAAATTGAATCTGTTGCGATGCGTAAATTGTCATTCGATAATCGATTGGAACGAAGGCACCGTTCATTGTCACATTTGCGGGGAAAAAGTGCGCGGAACCATGGTTAAGTCATGTCCCGGCTGCAATTTCAAACCCAATGCCATACGATGCCCGTTTTGCGGATACATCGTATTTGTCGGTCTGATCGGCCAACATCCTTCAGGCAGAGCCGGCAGGGCCCAAAACAACGATGCCGCGGCCGAAGAAGCGAAGAGGACTTAGACAGTGCTGATTCGATCCAAAAATCGGGTTTACTTCTTTGATATTCATATTTCAGATGCTTTTCTTCGGTTGTCGACTTTCGGCTTGACGATAGCACTATTTTTTTCCAGCTGGTTGCTGCTCAGCTATACGAACCAAGTCATAGACGCGGCTTTCTGGCCGCGACTACAAGAAGAAACAGCCGACTTGGCGGGAAAGGAGTCAACCAAACTCGGAACATCCGAGAAAAGCGTATACACCCTCGCCATGGAACAAATGTCAAAAGACGGCGCAGGAATAACCAAGTTTCCCGATTACGCCGATAAAATTTCACCCAACAACCAGGCCGTAGCGATGATTCGCCTGAGGCTTCGAGACATTAGGCTCATGGTGCACTTTTTCGGCTTGTGTTTGCTCGCTTGCGCGGTATTTTTCCTGCTGATTACACGAGTAATTTACGGCAACGGTGACAGTCGTTGGCGGCTTTTTAAATGGATTTACCGGGTCTTCAATCGTGATGCCGTCAAACGCCAACCTTACGGTTATGTCCATTCCTTTACCCCGTTTCAGCGAAAAATCTTCGAATTGGCTTTCGCGGCTTCGAAAGGAAACCCCGACGGCAGCTTCGATTTCGAAATTCAACGATTCTACGCCAAACTTTGGCCCACAGAGGAACCGATATCGGAAAGGCGGCGCGCTTTGCTCGCCGTCACTTTTTTCGAGCTATGCGAGGAATATTTTTACTTTCAAATTCCCGGCGGAAAAACCTACACTTTTAAAACCTACTGCCCGATTCTTCCTTTTGAAGATCAAGTTCAAAGAGAAATCGTCCGCGATATCCAAGGCAAGGAAATTGAAATTTATCGGGCCGGAAAATTTCGGTTTTCGGTTCCATTATATAACGAATATCTTCGTTACCGCTACCACAAGCTTCCACATCATTTGGCTTATTCGCTGGATGACCGAAAAAATCCCTATGCTTTCAGAATCTATCTGACATTATGGGGAATCACGCAGGATCAACGCAAAGATGTGGCAAAACAAGGGCTTGAAGGCAATCCGATTCTCGTGAAACTTTCCTTATACGATTTGTTCGAATGGGCTTGCTTCGAAATGGGAACCGATCACCAGAATAATTTATTGGAACAGGTTCACGCCGATCTTGGAAAACTGAAAGAAATGGGTTTTATCCGCAATTGGTTCATTGAAGAAAACCATGAAAAAGTCTCCCCGCTTTGGTACAAGGATGTGGCACTGTTTGTATTTGATCCGCAGAAGAACACTTTCAGAATGAATACCGCGCTCGTGACAAACAAAATATATCAGTTCGATCTCGCGCCCTTTGGAGAATTAGACAAAATTAAAATCGTTCGCCGACGTTGCGCCTACGTCGATAATTTCGACACGCCATGCAACAGACCTGCAATTGAAGGAAGCCCTTATTGCAAACGCCACGCTAAAATTCTCGAAAGCGACAGTCCGAGAATATTTTACGGAAAAGTCAAAGCGCTTGCCGCTCCCGAACGAACTCCGCCCGAAGATGTAGAAGATGTTCCAAATGCGCGGCCGGTTGAGCCTAAATCCGACGAACCACCCGTTCCCGAAAAACCCGCGGCACCGGCAAGTGAAGAAAAACCCTCCGTAATCATTCTTCCCGAAAGCGATTCCGGAAAACCCCGCTCAGAATCTTGACGTATTGTATCCTCATAAAATCGCATCTCTATTCTCAGGGAAAAATGCTCCCTTTACTATCGCGGATAATTCTTCCAAAACAATAACCATCGGATTTTTTGCCAAAGCTTGAACTAGTTGATGTAGACTGTGTCAAAATTCGATTATCTCCGTGCAAAAAATGGAAAAAAAAGTTCCAAGCGATAAAATCAAGTGTCCTCTCTGCGCTGAAGTGATTCAAAACAATGCAATAATTTGCAAATTTTGCAAATCAAACCTCATCGGGTCCGATGGGAGGAGAATCTCATCGGAATCTTCCGTGGCATCAATTCTTGAGGCAGGCAAAGTAAAAACGGAAGATGCGAGTCTTGGGCAAGCAATGCTTGCCAATTTGTTTTGGCCCGGCTCTGGAAGCTGGAAACTGGGCTGGAAATTACGCGGAGGCGTTATTTTCTGCGCAATTTCCATTTGCATCGTTTTTTCAGTCATGGCTTATGGCGCGATTATCAACAAGGAAATGGCCGACGCCATGAACGAAGGTGTTACAAGCAGCTTGGTTGAAAAAATAGCGGGAGCAGGCAATGGTTGGTGGGGAAGCTTGTCGTTCCTGATTTATTTCTATTCATTTATCGATGTTTATCTTATCCATCGCGCAAAAAAACAGGTTAAATAATGGTATAATGATAAAAAGATTTTCGAGGAGATTATATGATTGATAAGATCCAATCGTCGCTTATATCACAGCTCATGGAATCAATGACAACTAAAACGGAATCCGGTTCCGAATCGAGCAATTCACTTACAAACAACCTGTTCAAAGGGTTGAACATCGATCAATTCGGGCTTTCAGATGATGCTCAACAGAAGGTTGTATGGGCCAGATCCCAGTTCGAAGTGAGTTATCAAGTTTTAAAGTCCGTCAATTCCTCGCAAGGCCTGGAAACATCCGAAGAAACTTTTTCATTTAAGGGTAGTATCGAATTTCTGCAAAAAGTTTCCGGAGAAGATGCCGCTGAAACAATAACGGATGAGACAACAACCGAGCAGGATATTCTTTCGAAACTTCAAGACTATTTTTCGCCGGAAAAGACCGCTCAACGCATTCTTGATGTTGCAACCAGTTTCTTCGCGGCCAGCGAAGTCGGCCAAACGGAAGGAAATACCGAATCGGCGCGCCGAAAATTCGCTGACTTTATCGGAGCTGCGATCGATGAAGGATTTAAACAAGCCAAAAATTTACTGGGTGATTTGCCTGACAAGGTTGCCGCAGGTATTGAAACAACTCACTCCACCGTATTTTCAGGTCTTGAGGATTTTGTAAAGAACGGCATAAGCACGGAAAAGACCCAAGAAGGCGGCGTAATGGATAAAATCCTCGCCTATCGAATGGAAATTACGATAAAGAGCGATACCATCACGAGAACTTCCACTTCAACCGGTTATAACGCCAAAGGCGAAGCTCAAAACAACTCCGCAAGTAAGTCAAAGATCACCATCGCTTAGAGCGATGTAAGAAAATAACTATTACAAATAGTTGTTTTCTTACAGGCTCTTATGGCCGGTCGATGAATGAAATTTGTCACAGTTATTTATTAACAAGGCCTTAACTCCAAACAAATATTTGTAAAATCCACCGTCATACTTTGTCGGGTTTAACTATGTCGAAAAATGCTTTTTCGAGCGAGCCGCCGTGCAAGCGCTTCAGCTCTTCAATGTCGGCTACGATACGCAGTTTTCCCTGGTCGATTATGCCCACGTGAGATACCAGTTTTTCCACCACTTCCAGTACATGGCTTGAAAATATTATTGTTGTACCCTCTCCGACCATTTTGCGCAAAAGTTCGCGGAAATCCTTCACTGCTTGCGGGTCAAGACCGTTAAAAGGCTCATCAAGAATCAATACCGACGGGTTGTGCATGACGATTCCGGCAAGCGCCAGTTTTTTTTTCATTCCAAAACTATAATTCGCAGTGTAATCTCCAGCAACATTGTCAAGATCGAAAAACTCCAGGTAAAATTTGATTCGCTCCCTGCGGGTGGTTAAGTCCAGTCCGCGAATTTCAGTAACAAACTCCAAAAATTGCTGCCCGGTAAGATAATCGTAAAGAAAAACCTCGTCGGGCAAATAACCTACGCGTTTTTTAACCTCAAGAGTTTGTCGGGTCACGTCGAGTCCGTCAATCAAAGCCCGCCCGGCCGTCGGTTTGAGCAATCCCATCAGCATACGAAGCGTCGTTGTTTTGCCGGCCCCGTTCGGACCGATAAAACCGAAGGTAGCTCCTTGGGGAACGCTAAAAGTCAGTCCGTCGACCGCCGACTTTTCCCCGAATTTCTTCGTCAAACCTTCAAATTCGATCATAATTTTCTTTACCGCGTCTTCGAGGGAACAACGGACAGCCAGACTCCCTCAAACGGCCCCAGCTCCAGCAGTAAGCGTCGATGATCCACGATCGCCCGCATCGATTTTCCCGCGATCGATTCGAAATTTCGGCCGCTTTCCACGCCGAGAATTCCGACGGGAATCTCAATTTCAACAAATCTTTCAGAAGCATTTCCGGCGACTATGATCATGTCCTCCCCAAGAAATCTGGCAAAAGCCGAGTGTTCCCCGGTCGCCGTCAAAAAAGCAAAAGCACCGTTATGCAAAACCGGCAAAGATCGTCTTAAGCCAATGACGTTCGCAAGAAACAAAAACAAATCTTTTTTCTCATCTACCCGCTCCCACCCCATCGGTTGGCGATTTTGCGTATCTTTTTCACTACTCATCCCCAATTCTTCTCCGTAATATATCGCCGGGACGCCGGGAAAGGCCATCTGAAACAACACTCCGAGACGATAAAGTCGCTCGTCGAGATTTACACGACTGAGAAATCGGGGGATGTCATGCGTGGAAAGTGCGTTGTACTGAAGGTTTCTAATTTCAAAGGGAATTCTTGCCATTACTGAGGAAATCCATCGGGCGGCTTGTCGAGCATCGAGTCGGGCAGGATGCAAATGTAGATCTTTCTTGGAAAGCCATTGGATCATCGGAATCGTGAAACCTTTGTAATTCATGACGGCATCGAATGCATCGCCTTGCAACCATTTATTTCCCTCGAAAAAGCATTCTCCGACCAAATAGGCCTGAGGATTTTCATTCTTCACGGCTTGACGAAATTCGCGCCAGATTTCGATATTTCCTTCATCGGTTCCGAAGCATCCTTGCATATTGGCTGCATCCAACCGCCACCCTGAAGCACCGTATGGCGGCCGCAACCAACGCTTGGCAACAGCATCAGGCCCTCGATAGATTATTTCCCGCAATTTTTCAGAGGAATAATCGAGTTTGGGCAGGTTCTTGCACCCAAGCCAAGAAACGTAATCATGCGGATGTTTCCTAAAAGTATACATCTCGGCCCACCGACTGGTGATGTTTTTCAAAGCATCTTGAAACCAGTAATGATCGATACCCGAATGGTTGAAAACACCGTCAAGTATGATTTTGATGTTCTTTCGAGCCAGCGCGGCGCTAAGTTTCGCGAAAGCATCGTTACCACCTAAATACGAATCAACGTTTTCATAATCGGTGACATCGTATTTGTGGTTGCTGGGCGCCATAAAAATCGGATTAAGATATACGGCATTGATTCCAAGACGTTCCAGGTAAGGAACACCATCGATTATTCCCCACAAATCGCCGCCATAAAACTCGTTGCCGAGATTAGTGTTTTCCGAGGATTCACGCCATTCTTTGATTATCGACGGTTTCAGCCCCAAAGAAGAATCTCGCGCCCGTTTGGAAATCTCAGGCCGGCCACATTTAAAACGATCAGGGAAAATCTGATAGAAGACTGCTTTCCGAACCCAATCTGGAGCGATGAAACCCGGAACCAGCTTGAAGTCTTCCTCATCGGGAGGGATGATATAATGCAAGCCGAATGCGTTCAGCCAAAAAACATATGATTGTGTTTGTATTCGAAATCTGTAAGGGAACGGACATTTATCCAATACGACACACGCTTTCCAGGTTTGAAACGGCTTTCCAATGGAGCATTCCATGGGAATCAAACGTTCCTCGCCGTCGGGAAATATTCGCAGTTTAACTTCCGAAATTTTTGCACCGGAAAGTGCGCGAATTGCTATTTCCACTTCCTGACCGATCTTGTGCGGAGACATCGGATTGATGAAGTCGGTCGATCCGTCATGAAATATTGTTTCCATCAACGGTGGAAATTTCATAATCCGATTTTTTTTATTCGATTCGGCAAAAAACATGATTCCTTCCCTCAAAAAGCGGAGAGAAGTATACCACAGAATAAAATTCAATGAAGGTCGAAGCGTCTCGCATCAGGGCAAACGGGAACTTTTTTATATTGAGAAATTATCATCATCACAACTCACGGAACTAATTGATGCCGCCCGAAATTACAATCCCAAATGCCCAAGAAACCTGGAAGTCGCCGTCGCTATAGCCGGAAAAGATAAGAAGTTCAGGGAAAGTTTCATGGCAAACAGGATTCAGGCAATGAAGGAGGCCGATCTTACTCCCACATCCATGGAAGAATCACTGCTTGCTTTGATTCCCGATTCCGAGCTTTCCCGCTGGATTGCAAGGTCGGGGAAAAGCCGTCGATTCCCATTGTCGAACATCGCGCTGTCCTTTTCCGCGCTCACGATTCTTCTTTTCTTTGCTCTGCACACCTTCTGGCAAGGAGGAGTCTCGGCCGGACATTCGTACGTAGTTCCTCCCCCAGAAAGAACTTTTGGAAGTTCTATTCCATTTTCAGTACGAGTTATGCGCTTCCCGAAGAAGATCTGAAAAATTCATTCCTTTTGATTTATTTCGTGGATATCGATGATAACAACAGCTTGGATGATATTGTTTTTGAAATCGACATCAGAGACCTGTCTTGGTCCGAGAGAGCAAAGAAGTGAGAGAGACGGCCCATCCAAGCTGATCGACGAAATATCTTTCGGAATAAGCCTAGAAATCGAATCGATAGACTGCGGTATCCGTGAACCCAAATACGTAAGGGGTCGAGCGCGCTAAGCCACGGATGATCTCAGGGTGTGTTGCGACATCCCACCTGGGTTCTTGGTATAAACCCACGACGCCACCCTCGCCTGCTTCCATGGAAGCCCAAAAAAGATCGGCATTCATGTCGTCCATTGTAATACCCGTATATTTTGATAACGACGGAGAGGCCAAATCGAAAACCGGCAGGAAATCATTGCCGTCAAATGTCCGTATTGCCCGCGGCCCCATGATGACATAACTGGAATTCGATCGTTTTCCGTAGGCGAATACGTGGTCAATATCTCCTTTTCCCACGATATTCAAGGGTTTGAATGCCGATCCGTTGAATATATACTGGCGGCCGCTCTTTCCCGCGATCAACAAGTAATGCTTGGTAGCGAGCATATCAACGACCGCGTCTTCCCCTCCGCAACTGTCATAAAGCGCCAAGGCTTTCGACGCATCTTGGGTATCAAAGGCTTGCGGATACGTATCTAGGAATCCCATTGCGCGAAGTGCGGAGTCGCGCGCGGAGGGTTCCATGGCGAGAATGGATTTGAGAATGTCAACGGAATAGGGCGTAAAGTCGGTTCCGTTATATCCGGAAAGATGGTTGGAAATCGATTTCCCTTGTACTTTTCCGGCGGCATATACGCGGCCTTCGGTATCCGCTGTTACTTTGATGATATCGTCGGCCGGAAGGCCGTTTTTGCGTGTGAATTGCTTCCACCCCGATGAGTCCAGGAGCCAAAGCCCGGAGTTTCCGCCAATCCAAATCTTATCCTTGCCCCCTTCGGCGATCGTGTTAACCCGGCTGTGAAAGGCGGCATGGTTCACGTTGCTGATTTGATTGACCTGTTCCAGGGACTTGGGGTTGAAAATAAGAAGGCCATCATTCTCGGTTCCGATATATAAATCATCGTTTATGATTTGTATCGTCCGTGCTTTGCCTTCCCAAACTTTAATCGGTACGGCGGAGGGTTTGATCATCAGGTTCCGGTATTGGAGAAGACCGCCGTCATAAGTTCCTATCCATGTTTCGCCGGAGTCCAAGCAGGAAATGGCGGTAATGCGGTTCATGGGGAGCTTGGAATTGTCCTTCGTGAAATGAAATTTCTTTCCATCTTGGGAAAACAGTATGGCTCCGCTCTCCTGAGTACCCACCCATAACCCCTTCAGCAGATTTGAGGTAATCTGAGCTCTATCTTCCAATGCCGCAAGATCCTTTAAATATTTGTTGTAGACTGTTTCGTTGAATCTTCCGGTGGTCCAGAAATCCATGATTTGCTCGTAACGTGCGTTAAGGTCTTTCAATTTACCCATTGTTTCCTTGTATCCGGCTGAATCTTTCAATCTACTGCTTGATTCGGCAACCAACACTTGTCCGTTGGTGGGAACCATGGGATCGATGACACCAGGTGTCAAGCGCAACGCCGTAATCCATACGCCCGGAAGGATTTCCGAACATGCGTCGTCAAACAGCTGAAAAAGCCCTTTGGCGCCTCCCACGAACAATTTGTTGTTCGTCGATTCGAGAGCCTGAACCCAGCCGAATTCAAATGGGGGAAACACACGCAACTCAAGGGAACGCCCTTCCAGTTTCATTAATCCATCGGAAGATCCAAACCATGCTTCGGTTCCGCGGTGACGGATCGACGCGAACCCTGTCGGATTGCGGCCGTTAGGAACAATGAAAGGGTTGATGAATTGAACTACGAGATCTCCCGCTCCGTAGAAGGTTCCGGCGATCAATCCTTTTCCCAAATCGTCCTTTGCCAGCGATAAAATGTCGGGACCGAGCGGCCCCGAGATCGGAAGAAGCGTAAAAGTCAATGCGCCTTCGGTAATACCGGTAATACGGACAAGACCGTTGGGTGTCCCCGCCAAAACCGTATTATCGGATTCCTTAAGAAAACATGAAACCGTAGGTGAGGGGAAAGAGGGTGTCGAATTGTCAGTGTAAATGTTCCAAGAGTTGCCCGTGCGAATCATCAATCCTCCGCCTTCGGTTCCGACCAGAATCATGTTTGGCAAAGCGAGAATGCTGCGGATATTGTTGCAGGGAAGACCGTTCAGCGTATTGTGTACTTGGAAGAATCCGACCGGAATCAAAGGGTCGGCCGGAGGTGGAAAATGATTTGGACCAGGTTCCGGATTACAGGCCAGCAAAAGCCCCACGAATGAAATTACAAAAAAAATACAAAACCAAATTCCTCTGGTCGAAGGAATAAAAATTATCTTTTTCATACACTCAGTATAAGCTGCTGTTTTTAAAGCGTCAAACAGAATTCAAGTCTGTAAGAAAACAACTATTTGTAATGGTTATTTTCTAACAGGCTCTAAAGCGTTTCCATCGCGGTGAATTTTCCAGAACTGCTTCTGCGGGCTTTTTTCAGGAAAAACCGCATCGTTGTTCCTCTTGTTGCATTGTTTTCAATCTCCAACTTGCTTCCGTGCCCACCGAGAATTTTTTCGACGATAGCCAATCCCAATCCCAAACCACCGGTTTTCCTTGTATCTGAAGCATCCGCTTGAAAGAAAGGCTCTTTTACCCTCTCTAAGTCCTTTTCATTGATGCCGATTCCATTGTCGATAATTTCGACGGATACTTGGTTTTCGGTTTCCCTTGCTTTCACCTGAATCTCGCCGTTTGCGGGCGTAAACTTGACGGCATTATCAAACAGGTTCAAAAAAACTCGATTCAACAGGGCGGTATCCATGTAAACATGAGGAAGATCGTCGGAAACATCGAGAGAAATTTTTATGTGCTTGGATCCGGTCATCGGCAAAAAGACTGCTGCTGCTTCCTCAATCATAACGGATAGTTTTTGTGGTGTGAAATCGAACCGAATTTTTCCTGCTTCCATGCGTGCAAAGTCAAGAAGTGAACTTAATAATTTATTCAATTGCGCCGCATTCCTTATTGAAATTTGCAGGGCATTATGTTGCTTTTCCGTTATTTGTCCCATTTTTCCCGATGCGATGAGATCTAGGTATCCGGTTATTGAGACAAGTGGAGTTTTCAATTCATGACTGCAAATAGCTAGAAATTCAGACTTCAAGCGATCGAGTTCCGTCATTTTCTTAACGCTGGATTCGGCTTCCGTTAAAGCCTTCTGGAGACGATTACGCAGTTCTTCCGCTTCTCGAATATCTAAGATTGTCAGAAGAATTACAAATTGATCGGGATTGCCGATGGAAAATCTTCCCAGATTTACGATAACAGGGAAAGACTCCTTGGAAGATGAATGAGATAGTTGAGTACGAAACTTCAAGGAATGTTCGAGAGGTTGAGAAATCGCTCCAGGTAACATTTTTACTATGGGATGATCGTCGGAGAAGAGAGAAATTTCAGACAACATACGCTTCATAACCATATTTGTTGTGATGCCGGTCATTGCTTCCAGACGACTATTCCAAAAAACGATCCTTCCCGTGGAATCAAGAAGAGCAATGCCCTGGTTTGATTGATTTAAAGCCTCGCGGAGAACATACTCGTTCAATAAAGCTTTGTTCTGATAACGAAGAAGCATTCCACCTACGATAACAAGCAGGAATATTATCAATAAATAATAATTCCAACTTTGCATAACACTAAATTTGCCGTTATCGGCAAATACCGTGGAAAAATGACCAATGGCAAGCATCCATATCGAAATTGCCGATAATAAATTACTATCCCACTTACGAATTTTTCGAGTCATATATAAAAAACGATCAATCATTAATTGCGCAATAAAATAATTCTAACACTTAATTTTCGATTATGCATGAACATTCACAGTATGCTCATCACAGGGCAAACTGGAACCTTAAACTTCGCTCTTCATGGCTAGAAGCATATTTTTTGTCATCCGATTCATTGTGTGAATCCGAATTGCCCGGGCAAAGAAACAATTTCATGAAAAGTTCTTTTCTTTCTTGAAACAGGGCCTTACAATCTTTTTACAAACTATTTACACTGTTCTGACCAAAAGGAGCCTTCTTCAGAACATTATTACTGATGCCCGGAGTTGTCATGAAAACGCGACTGGCCCTGACGCTTGCCTTGCTCGTCGTTCTACCGTTCGGTCTCCTGGCACTTCTAGGAATCCGAGTGGTGAGTGATGAACGGGAGAGGGTCGGTCGCGCGTTTTCCGATCTGTTGAAAGAGCCGCTTCGAAGCTGGCATCATTCAAACAGTCCACGGAATCGGATACCGCTATGAACCCCAAACCGAAAACCCGGATTGAATGTCTGATGAGTGTCGTTGATCCCATCATAGTTAAGTTCGTTCCCGGTATTTTTTTTCATCGCCCAAACCCTCGGAACTTACCGGCGAATGCTTTGTGCGGTTTTACCTTGATTGAAATTCTAATGGTCCTGTTGATGATCGGAGTAGTATTGGTTCCGATGTTTACCAAATTCATGAGCTCTCTTTCATCGATTGAAGATCTAAATCTCTATCAAATGGCGGCTGCTTTGAACACGACCCACATGGAAACGTATCGCAATCAGCCTTATCGTCAAATCAGCATGATTACGAGCGAATTGGAATTGGCGATTCCTGATGATTTAAAAAAAAAGCTGTCATCGAAAATTCAAGTAAAAGAGATATTACCGGGGCGTCTGCTGAAAATAGTTATTACAACCACTTTTAAAACCGGACGAAAAACCGCTTTGTCTCTGGCAACTCTCTTGGCAAATCAAAAACCCATGACGGGATTTCCGCAATGAAAAAGCGTGGATTCGGTTTCGTTGAAATACTTATGGCGGGAGCTTTGCTTTTACTATTATTAAGCATTGTCACCAAAATTTTCTCGGTTACCGCCGACTTTTTTCAGGTGGGAACATCCAGGGTAAATTTATATCAAGAGCTTCGCATCGCCCTCGATTGGATAAAAAAAGACGTTAGGGAGAGCGGTTTCAATTTGGATGTCGGTTCCAACTATTTGAAAATTGCAAAAGTAAAGGTTGATGACCGGGGAGTTCCCATTTACGATCCCGACGGGTGGCTTGCCGATGGAGAATTGATCGAATACTGCTTCGTTCCCTCCGGATACCCCGGAAAACCAGGGTTATTGAAGAGAAACGATAGAACCTTGCTTACTCAAGCGTGGGATGTAAAATTTACGATGCGAATGGAAATGATCAACAACCTTAAGATTACCTCCATTGCAGTTGAAATGCTTGTAGGTAGCTCAAGAACCACGACAAATTCCATATCCTTCAAAATTTTTCCTCGTCATCTTGCCTCATGGGCGCAACATCGTTATTGGGCTTCGATTACAAACGGACAACGCATCAAATATGTTTTCAAATAAACATTCGTTTCGATTAGAATAAATCTCACTTTTCGCGTGAATTTCGCGGAGCATTTTCAATTTCCGTCAAAGATGTATAAACATCAAGGTTTAGGCTAAGAAAGCCCATGAGTTTTTCCAAAAACGGGGGGAGGTTGGTTAGGTGGTAGGA
>Ga0209749_1000982_pt1 | contig 29920 bp, 43 predicted proteins | sample EPASupsiteSAE347_FD_187267 | JGI IMG/M metagenome (GOLD analysis project Ga0209749, IMG submission 187267) | Bioremediated contaminated groundwater from EPA Superfund site, New Mexico - Sample SAE3-47 (SPAdes) (version 2) | ecosystem: Environmental > Aquatic > Deep subsurface > Groundwater >...
AAAATAATTAAATTTGTGTAAAAACAAAAAATATGCTATTATACCAATTAACAACTTAAAACTCTCGTCTGAGCGAACAACGCAGGGCGTATACGAACCATCGATTTTATCGGTGGGGGCTATACGTCCTTTATTTTTTGGCCAAAAACCTATGAATATCACAAATAAATTAAAATCATATCTTTATAACCGCTTGGCTAAAGAGTTATCCACAGGGGGTGGCGGAGCCAACGACCCATTCGCAATATGGCGAACCGGAAGCAGTAAAAAGCTAAGCCCAGCAAGAGCGATGGCCCAATATAAAAACTGGGTTTATTCAGCCGTGAAAGCAATTGCGGACGAATTGGCAGCAACCGAAATCCGAGCGTTCCAAATGAAAGCAGATGGCACAAGTGAGGAATTACTAGACCACGAAGTGCTCGACATGCTAAACGCGCCAAATCCATACATGACCGGGGATAAGTTACGCTTTTTGACCAGCTCCCACTTAGAATTGACCGGCAATGCCTACTGGCATTTATACGGCGTTAAAGATTTAAGCCAAAAACCATCAGCAATTTATGCACTCCCACCGCAAGATGTAACAATTGTGCGCGGTACATACCCGGAATTAATCAAGGAATACAGATACCGAGACGGACAAACAACTCACACATTCAAACCGTTTGAAATTATCCACTTTGACTACGCAGACCCAAACGACCCAGTCGAGGGCATCGGCACCGTTCAGGCTGTTTGGGATTGGATCGAGAGCGACGAATTGGCACAGGAGTTTAATAAGAAATTCTATGAAAACGGCGCTCGCCTTTCCGGCTTGATTGAACACCCGTCAGCATTCAACGCTGACCAAATGAATTTTATAAAGAAAAGCTTTGAACAAATTTATAGCGGAGTACAAAACGCATACCGAACCGCAGTATTGCCAACCGGTGCTAAATTCCAACAAGTAAGCGCATCACCAAAGGAGCTTGATTTTCAGGAAAGCGGAAAAAACAACCGGGATAAGATCCTGGGAGGTTTCAGAGTACCTAAAACAGCCCTAGGCTTAACAGAGGACGTGAACCGGGCCAACGCCGAAGCAACAGATTACGTTTTTGCTTCACGAGCGATTGGCCCGAAGCGTAAACACTTAATTTCATATCTTAACGAGTTTTTTGTTTCAAGATTTGGAGACGGCCTATGGCTTGATTTCCACAACACCATCCCGGATGACAAAGACGCAAAAACCAGGGAAATGCAGGCGGCAACGGGCAACCAGCCAGTTATCAGCATTAATGAAGCACGTGAGAAATACTACGGTCTTGGCCCAATCGAAAACGGCAATGCAGTCCGCGGTGATTTAATGAAGCAACCAGTGGGAGAACCAATAAAATCGGCAAACCAGGCAGTAATTAAAACCGTAAAAAAAGCCATCAAATCACGATACGCTAAAAACAATGATACTCGCAAGAAAATTAGCAAGGAAATCGGCGAGAAAATGGCCGAGGTGATCAAGGAATTTAAAGAGCAGGAAAAAGAAGCCAAGACTAAAGCAGCACAGGGCATCGCGAAAATGAGCGATGGCGAGTTTGAAATTTTATACAAATCATTTGCAAACCGAGTCAATCCATACAAGGATAAAATAACGGACGGAGTCAAAGAGGTTAACGAATCGCTCCGCAAAGAGGTAAGGGGGAATTTGAGCAAGCTATTGAAATCAACAAAGGGCATTGACATGAACGAATTATTTAATGGAGACAACGCCGTTAAATCAATCACTGACATGGCCTCGCCTATTTTATCAGACCTATACACCACGGAAGCAGCAGCCGCCGTGGCCTTGATTGGCATCGAGGGGTTCGAGGTTTTGCCAGACACAGTAAAAACGGCGATTGAGAGGGCGGTCGGATTATTGAGTTCTAGCTACACAGACAGCATGCGCGAGCTTTTAAAAGCCAAACTAACTGAATCAATGGCCGAGGGGCCGGACTTAGATGTTTTGACCAAGCGCGTAAATGAAATTTTTGATTTTCAGAATGAAATCAGAGCGAACCAGGTAGCGACCACGGAGACATTCAGAATCGGCAACGAAGCGACCGTGGAAGCCTGGAAGCAAACCGGAGTGGTAAAGACAAAGAAATGGTATACCGCCGAGGATGAGCGCGTCTGCGAGAGTTGTGGGCCAATGCACGGTGAAGTGATTGATATTGAAAAAAACTTTTTTGACCTGGGAGACACAACCGACACTGGCGCAGAAATTACTTATGATGATGTAAACTTTCCACCCCTCCACGTTTCCTGCCGTTGCTATGTTAGACCTGAAGACATTGAAATTTAAACATAAAATAAAAAAATATGAACGAGCAATACAAAATCCTGACGGACGAAATAAAAAAATCCATCATTGGACTACTAGCTGACACAAAGGCAGCAATCGAAAAAGCACAAACAGCCGGAGAAGACCTTGGACGTTTTGAGGTTATTATCTCGACAGAAAACGAAGACAGAGCCGGCGAGATTATCGCGCTCGATGCCTGGGATTTAACCCACTTCAAGAATAACCCCGTTGTTTTATGGGCGCACGATTATAACGGCTTGCCAATCGGCATGGCGGACACAATCGAAGTGAAAGGCAAGAACCTGGTAGCGTCCGGGCCATTCGCACCCCATGAATTCGCGCAAACATGCCGCCGACTTTATGATTTGAAAATGTTAAGAGCCACAAGTGTCGGTTTAATTCCGCGCAAAATGGTGGGAAATAAAATCACTGAAGCCGAGCTTTTAGAGTTCAGCTTTGTGCCAGTGCCAGCCAACCCTTACGCGTTGAGCTTGGCCAAGAGCGCCATGATTGAAGTGGACGCATTGGTAACCAAGGGCTTTATTGTAAAAGCAGAGGTTGAAGCGCCGGCGATTGATCCGGCACCGGTTGAGGAAACCGTGGAAGTTAAGGAAGAAGAAACCAAGACAGAGGAAGCGGTAGTCGAGGAGACCAAAGACGAAGCAGTCGAGGAGGTGAAAGAGGAGGAAGTAAAGGAAGAAGTAGCGGTGGAAACCGAAGAAACTGAGACCAAGGAAGTAGTGGAAAAAGGCATGGTGGCCGATGAAATGGAGTTTGATTTTGCTGAGTACGATATGAAATGGCGACAATTAGCACCGCTAGAAAATGTAATTTATACCTTTTATGACGTGTATTTTAGAAATTCAGTGAAAGCGGACCAATTTAAAGAGTTGGCCGATGAAATGGTGCAGTTATTAACAGCAGCCATCGAGGGGGAAACCATTGAGACTAAAGGAGTAATTCAGAATGAGCTTGAAACGGAAAAAACAACAGACGTAGCAATTCAAATAAAAACAGTAATGACCGCGGCCAGAACCAAAGCCGGCAAAGTCCTCAGCGAAGCCAATCGCAACCTGATCCAAGAAAGCGTCGATAACATGACAAAAACAATCGCTGCATTATCTGATTTATTGGAAAACACCAGTGGATCCGAGAAAAGTGGCAAACCGGCTAGCCCGGACAAAAAGGTCGAAACCGTAGTGGGTATAGATTTGATTAAGAGCTTTGAACAGTTCCAAATCAATCAGCGCTTTCTACGCGCCGTCAGCACGGCATCAAGTAAAGCACTCGAGCAATACAAGACTCGAGCAAAAAAAATAAATAATTAACCTTAAATTTAATCGTATGGACGAAAAATTATTGAAATTCCTCGAGGACAAGTTGCCTAACGTTATTGATAACGTAATGGAAACCAAACTCGCAGGAATTGTCGGCCCGATCGTAGCCGCTGAAACTCGATCAATCGTAGAGAAAATGAGAATCGAAAAAACATTGTTCGGTGAAGACCGCACCGGCTTGAACGACAAAACAAAGAAAGACTTTGTGGACGTTGTGAAAGCGGCTTTGAATGATCGAATCCAAATCGACACCAAAGCAAATGAAGCGTTGGTAATTGAAACAGACAACCGTGGCGGTTACTTGGTAAGCAAGGAAATCGCAAATGCAATTTTGAGAATTGCAGCATCTGTCGGCTTGATTATGAGCCAGGCTACCAAGTGGCCTATGGCAACCGATGAAAAAGGAATCCCAACATACACTGGTGCCTTCTTAGAGGGTGAATACCTAGGCGTTGATGCAGCCGGAGCAGTAACAGGTATCACATTTGGCCAAGCAAACTTGATTGTGAAAAAGTGGCAATTAGCGTTTGTAGTTGGTAACGATTTATTGGCTGAAAGTTCCGTTGAATTGGCTAACTGGTTGTTGGCTCTAGGCGGTGAATCATTGGCTAATATGATTGACAAGCAAGGCTTCGCAGGTGCAGGCGCACCATTCACCGGCATCTTGGAGAACACTGACGTAACAGTCCTTGATTTACCAAGCGGTGAAAACACATTTACTGAATTCAGAGTAATCGAAGACAGCTCAGACATGATTGCTTCTGTTGAGGAATCAGTGCTAGATGGCGCAGCTTTCTACATGAACCGCACAGTGTGGGCAGCCTTGAGAGTGCAAAAGGATGGCACAAACTACCTTTTGCCACAAGCAGGCGCAGCTTCAAACGGCGTTTTGTCTAATAACCCAACAGGCGGCGGAGTGAGAATGGCCGGTGAAATTTTGGGCTTTCCAGTATTCACCACTCGCCACTTGCCAGGAATCTCAGCAAGCGCAGCAAGCACTAAGTTCATTGTATTCGGTAACATGAAAGCAATGGCATACGGTGACAAAGGCGAATTGAGAGTGGAGAAATTCACATCCGGTGCATTCGGCGGTAAGGAAATAGCATTGGCTGACCAACAAGGTATCGTTTACAAGCACAGACACGCATTGGTGATCGGCTTGCCTGCTGCCTTTGTTGTAGGAAAAACTAACGCTGCTTAAACCATAGCGAAGTAAAACCAAAATAAAAACAATAGAATAGAATTTATTTATCTGGCCAGGATTTACTCCCGGCCAGGAAAATAAATCACAATTCAAATTATTTATAATTAATCAACAAACAAAATGAGCAACGAAAAAGAAACAAGACAATACAAAGTATTGATGCCAATCGCCCTACATGGACGCAGGGAAAAAGGCGAAATTTTAAACCTTACAGCTGAAGAAGCTAGAAATATCAGCCAGGAAAGAATCGAGTTAATCGGCGAGAACGTCGAGGTTGAGCAAGAAGACAAAGAGGAAGTAGGCGCTGGCCAATATGTCGAAGACGAGGACGACAAGACGGTCACCGTTGAGACTGGCGACCAGGTGGGCGACGTTGAGATTAAGGACGAAGTAACCGAAGACGCAAAAATAGAGGGCGAATAAACCGGCGAACAAGGCGGAGTGGAAAAAAAAACCGGCACCGAAAATGAGTCCGGAGACCAAGGCGGTGAAGCCAACGAAAAGGTCGAGGGTGAAGAATCAACGGATGAAACCCAAGAAGAAGTAAAATAAATTAATTAACAATAAATAACCAGTCGGGCCAGCCCACTGGATAAGCAAAAAAAACAATATGAAAAATGTATTTTCAAGCATCAAGGCATTGGCAGCAGTTCGTCCAATCACAAAGGATGCCGGTGCAGTAACAAGCATCGTAATCGACACGCTCGGTTATAAAAGCGGAATGATCGTAGTTAGCGCAGGCGCAGCAACCGGCACTCCGGACAGCTTCAGCGTAGCGGCAAAGGTTCAAGAGTGCGCAACCAGTGGCGGTTCGTACGTAGATGTCTCCGGCGCAGCAATTACAGCAATCACCGCGGCTAACAAGTCAGCACAAATCGCGCTTGACGCTTTGGGTGGCCCAGGAAGAATGCGCTACATCAAAGTAGTAGTAACCCCAGCATTCGTTGGTGGCACAACCCCGGCAATCGCAGTGGACGCTATCTGCCTTTTAGGACACGCCGAAAAAGAAGCAGTGGGCAACAGCTCAGTATCAGCGTAATAATTCGCATAGGTGGCCAGTCCCAAGGAGACTGACCACCAAGCGAGGGATTAATTGCTGGCGGCGAATTCTCACCGTTTAACAAAAAATCGACGAGTGGCACCACTCCCTTGTAGCAGGGGAGCCGGGGTGTAAGGCACCGGCACCCGTCCAGGCCATGCATAAATGGAGCAAACAAGACCGGCTCGAATTAACTTAAAAAAAATATGCCAACAGAATTAAAAACAAACGCATTGACAACACTAGCCCGGATTAAAGACCGGCTCGAAATTACCATAAGCACAAAAGATAACTTGATCGAGCGGTTAATAAATGGAGCCAGCGCCTACATCGAGCGCACCGTTGGCCAGACATTCAAAAAAGCCAGTTACACTGATTATTTACCAGTCGAGGGCGACGGCAGCCGGGTTTTTGCAAAGCAAGTACCAATTATAGGCGCATTGACATCGATTAAATACCGAGCCGGAATGCCAGGCGACCCAAACTATACCGCATTAATGGCTTCAGAATTTGAGATAGAAAACGCCAACATGGGCATCGTTAAACTTTACACCACCCCGGCAAGAGGAACGAACGCAATCGAGTTGAAATACGACGCTGGTTATTTAGTAGATTTCAGCGCACCAGCCGACCCAACAAAGCACACCCTACCGGATGACATCACTGATTTATGTGAGCGCCTCGTTTCAAGGGCATACCGCCGACTTGGCTCCGAGGGCCGAGACCAGGAAACTGGCGGCGGTGGAGATAGTACTACCTGGTCAAAAGGATTAACAGACGAAGATAAACAGACCATGGCGCAATTTACACGCCTAGGTTTCTAAAAAATATGGGAACGACCGTGAAAATTTCAATGAGGGGTGCGGACAAAGTGATTAAGAATTTGAAACAATTCAGATCAATCGCCGAGCCAATCTACCAAAGAGCAATCGATGCGGCCGAAGCGACAATGGGTAAATATAGCACACGTGACCCAATCCCATGGCGAACAGGAAACCTATTACACAGCTTCAGATTTGAGACTGGCAGACTTTGGGCGAAATGGTACCCAACCGCACCATACGCCGCCGCCGTAAATGACGGATCCGGGCCGTACGTGATCAATAACGGATTTGGCAGAGGAATAAAGATAAACCACCCCGGCACCAAGGGTAGACATTACATGGAAGCAATCGCCGATAAGAGCCAGCGCGATATAAATAAATTATTTAATGAAGCTACTAAACAAGTAGCCGACGCAATAGCAAAATAACATGGACAACGAAACTACATTAAAAAGCGCAATCAAAACCTTGCTCGATGAGTTGAAAACCGGGGAGTCTCCAATTTTAGGCGACGTTCAGGTTGACGATTTGCGCGAGTCATTGTTTGACCGGGATGTTGTAGCATACCCGGCGGCCATAATTTGCGACCCGTCGGTTGAAGCACAGACATTCACCAATTCACAGGACGAACGGACGTACAATATCCCAGTCATTGTTTATCAGAAACGCGAGAATATAACCAGCACGAACACAATCGGAAAAATACGCGAAGCCATCATGAATAAAATAGCAAACGACCCCACGCTTGGTGGAGCGGCAGACGGAGCGGTCGAGCCGTCGTCCAGCATTCCGGAACCAGCATCGGCAAAGGGGAAGTCAATAATTTATTTTACAGTTTTAATAAAAGCCAAGGTCGTCATTGACCTGAGCTTCTAAAAATATGCAAAAAGAATACAAAAATAAAGCAATTAAGAGTGAGCCAAAAAAAGAAAATTTCTTTTTTTCAGGATCCACGGAATACCTCCCACAAAACGTCCGGGCAACCTCCCAGGAGGAAGCGGTCAAGGAATGGGAGAAAACCAGGGTAGCGGTCAACACTAAGGCCGGGGAAAAACAAACGGAACCAGGGCAAAACGAGACGGAATAGGGAATCGCGACACAATGGACAGGACTGGGAGTCGGAACGCTTACAGAGCCAAATAGAGGGCATTATTAGAACATAAAACAATAAAACAATCAAATAAATATAAATTTAATTTAACTTAAGCAAAAAAATATGGGCAAAGGAATAGGCCGACTGGTAAAAGTCGGCATCGCAAAAGATGCAAGTCGCGGAACCGCGGCTGCAAATCCAGTCTTCAATTTACCATGGGAAGACTTAGCAATCGATGAAAAACAAAGCCAAATCAGCCTAGACCAGGCGAACGGAGTAATTGAAGACAGCGCCGGCATGGTCATTGTTAAGAAATGGGCAGAAGCCAAGGTTAAGGCACCGGTTGGCCACAGCCACATCGGCTTGATTTTATTGGCAATTTTTGGAACCTGCACAACCGGAGACAACGCGGATGCAGACGCAAGCGTTAAAGACCACGTATTCACCGTGAACCAAGGAGCGCAGCACCAATCAATCGGATTATTTATTGACGATCCAATCGCAGGACAGGACTACGTCCACCCATTGGCGATGATTAACAGCTTTGAATTAAACTACGAGCGTGGGGCATTCATTAAATACTCTCTCGGGTTATTGGCAAAAAAGGGAACGGCCCAGGCAGTAACACCGGCAGCGAACGTTGAAAACTTCTTCAATTCGAAGCACGTAACATTCAAATTAGCAACCAACCTGGCAGGATTAGCGGCAGCAAGCCCAATCTTGATCAGAAGCCTAAGTCTAGCAATCGACCAGGGCATCGTCGCTGAAGACAACCTTGGATCCGATGAGCCGGCTGACTTCGTAAATACTGAATTTTCAGTAGAGGGCGAGCTGGAAGCAATCTGGAAAGACGAAGCTGACTTCAAGACTGAATTTTTAGCCGGCACATCCAAAGCGATGCGAATTGACATAAAGAATACCGACGTAACAATCGGCACCGCGGCTAACCCAGAATTAGTGATCGACATGGCAAAGGTTAATTTTCAGGAATTGACCAGGGCAATCAAACTGGGCGACATGGTAACACAAAAGCTAAAATTCAAGGCTTACTTCTCGACGACAGACAGCAAAATGATAACAGCCACGTTGACCAACATCACCGCAAGCTACTAAATAAAATAATACAGAGGGCTGGGAGCAATACGCCTGGCCCTCTAAAAAAACAAAATGCCAAGACTACAAGACAACAGAAAAATCGAGACGGTGCAATTAAAATCCATTCCAGGCGGAGAGGTTCAGGTTTATACCAGCCTCCTGGCCAAAGACATGGAAGCCGTCGCCGCAGCCAAAAACAACGGAGTGACTAGCAATCTTTTTGCTTTTACGCTTTTGATTAAGGGTTGGAATTTAACCGGGGAGGACGACCAAGTCCTGCCGATTACATTGGAAAATATCGGCCTTTTAGAAGCCGGCGATTTATTAGACATCCAGGATAAAGCAAGCCTTGATGATTTTTTAAAACGAGCCAACAGCGATATCTCATAGAGCTGAAGGCTGATATTTGCTACGAGATGAGATGGACAGAGCAGGAATACCTAGAGCAGACGTGGGAATTTATCGACCAATTAGTAAAGGCGATGCATCGAAAAAATAAACAAAAAAATTAGTTTGCAGACTCCCGGGAACGCTCCTGGGAGCTTGAAAATTAACCAACAAACAAGATGACGCAAATAAAAACAGAAATCGTAATCCAAGCAATCGACGAATTCAGCGGCGCGATGAATAAAATCAGCGCCGGAATCGACAGAATGCAGCCGGCGTTCGAAAAAATGAGCATGATCGGCACGGCGGCCTTTGCTGCGATAAGCGGCGTGGCATACAAAGCGATTAGTGACTACAAGGGCGTGGAAATGGCGCAAAAACAACTGGAGACTGCCGTCATTGCCGTAAGCCACGGAACGATGCAACAGGTGGACGCAATAAACGCCGTAACGAGTGCGCTCGAGAAAAAGGGCGTGATTGACGCGGATAGTTTGAAAGTGGGCGCGGCCCAGCTTTCGACTTTTGGTTTGACCACAAAAATGGTAACCGACCTCGTCCCGGCGTTGGCGGATTTAACCGTCAACCAATTTGGCGTGAACGCTTCATCCGACCAATTCAATCAGAGCGCGAATATGATGGCTAAAGTTTTACAGGGCCAGTTCGGAATTTTGGAAAAATCCGGCATTCGCTTTTCAGAATTGCAACAAAAAATGATTAAGACCGGAACTGACACCGAAAAAACAAAAGCGATCATCGAGGGCTTGAATCAAAACCTTAAATTGACAAACGAGACAGCACGCCAAACAGCTGAGGGTGCTATGGCGGCGTTGAATGTTTCTATTGGCAACATTTCCGAGAACCTGGGAGCGGCGCTTTTGCCAGCCTTAAATAAATTAATGCAGGCCATCACCCCGGTCATTGAACGCATTAGTGCCTGGACGGAAGCACACCCGGACTTAATGGTCAAGATTTTAGCAGCGACAGCCGGACTGGCAGCGTTAGTGGCCGGCCTTGGATTTTTAGGAATGGCACTGCCGGGAATCGTAACAGCCATCGGAGCGCTTGGTGGAGCGTTGACATTTTTGACTTTAAACCCACTCGGAGCGGCAATCGTGATATTCGGCATTTTAGCCAAAGACCACATCATACCGTTGGCGCAAAAAATAATGGAATTAGCCGGCAAGGTCAACAGCCTATCGGATGCCTGGAGAATGCTAAAGGACGGACTCGGACAATTAATGAATTTCATTGACTCAAAGATTGGCTTGATCACAATTTTAAAAGACGCGTGGAATAGCATCGCGCTGGTTTTTAATACGAAACTGATGCCGGAAATACAGAAATTCGCAGCAGCGCTGGTGCCATTGATGCCGGCGGTCAAAATTTTTGCAGAAATCGTGGGCGTGATTTTATACGGAGCCTTCATAACAGCAATAAAAATAATCGAAGTAATAATTATAGTATTGACGGACAAGTTGGCCCAGGCTTTCGAGATTGCAAACGGAGCGATAAAAATCGCGTCCGGGATTTGGGATGGCTTCACTACTGGCCTATCAAAAGTAATAACCGTGATTGATAAAGTAATTAGCAAGATGAGCCAGTTAAACATTTTAAGCAAAGCGCAGTCATTAGTTGGCAACGTGCTAGGATTTGGCGGAGCGAGAGCAAGCGGCGGCCCGGTTTCAGGTGGGAGCGCTTATTTGGTGGGAGAGCAAGGCCCGGAATTATTCGTGCCAGGCAGTAGCGGTTCAATCGTGCCAAACGGAAGCCTGGGAGGTGGAGTAAGTGGCGGAGCAGTTAATGTTTATATTACCGGAAACACGCTCCTAGATAGAGACAGCGCCAAGAAAATCGGTGATTTAATAATCAAGCAGTTAAAATTTAACACAGCATTATGAACCTAGCAATTACAATAAATGGAGTTGATAAAACAACACTAATAAACTGGCGGAGTTTGAGCGTTAACGATATTATAAACGCCCAGGCAAGCGAAGCTCAGTTTAGTTTGATTTGCCACGCTAACCAAACATACCGGCCAGCAATTCGCGATGAGGTGATTATAACTGACGGAGCGACAAAGGTTTTTGCTGGAAAAATTCTCAGCATTAAAGACAGGGTAGAGGGGAAAATATCGACAATCAGTATTTCTGCCAAGGATTATACCGCTGAGCTCGACCGTGTGATTGTGACTGATAATTTCACCAGTCAAACAGTGAATCAAATTATAACCTCATTAGTGGCGGATTATTTGGCAGGCACCGGAATAACAATGACAAATGTCGCTTGTACGACCTTGATAACGACCGCCTCGTTTAATTCAATACCGCTAAGCCAGGTTATTCAGATTTTAGCCGAGCAGGTTAATTATAGCTGGTATATTGACTATGACAAAGATATTCACTTCTTCGCGCGCAACACCGAAATGGCACCGTTTAATTTGGATGATAGTAGTGGCAATTTTATCTGGGATAGCTTGGAATTGGAGCAGGATATAAGCCAATTGCGAAACGTGGTGATTGTTCGCGGCGGTGACAAAGTAGCCACCGTGGCTAGACCGAAAAATCACGTCGGAGATGCCAACCAGAAAACATTTAATACTGACTACCAATTTAATAGCAAACCGACCGTGACCGTCGGTGGCGTAAGCAAAACTGTGGGCCTGGAAAATATCGACCAGGACGCGTCCTTTGACTGCTTATGGGATTATAATCAAAAATACATACGCTTTGTGGCAGCTCCGGCGGCAGCGGCAGCAGTTACAATAACCGGCTATCCGTTGATTCCGATATTTGTGCAAGTAGAAGACGCGGCATCGATAGGCCAGAATGGGCGACACGAATTTAAAAAAACCGATAAAAGTATTAATTCAGCCGAGGAAGCAAAACAATATGCCGACGCTCAATTGGAAGCCTATGGCAACAGCGTGCGCGAGGGTAACTTTAGAACTTATACAAGTGGACTTTCAAGCGGTCAAACGATAAACATCACCGTCACCGATCGAAATATCAGCGAGACATTCGTCATTCAAAGCGTCACCTTGTCAATGTACAGCGCAAATAATGGAATATGGAGTGTTGAATTAGCCACCCTTCGGACAGTGGGAATCATTGATTTTTTGCAAAAACTTTTGACCGACCAGACCAGGCAGATCACGATTGACAGCAACGAGAAGCTGGAAAAATACTATGAAGATAATCAAACGGCCCAGGTCACTGAAGAAGTATCATTAAAAGTGGCGATGCAGGATTATCAAACCGCCCAGGTAACCGAGGAAATCACCAAGGATCCATTCGGGGCCGGGGTTAAGCCTGACTTTGTTTTAGCACCATATGTTGTAACTGGCCAGACCGACAAAAGTCGTGAGTTTTTTTTAGACGCAAGCCCACTGGGATAATTAAAAATTAATAACAAAAAAAATGAATTCACTAGCACAAACCGCAGCCGTACGCGGAGATATCACGGCAAAATTCTATAACCAAGACACATTAACTCGATTAGAAAAATTTTATAATCGGCAGATTTTAAAATTCAGAAAAGCCTACCCGGCCATAATGAAATTTTATCGACTGGGAAAATTAAAACAAATTGACGAACATAAAAATGTTATTTGTGTTAACGGATTTAACGCCGTCATGCGCCGTCTGTCTGGAGACACCACTTATACCGGCACGATTAACAAAATGCTACTAGGAACCGGCGTAACAACCGCAGCCGCGGCCGACACTCAACTAGCCACCGAAGCTTACCGGAACGCTGTAGCATCAGCCACCGCAGTAGATAACGTCGCCTACATCACGGCATATTTTAGCGAAACAGAATGCAGCGGCACTTATAAGGAATTTGGCAATGTTATTGACGGCACTGCGTCGGCAAATACTGGCAGACTTTGGAGCCACCTCGCTGGCTTGAATTGGGTAAAAGACGCGTCAACAGTTTTAGTAGTTAGCTGTAAATATACAGGCGTAAGCGTTTAATTATATGAAAATTCTAAAAATTACAATTGAAATTGAGAGCGACATCGAAGCATATCAAATCGTTTCCGGACTAGGATTTGAACACCGGGTGGTTGAAGCCGATCTTGACGGCCACGTTGAACAATTCGGACCAGAAAATAAGCCAGCTTATTTTTTGCGCGACAATACGAAAAACAGTTTACCGATGATTGATAAAAGCGACATTGAAGCAATCGAACAAAATAAAATTATAAATTAATAAACAAAAATATGAAAACTTGGAGTGCTGGCGAAAAATTACTCGCTACGGATTTAAATGGAAATTTTGCGGAGGTTTTATTTGATTATGGAGACGGATCTGACGGTGATGTTGTTATTAGTTCAAACACAACAATTACAAGAGACATGTACTATAACAACTTAACAATTAATGCAGGAATCGTTTTAACAACAAACGGATACGCAATTTTTGTTAAAAATGAAATATCGGGAAGCGGTACAATATCTTCTAATGGTGGCGCTGGTGGCGCTGGTGGAAACGGAGGAAGTACAACCGCTGTAGGAGCTGGTGGTATTGCTGGAGTTGCGGCTTGTACTGGAAAAATAACAACACTTGCAGGAGTCGCAGGGGGCGCAGGTGGCGCAGGTGGTACAAGTTCTGGAACAATTGGAGTTGTAGGGGGAGCCGGTGTAGTAAAGTCAAATTGTTTGAATTCAAATAATGGAAAAAACGGATCAAGCGGCGGAGCAGGAGGAGGCACTAGCGCTGGCGCTGGTGGCTCAGGAGGAACTGGCGGAACAACGACTGTCACACCAATTATGCCAAGAAATACATCTTTTTCATTAATTCTAATTGATTTTAGCAACCCCGCATCGTTAGTATTTTATAATACTTCAGCCAGCGCTGCTGGTTCAGGCGGAGGTGGAGGCGGAAGTGGAAATGGTGGCGGTAATTCGTCTGGAGGAGGCGGAGGTGGAGGCGGAAGTGGCGCGCCAGGAGGAATAACGAGAGTAATTGCAAAAAAAATCTCTGGCACAATCGCTATCACGGCTAATGGCGGAGCTGGCGGAAACGGCGGTAATGGCGGTAATGGATCCGCAGCCGATGTCGGAGGCGGTGGCGGAGGCGGAGGTGGAGCAGGAGGAAACGGAGGATTTGTTTTTGTCGCATATGGAACAAAAGATGCTGGTGTCACCATCACTGCCGATGGCGGAGTTGGTGGAGCTAAAGGATTAGGAGACACAGTCAGCACATATGATGGACTAGACGGAACAGTAGGACAAAACGGAGCCGATGGTCTTGTTGTGATAATAACAAATAATTAAAAATAAAATTTATTCATTACAAAAATAAAATGGAGAACGCAATAAATCTAGCTGAATATATCAAGCTGACCGGTATCGTTGTCGCCGTTGGGGCAATTATTGTCGGTTATTGGATCAAGGAGATTAAGGTCGTCCGCGGTGACCTCGATGTACACCGGACAAATGACTCAAAAGAATTTCAAGACGCAGAACGAGCGAATGACGCAGTGCATGCAGAATTGAGACGAGAGATGGGCCAGGTTAAGGGCAGTGCCGAGTTGGCGATTGCCGGATTAAAAGGTGATCTAAACACGATGAGCGGCACTTTGAACGGCAAGCTCGACACATTAATTGGTTTATTTAAAGACAAAATATGAACACAAAAATCCCACAAGAATATAGCGGTTACATTCCCGGGCGAGTGTCCGGATTGGTAGCCGGCGTTAGCTCACCGATTGAGCAGGTCCGCCTTTTATTAAGCCGCGACTGGAAGCCGTACAGCTCACGCCATGAAAAACAAAACATGGGCTTTGAAACCAGTGCCTGCCTTTTATTCTCGGATTTGGATTGCTTGGAGTCTTTGTTTAATTTTTTATTGAAGACTGGACAGATTGACGATGAAACGGTGCAATGGCTGATAGAAAAAGGCTATATTATTGATGGGAAGATTGAATTTTCCGATCGATACGCCGCGCAATTTGCTGGGATTATACCACTGATTGGAACGATGCAATACAAGGCCGCCAATGCAGTCACAAATAACAACGGCAGGACGGCTCATTTAATTCCGGAAGCAATGCTGCCATACACCACTGTCGGTGCCTATAAAAACCCTGATCCAACGCCTGGCGGTTATTACAACCCGGATGAGCGGACAAAGGAAATGGCCGAGCTCGAGGCGGAATTTAACAAACGATTCTTAATTTCGTGGTTTTATGTCGAGAATGTCGACCAAGCGCTGTACGGCTCGCCTTTGGGTGCTGTCGTCCACTACGCCGACGGTGCTGGCATTTTAAAACCAGAGGGCGCATACAACCACGGCATCGCTATTCCGAGCCAGGGCGACAATTACTACGATATTGATGATAGCTATAGCAATCAATACAAGCGCTACGAAAAAGGCTACGTCGCCAATTTTATAGGCTTTAAAATAACAATTAATAAAACGACTATGAACACACTACAATTCACAATTGACAATGACTTGGCCTGGGTGCAAAACGAACAGACCGGCCAGTTCGGACGCATTATGCAAAAAAAACTGCGACCAATCAGATCAGAGGACAAAGGCGCGGAAATTTTGCTAGACGAAAAAGTCCGCACTAATAAAATTTTAAAAGACGGCAAGAGACAGGCCGCTAAATTAACCGAAGCAGAGTGGCAGGCGTTGCCGAAGCTCGACTTCTAATAACTATATGCAAAAATGGTTTTTGACATCAGCCGGCAACGGCGATTTGAGCTTGACCATCAAGGGAATTTTAATTGGAGTAATCCCGTTAATTATTTTCATTGGCCAGCAATTCGAGATTAAACTAACTCAGGAAACGTTAGTCCAGGGCATCCAATTAATAACAGAATTAATCACGGCCGCGATCGTTTTTGCTGGCTTGGTTAGAAAAGTCGCCAACTGGGCAAAATCGCTATTAAATAAGTAAACAGAAAAGAGACGCACCGCGCGTCTTTTTTTTGCTCATTTAAAACCAAACCAAGGGAGGTGAAAAAATGAAGGCATGCATAAAGCATAACCAACTCGACACCGGCCAAGGTTGGAAAAAAGAAAAACAATACATAGTGGACGTGATCACAGAAAAAGCGCTGCCGGTAAAAATAGAGGATTGCCCAGAATGCACAAAGCCATTCGAAGCGAGAAATTACTTACTCGGAATAAACTGAGGAGACGACCATGCTAATAATCGGAGAGGGAATGAAGCGACAGTGCCTGCCACCATGTAATTTGCAGTATGGCTGCCACCAGGCGGCCACGGATGCAGACGGCCACCCAGTGAACGTCACAAGAGACTGCGGCGATTGCCAGGACGGAATTTGCCCGGACACGCACCTGATAAGCCACGGCCTCTGCCAGGCATGCTTAAAAATTGCGCTAGCCCAAAACAAAGCCAGGCGCGAACCTGTTTTTTTGAGATTACAGGCCTAACAAAAAAGCCAGGACATTATGCCTGGCTTTTCTATTTGTTTTATTGAGAGTAAATGTTATCGCAATTCCAAAATCTCTACATCACAATTACCATTCACTGTTTTTATATCAAGATAATAATTGCCAGCATCTTTTCTCATCATCGTTTCGTCTGATTTCTTGTCGCTAATCGTAACCTCTGGAAATCCACCGTCCTTATCTAGCGAATAATTTTCTTTCATGACATAGATTAAGCACATTGCACCAGTGTTTTTATAAACAATTTTTTGTTGTCCGCCAATAAAATTAAAGCCCTCGGTTTGCTTATTTGATGAGGCATTGACCTTGATCACGCTTTTCCATTCCTTTTTAACCTCGACCGGTACTGGTGGTGTTTCTTGTTTTTTGCCGGCTACTTCAGTGTTGGTGGGTTGGGTATTTAGATCTTCTGTTTTTGGTGTCGGAGAGATGAATCCTATTAAAAGTGATATCGCGACAATTGCGAGACCGGAGTATAATGAGACTTTTTTTCTCGAGTCTAGTTTTACGATTGACGGCTTAACTAAGCCCAGTACCCATGCGATGAGCACCAAGAATAATAGCAGTCCTAAAAATGTAGTCATAGTTTTGTGGATTAATTTTTAAGAATTATTAATTTTAATTTAATGTTAGTATAAGAAAAAAAATAAGTCAAGATTGGGATTGACTTTTTGCCCTTGCTTTTTTGCCGGTCATTTGTTAAGGTGAAAAATCTTGTTTTCTAAACAAGCGAGAGCGACCGCAAGGACGCTCTCTGGCCAAGCCTGGAGCTATGAACTCCTGGCATGGTTAATTTTAATTATAATATAGTTAGGATTATTTTGCCAATTTTTTGACTACTTAATTCTACCGCAAGAACTATGACACAAAATCGAGATTATTATTACCAGTTTTTGGATTGGTTATCAATCGCACACACCCTTGAAACCGTTAACTCCTATAAATGGGGATTGAAAATTTTTATTGACTGGCTGGATGGGGTGGAAAAAGATTTGTTGAGCCTACAAGAAAAAGACTTTGTCGAATACGCCCACTACTTAAAAGACGATAGACGGGTAAAAAACAGCACTGCGGCGAGCTATTTTAGCGGCGTGCGAACAATATGGCGCTGGCTTTATCGGCAAAATTTGGTCGCAAATTCCAATGAAATGATACCGATCCCAAAGGCCGACGACGGGGAGCATTATCCATTTTTGACAGAGGAGGAGCTAAAAGTTGTTCTTAATTCGTTTGATGAATTTTATCCACTAGAATTGAGAGACAAGACGGCATTTGCTTTTTTGTTTGCCACCGGCTTGAGAATTGGCGAATTTTTACAAATGAACGTGGGTGACATCGATTTAATAAAACAAAAGGCCACTGTGAAGACTGAGAAGCGAAAAAATCACCATAGAGAAGTGTATTGGGATGATGAAACAAACGAATTATTAAGAAAGTGGATCGAAGTGAGGGGTAAAATTTTGTCACATCGAAGTAGTAAAAAAACGGATGCGCTATGGGTGAATTTATCACCGCAAGGTTTTGGGCAGAGGGCACAAAAATGCATATTTCAAAAACTATTCAGACGCAAAAGGGAGGAATTAGGAATAACCAAAAAAATCACACCGCATGCCTGTCGGCACGGATTTGGCCACAAGGCGGTCAAAATGGAGGTTCATCCACGAATGTTGCAGAAGATGCTCGGACATGCTAAACTTAACACAACGATGATTTATATGGGGGTGGAGGATATTGAGGTGGAAAAGGTGTATCGGGAGAAGATGATGGTAATGGCTTGACATTTTTTTTAGTTGGGGGTAATATGAATATATTATGTCTAAACAAAAAACCGAAAGGAACAATTTAATAAGAGAAAAGAAGGAAGAAGGCTGGACTTATCGTAAAATAGCCGATTGTTTTGATTTGAATGTTAAAACAGTATGGGATATTGTTAATCCAAATGGCGTTGGGGGTTATCCACAGAAGGGCTCTTGACTTATGTTGGGGGTGTGATATAATAGAATTATACAAAGGTAAATGTTCGTCACAATTAAAAGAGTCTAGCATGTCACCACAATGGAGCAAGAGATAACAATTGTTACCTCATTAGGATGATACATTGTAAAAGTTGATATAATCTCAAAAGAGATATGCTAGAAATAGCATATCTCTTTTTTTTGTGTAAAAAAAATACTTTTGTGGAAAGGTCGAAAAATTTAATTAACAAACATTTTGCCTGGCACTTAGTTGGGCATCCACAAAACTATGTTTAAGAAAAAAAAAGAGAGACCGGTGAATCTTTACAATCATTATCGATTCGTATTTACCTGGCGTTATTTTCAAGAGCAAAATGGATGGATTATTAATCCGTTCGCACTTTTTGAAAAAAAATAAAGGGAATCGCCGATGAACGGTTATCCCTTTATTATGATGTTCCACAAAACATATGTTTGTAGAATATCAAAAATCTTTAAAAGAGTCAATTTTTATTAAAAATCATAATCCACAAAATTTATGACAATGCAATTAAGAAAGGCCGAGCGGAAGCAATCGAAGCTACGCATCGGTATGGCCGGCCCATCGGGAAGCGGAAAAACATATTCCGCCTTGAAAATGGCCAGAGGTCTAGTAGACAGCTGGGATAAAATCGCCATGATCGACACTGAAAACAAGCGCGGCGATTTATACAGCCACCTCGGCGATTACAACATTATCACACTAGAAGCACCATTCACGCCGGAGAGATTTATTGAAGCAATCAGAGCCTGCGAAAAAGGCGGCATGGAAGTAATCATTATTGACAGCTCCTCCCACGAATGGGATGGCTCCGGCGGATGTCTAGAACTTAACGAGAAATTAGCCGCTACAAAATTCAAGGGCAATATCTGGGCAGCTTGGAGCGAGACGACACCACGCCATCAGAAATTTATTGAAGCCATCATCGCCTCACCTTGCCATATTATCACCACGATGCGTTCAAAGACGGACACCATCCAGACTGAGGACAAGAAAATTAAAAAGGTTGGCCTTAAGGAAATTCAGCGCGAGGGCTTCGAATATGAATTGACGGTGAGCTTTAATATCGACCGAGACAATCACTACGCCATCATCGGAAAGGACAATACTGAAATTTTTAAAAATACTGATCCTTTTATCATCGATGTCGAGGACGGCAAGAAAATTAGAGATTGGAACGAATCCGGAAAAATTAACACTACTGAGCAGAAAAGAGAAATTGTGCGCCAACTTACAAGAATCGGTTTGCAAACTACGGACGGCAATCAGATCAAGGCGGATATTGTTGACCTTACAGCCCTGGATTTAGTCGAAGAGAACTTCACTGCCATCATCGAAAAACTAAAAGTCACTCCCACGATTGAGGAGCAAATCGATGAGAGCAAGGAAGATGAAATTACGGCTCCCACTGAACCAGAAAAACCAATCACTCCCATTGTCGAGGAAGAGACCATAAAAGAACCGGAAGAAATAGAGGCTCCCACTTTAATCGGACCGGCAAAAATCAACCTACTGCGAACCCTGGGAGCGCAAAAAGAGGGCTTGACTGACGACAAAACCTTTTGTGGCTGGCTCAGTTTTGTCCACGAGATCGAGGTTAAAAAGTTGGAGGAATTGAACACGGTGCAAGCGACAAAGATTATTAATAGCCTTTTGAAGCAGCCAAATTTGACCAATGAAAAAGATGTTGAAGTGGAGGAAGAAGCGAAGGCTTAAAAAATAAATTAATCCTTATGGCAAAACAAAGATACATTAACACTAAATTTTGGTCAGATGGCTACATTGTCAAGCTTGACATTATAGAGCGGTATCTGTTCTTATATCTCCTCACAAACGAACATACCAACATCGCCGGCATCTACGAGGTGCCGCTCGAGGTGATCGCGAGGGAGACTGGAATCGACAAGGAAATGATTGAAAAAATGCTGACCAGGTACGCTGGAAAAATCTACTACGTCGACGGTTGGGTGTATGTCAAAAATTTTGCCAAGCACCAAGCCATCAACGAGAGTGTCAAGAAAGGAATCGAGGCCGCCAAAAAAGATATCCCCAGCAAAGTCCTCCAAAAAATCACTGACCTTAGCAAAGAGGACACCCTGTAGACACCCTGTAGACACCCTCCGACCTATCTTAACTTTAATCTTAATTTAAATCTTAATCTAATAACAAGGCGGTGGATAAGTCGGGTTATTTTGCTAAAAAATTTAATTTAATCGCTAACATAAAAAAAGAATTAACTAAAAAAGGCTGTGGACAACGGTGTGCACAGCCAAAAAACTAAAACAAAAATATGAAAAACAAAAATAAAAACAAAAGAATTTACATGACTAAAAAGCGTAAGCACAAAATTTTTATGCAAAAAACAATTTTCATTCTAATCGCAATAATGGCCGGAGTTGGAGTTATTGGCTATAACGGCCAGAGAACGATTGAAACAATCGAAAGCTCCCAGTTATCGAAAATTGAACTCATCAACGCCGTAGAGGCCAAAGTGGAAAGAATTGAGCCGATTAAACCGGTAGCCGAGATTGTAAATCAGACTTTGAGAGAAATTACCGCCTATAACGCCGGCGACCCAGCGCAAACTGATGATTCTCCTTGCCTGGGAGCCGGTGGGGATATTTGCAAAATGCTCGATGCTGGAAAAAAGATTTGCGCCGCCAACTTTGTGCCTATGGGAACGATGCTGGAAATTGAGAACTATGGGATTTGTGAAGTGCGCGACCGGATGAATTCTCGATACAAGAATAGCGTGGACATTGCGATGAAAGTGGGAGAGAAAAGTCGTGCGCTTGCCTTTGGGAGACAGACACTAGCGGTCAAGATTTTAAAAGCTAAATAATATTAAGAATTAAGCGTATGGAAAAGAAATATAAAATTTGGAGCATTGAACACGAGCAGTGGTGGATGCCGAACAGATGCGGTTATACGACCTTATTTGAACAGGCTGGAGTCTACTCGTTTGACGAGGCCATGGAAATTGTCCTGGGAGCGAATATGAGAATGATTGGACGAATTAAGCCAAGCGAGGCAATGGTGCCGATTAAAGAATGCCAGGATGAAGGCGAACTTGATTCAGAAAGTGAAATGCATAAGCGCATGGCTGATTCTGAGTCAGATAATTTAAAAAATGTTAAACCGGAAGATATTCCGCGCTAACAATTAAAAAGGCAATTAAGCCTTAATAAAATACAAAACTATGCTACAAGCAGAACAAGACAAGATCATCGAGGAAATCGCAGCGATGCCAGTGAAAATGGTGAGCGTTGTGGAAATCGACAACGGCTTTATTATCGCAGCCGGAAAAAAGCAATTATCGGTTGATAGTTTATATGAAGCTCAAAAATTGATGATTAAATTATTTGACCAAAAAGAATCTTATTCATTCGGCCGCAACCCAGCTAAGGAGCCGGAAAAAACCATTGAGGAATTAGAGGACGAGCAAGAGCGAATCGATGGTGAGGATTTGGGCGAGATTGAAAAGAAGGTTGAGGATTTAGAGGTCACGGTTGAAACTGAAGAAAAATCACAAGAAGCTGAATCATTACAAGAAAATAACACCGAGGAAGCTGGGGAATAATCCCAGCCTTCGGGCCAAGTGCTATGAAATCACAAATCTTATTTTTAGACACAGAGACAACCAGCAAGGATAATGGTCGACTCGTTCAATTAGCGGTCAAAAAGCCGGGATTTTGGAATGAGGAGTGCATGGAATTTAAATACAAGCCAGCGGAGCCGATCTGCTTCGAAGCGATGGCAGTCCATCACATTACCGAGGAGGACGTGGCAGGGCTTAAAACCTTTGAGGAATCTGGCGAGAGATGCCACCTTCAAAAAGAATTGAATAGTTGTATTTTAGTGGCCCACAACGCCAAATTTGATATCGGGGTTTTAGAACGTGAGGGATTAACGGTGCCAAATTTTATTGACACCTTAAAAGTCGCACGTTATCTTTTACCAGACATGCCAAACCACCAACTGCAATACTTGCGCTACGCTTTGCATTTAGACGTTAGCAAGGCGGCTACGGCTCATGATGCAGTTGGGGATGTGCTCGCTTTGGAAGCTTTATTTCATAATTTATTTTGGAAAACTGTTGATGTGATGTTTGATGATGCGACGATTGATAAGGTACAAGGAAAAACAAACGATGAGTTACAAGAATTAGTCCATGAAAAAATGATTGAGATATCCAAAAAACCGAGCCTGGTCAAAGTTTTAAGATTTGGCAAGTACGCCGGCAAGGACATTGTAGTGGTGATAAAGGAAGATAGAAATTATATAAATTGGCTGCTGGGGAGGGTCGATTTAGATGAAGACTTAAAATACTCGATTGATTATTATTCAAAAGAGCAAAAACTAGCAATATGAGACAAGATGGATTCGAGGACGCGATGCGACACCTCCGCTTTACCGAGAGTCGTAGGACTTGTATAGAAACCGTTGACTACGGAAATAAAATCATAGTTAATAAAAAATTGACGATTGATGTGGAGAATCGCAGGGCTATCGACCATTTGACTGGAACCATAAAAATTATAGGCGAGGGCGTGAGTAAAGCCCGGATACTTGAAAAGCTGAAACCATATTTAAACATTAAGCAGCGCAAGGATACCGGGCCGGGGATTAATCAAATTAAAATGTTTTAAATTTATGTCAAAAGAACCAATGAAGCAATTAATGCTTTTTTATGACAAAGCGGCGGACGCAAAACAACAGCGCCGGGTTTTAATGGGGATGATCAAGGAGCGGCTCGAGAGTGACAAAACGATGGGCGGCCTGAAGCTTGAAAGATTAAAAATCACTGCCAAGATTTCTACGCTCAAAGAGGCAATCCTTGAGGAATACAAAGGCGAGATTGATAAGGTTGAATATCTGAAAGAGGAAATAAAAATGCAGCAGGAAAATCAGAATGAGGAAGCAGTGCAGCTTTTGCTAAAGGGCGAGCTTGAAAACATTATAAAAGCAGACGTTGAGTACCGGCCCGAATTTAAAGTTAAATGGGTTAAGGTTGATCCGAACGAGACGGTGCGTGGAAAAATTGCGGACAATCAACACCATAACCGGACAGAAAAGAAAATACGCAAAATTGCTGACGCGATAGGACAGTTAAGCCCACTCGGCCAGGAAATAACAAAAGTAATAATTAAACAAATATAAAAAACAGGCGGTGCTAGTAATAAGGGGTTACTAGCCGACAAGCCTAGCCAACCCGGCTTGACCGGAATCGTGGCAAGACCAAGCCGCCACCCCTTCTTCATAAACTTAATTTTATAACAACATGAAAAATATAAGCATAGGAAAAATACTAAATACAACAAAAGCTTATTGTGATTTTTGCAAAGAGGAAGATTCGAAAGAGTGTGTTGAATCAGTTATCGACACATCACTAATTACAAGTGAAGTAAATATAGATTTTGGAATTTTTGGCACATATTATCCGGTTATAAAAAACCACAAACAAGAAACTAAAATTCATATTTGCTTTGATTGCATTAGACAGCTTTCAAAATTAACCAGGGAAAAAATATGAACTTCACACTAAACCAAAAAGACCAGCGCATTATTAAATGCCACGAGAAAGGCATGACACCGGCTCAGATTGCCAAGAAAATCGGCTATGGTGGCAATGCTGTCACCGCCGGCATCGAGCGAGTAAAACAAACACTTTTAAAAATTAAAAAATAAACAAAATGGCATTTTATCAAGGAGGCAGACGAACAAAACGTGCGCTACCTAAAGAATTAATACCGAGTGAAGATAACGAATGCATGACCCTGGTCGATTACCTGACCGCTAAGGGTTTTTTATTTACCCATTTAGCCCAGGAAACGCCCACAGGAAGCATGAAATACGGCGTGTGGGTAAAAAACCACAAAGCACTGGCTCGAAATAAAGCCATGGGTGTAAATAAGGGCTTTCCTGATTATGTGGTATTTGTGCCAGAGGGAAAAAGCAAAACCGGGGAATCAAAGGCGCTGATCATAGAAATGAAAAAGGAATACGGAGGATCTACCAGCCAAGAGCAAAAAGTATGGCTGGAAAATTTAGGACAAGTAATGGGAATAGAGACCGCGGTGGCGCGCGGCTTCGATGAGGCAAAGCAATTCATCGAGTCCCACACAAAGCCATGAGAGCCGAAACTAGAAAGCGCCTGGCTGAAATAATAAACAGCATCGGCGACCGAAAAGAGCAGACGGAAAAAATCACAGTTTTAATGCAGGAAGAAATCCACGCCACGCTTCAGTCGGAGCGTGCTGGACGAATAACTAAATTTAAACCAAGCCAAAATGGAAAACAACACGAGGCACGAATGCAAGAATTGTAAATATAGCGGTCAGTCAGCAATGATTTATTGCCGACTGCAAGCGCATGAAGTAAGGCAACCGACCCCAACGCTCGGACAGTTGGGTGAGAAACCGGAGTGCCATATTTCAGAGCCGACACCTTGCAAATTTTATAAAAAGAAGTGGTGGAAAAAATGAATATACAAGCTAAAAAATATGTGAGAGTTGGAGTTTTGAGAAGAGAGCTTAAAAAGCTTTATTGGTGGCAATTTATCAAACGGATGAAACTTTTGCGATATCATTTAAAAGATTAAAAAAACAATAGTCATTATTATTAACTTTATTTTTATGAATGGAAAAAAAGCAAAACAAGCCAGGAAGCTGGCAACGCGTGGACTTTGTAGAAGTTACATGCACAAGCCGTGGTGGGTGCCACAATTCGTGTGGCGTAAAATTTTTTTAAGAATTAAATTATAAAATCGTATGCTACAACTTTTAAAAATCGTTAACACCGGAAAAATAATTGCACTCGACAGCGATACTGGTGAAATTTCAGATGTCGAGGTTGTCACTGGTTTTATACCAGGATTGATTGCTGAAAAAAAACAAGAAGCGGTTACGAAAAGACCGATACAAGAAAAATCTGTAATAAAGCCAAAAAAAGAGACCAAAATCAGTGAAATAAAAAATAACGAAAAAACAGAACAAAGGTGGAGTCGTAAATTTGACCGTTGCCAAGGCTGCAGCACAACCGATCGTAAGCACGCTGGGAATGGATTGTGCGTGAATTGCCGAGATAGACTAAAGCACGAAAACAAAAAACAAAAAGCAAGCGAAACTTATAAATATAAATGCGTTCGGTGCGACCGAGAGTGGAAATTTACAGAACCAGTCGACGTCTACGATAAAGCATGCCCAAAGGAAAACTGCCTCGGGCGCTTAGTACAAATTTAATATGAAATTAACAGACCTAGAGCCGAAGTTTAGAAAATTAAACGAAGCCGGACAACTTCAAGAAGTAGAGACAATCGAAGAAGCAGAAGTGGTGACTTATTTATGCCCTAAGTGCTTTTTAAAAAACGGCGGAGCGGTAGGCACTCATTTATTCATGACCCCAAACAAAAAACTGCAACCCGGAACGCTTGGTGGCAAGATTTACTGGGAATGGACAGGCAAGGGCATGGACGATTTAACAACGAATCCATCAATCCTGGATGTGGGTGGATGCGGCGCACATTTCTATATTAAAAACGGAGAAATTGAAATGGTATGAACGAGAACAGTTATAAAGGCGTAGATTTTAAAAAGCACAACGAAACGGTGATAAAAAATGGTAGCTTAATAATTATACCGCCGGCGTTTGCCAGGATAATCATAGACAGTGGCGAGTGGGAAAAATGGAAAAACCGTGTCGCTATTAGTATTTATTTAAAAATATATAATTCAAATCAACATGGAAAATTTAGAATGGCACGTCGAGCGCCGTAAGCTCGTCGAATTAAAAGGCTGGGATAAAAACCCTCGCAAGATCAGCCCGAACGCCCTGGACAAGTTAAAAGCCAGGATAACCGATCGAGGATTTCACGACATCCTAAAAATCGATATTGACGGAACCGTTCTATCAGGAAACCAGCGCCTCCAAGCGCTTCTTCAGTTAGGCCACATTGAGGTGGACGTTAAAGCGCCAAGCCGAGCATTGACCACGGAAGAAAAAAACAAAGTAGCGCTCGAGTCAAATATCAGCGATGGAGAGTGGGATATGGACGCGCTGGTTGATTTTGATGCGGCACTTTTAGAGGCCGTCGGATTTTCAGAAAAAGAGCTAGACAAAATTTTTAAACAAAAAGGCGAGGACGACTTCGATGCCCAGGCAGAACACGACCTGATAGTCACTCCCAATGCCCAACCCGGCGACGTTTACGTTTTAGGCTCCCACCGGTTAATGTGTGGCAGTTCGACCAACCCGGAAGATGTGAAAAAGTTAATGGGCGAGGATAAAGCTGATCTGGTATTTACTGACCCACCATATAACGTCAACTACAAAGGCCAGGGAAAAAAGACCAGTACCACCATTGAAAATGACAACATGGACGATGCCGGATTTAGAACATTACTAGAACAGGCATTCATGAACGCATACGCGCACAGCAAGGACGAGTCGGCGATTTACGTGTGCTATGCGTCCAGTACTCACCGGGAATTTGAGGACAGCCTAAACAAGGCTAACTACGAGGTACGCCAGCAAATAATCTGGGTAAAGCAAGTCGCATCGATGGGATGGGGAAATTATCGATGGAAACATGAGCCGATTTTATACTGCCACAAGGTAGGTAAAAAATGCACGTTTCTCGGCGACAGGACACAATACACAGAATGGACGGAGCAATTGACCGATAAGCAACTCCTAGATAAATTCAAAAAGATGATTGAGAAAGACGAAAAAGGTGGCTCGACAGTTTGGAGATTAAAGCGTGACCAAAACTATGATCACCCGACCCAAAAGCCAATCCAGCTGGTAAAAATTGCCTTGGCCAATTCTTGCCATCGGCACGGAATCGTCCTGGACTTGTTCGGAGGGGGGGGCACTACGCTGGCAGCCGCCGAAGAATCAAGTCGCGCTTGTCGCATGATGGAATTAGATCCGAAATTCGTGGACGTGATTATTGCGCGGTGGGAACGCATGACCGGTAGAACGGCACAAAAATTATAATTAAGAACCGCAAACCAACGCAAAAAAATGGAAAGGACAAACATAAAACTAAAACTAGCAGAATACTACCTTTTTATTGAATGGTTAGCCACTCCTGACTACCACAAACGAGAGGGAAACCTACCCACTAACCAGGCAGAATTTGCGGAGCAGTTTGGACTACGAGATGCAACCCTTAGTAACTGGAAAAAAGACCCGGACTTTAAAGAAGATATCAAGCGCGCATGCATGAAGTGGGCCAGCGACAAAACCGCCAACGTCAATATGGGAATTTACGCCAAAGCAGTAAAAGGAGACCCGGTAGCCGCGAAACTTTGGTATGAAATTTTTGAGGGTTTCAGTTCAAAGACAAAAGTCGATCATACTGGAGAGATAATACAAACCGTGAACATTGAGATAAAGCAAGAGAAGAAAATCCAAATCCTAGCGGCTTTTGAAAACTTCGGAATAATTCCAAAACAAAATGAATCAAACAGCAACAGCAATACCAGCACCAACAATGACCAGGGAAGCGGCCAGCGACTTGATAATGGGCCAACAGGAACGCCGAACAGCGTCGGGCAACCTGCTGGCTTTTAGTTTAATTTACCTGTCGCATTATTTCACGCTCCCACGCGCCGATTTTCACCCGGAAATGTTCGGATTACTAAATGATTGGCAAGAGCAGTTTTTGTCAATAACCGGATTTCGTGGATGCGCAAAGTCAACGGCAGCCGCTACAGCTCTCCCACTTTTTGCAGCGCTCGAGGGCAAGTCAAAGTTTATTGTAGTGATTAATGAAACGGACGATGTGGCAAAATTGACAATAGCCAACATCCGCGAGGAGCTGGAATTCAATGAGATGATCCGGGCAGACTACGGCCATTTATTAATTAAGGAAAAAGGCGTAACGAAATTTAGTGACCAAACAATCCTCCTGGCAAACGGAGTCCGAATCTTTGCCAGATCACGTGGCCAAAAAATCCGCGGTTTGAGACATAGAGAACATCGTATCGAGCTGGTAATTGTGGACGACCCTGAGGAGCGCGACAAGGTACAAAAAAAGCAATACAGAGACAAGACAGAAAACTGGCTGACTGGTGACGTAATACCAGCCTGCGAGGAGCAAGCAAGCCGTTTAATTGTAATAGGCAACGAGCTACACACCGACGCTTTAATGGCCAGACTTCGAAAGAACGAGCTATTCACGCATCGCGACTACCCATTGATTGACAAGGGATTTGATGGTGAGGGGGATGAGCAAGCCTGGGCGCATTGTACCTGGCAAGGGAAATACCCAACACCGGCAGCATTGGCACGACAGGAATTAAAAGTGGGGCGAACCTCCTGGCTTCGAGAATATCTCCTGCGCGTTATTCCACCGGACGGCCAGGAAATCAAAGAAGAATGGATCCGCAAGTATAAAGGCGCAATCCCGGCTGGGCTTAAAATCGCAGCCGCAGTCGACCTGGCTATTTCACAGAACGAGACCGCCGACTACACCGCCATGGTTTCCGGCATCCTTTCAATCGTTGAGGGTATGCCCCATATTTACATATTGCCAAACCCAATTAATGCGCATTTGAGCTTTCACGAGACAATCCAGCAAATGACATCGCTAACCATTGGACTAAAGGGCTACGGTCTGCCAACACTTTATGTCGAGGACGTACAGTACCAAAAAGCAGCCATTCAAGAGGGGCACCGGCACATGCTGCCAATCGTTCCGGTTCATCCTGGAACGGACAAGCGCGCGCGACTTCGAACCGCTGCAATTTACATACAAAACGGCACCGTCGTCTTTCCTGAAAAGGGATGCGAGGATTTAATCACGCAACTGCTAGGCTTTGGGATTGAAGACCACGACGACTTGGTGGACGCATTAGTTTATTTAATTTTAGGCCTAGCCGGGGAGGGATTAGAGCTACCGGAGACCATTATGCTATGACGAACTACAAAACCGTACAATCAGCACAAGCACCTGATCCATGGCGCAGGATTCAGGAACGCGCCGGAGCGATGAATTATGGCCGCATTGAAGTGATAATTCAAGCCGGGCAAGTGGTCCGCATTGAGGTATTACAGCAAATGAAGATCGATGCATTGAGTATGGAGCAGGATGGGGTTATTCAGCTTTAAAAATCAATTGTTAGTATTTATAAAATAATTCAACAAAATTATGAGAGAAATAAAATTTAGAGCGTGGGGTGCGAAAAATCCCA
>Ga0209749_1000987_pt1 | contig 29843 bp, 26 predicted proteins | sample EPASupsiteSAE347_FD_187267 | JGI IMG/M metagenome (GOLD analysis project Ga0209749, IMG submission 187267) | Bioremediated contaminated groundwater from EPA Superfund site, New Mexico - Sample SAE3-47 (SPAdes) (version 2) | ecosystem: Environmental > Aquatic > Deep subsurface > Groundwater >...
CGAACTGACCGGCGCAGGCGCCGATTCGACCCGGATTCTCTGGAACGACCATGCGACCAGGCTACTTCCCGACGGGAATCCTATGGGAACTTTCAATTCCTATACGCTGTACGTCGGGGCGCAGGGTGTACGTCTGTCGGATCTGTCGGTTTTGAACGACGCGGGGGACGGCAGGGTTGTTGGCCAGGCGGTGGCGCTCTATGCCGACGCTGACCGGTTCGAGGCGGAACGCTGCTGTCTGTCGGGCAGGCAGGACACCCTGCTGACGGGGCCTTTGCCCAAGAACCCGCCGCCCGCGGGGACGAATCTCATTCATCCCGTCGCAGGTCTCGGTGACGACGAACCGCGCCTGCCCTTCCGGATGATTTTCCGCGGATGCCTGATCGAGGGCGACGTCGATTTTATCTTCGGGTCGGCAGCGGCGCTTTTCGATGATTGCCTCATACGTTCGCGTTCCCGGGGCGATGAACCGGGGTGGATCGCGGCTCCGTCGACCTATCCCGGCCAGACTGCGGGTTTCGTATTCCGTCATTGCAGACTCGTTTCGGAACCGGGTTGCGGGCCGGTGTTCCTGGCCCGGCCATGGCGCATCACGGGCAGGGCGGTCTATATCGACTGCGAGATGGGGTCGCACATCACGCCCGGCAATGCGGGAGAGGCTTGGTTGCCTTCACCCGATCGCGATGCGGCGGAAGCCATCAATCAAATTTTGCGAAATGCGGACTGAGCACCGGGGCGATGCCCTCGGGGAAACCTATCCTTGCGGTCCAGCCGAGCGCAGCCAGACGCCGCGTGTCCATACGGCAATCCTTGGGGCGGGGTGCGCCGGAGGGTTCGGCGCGTTCGGGCAGAATGAAGTCCGGGGCCATACCGAGCGCCCGGGCCATGATCAGGGCCATGCCATACTTGCTGTAGCCGACGGGACCGGAAAGCTGGTATATGCCTCCGGTCGACTCGGGCGCATTGGACCGGGCGTCGATGACGGCGATCAGGGCGCGGGCCACGTCGTCGACATGGGCGGGATAGCGAGTAGCCCAGTCTTCGATCGGACACGGCAGGCTTTCGGTGTACCTGGCCGCCAATTTGGCGGCGATTTCGGTCACGGAACATTCGTCCAGCCTCTCGACCGGGCCATAGAGAAGGGGAATGCGGACGATGGCGAGACCCGAGCAGGTTTTTCCCGCGGCCTGCGCTGCGGCGACGCGGGCTGCGGCGCCGCGCTCGCCTTCGAGTTTCATGGCGCCGTATGCGTTCAGCGGATGCACGGGCGAATCCGGGAAGTAGGGCGGATTGCTGCCGTCAAAGACATAGTCGGTCGAAATATAGATGAAAAAGGCGCCCCTGCCGGCGGCGAGGCGGGCAAGGCGCAAAGTTGCGTCCACATTGAGCGCGGCCGCGCGTTCGGGTTCGCGATCCACGACATCCGGCCTGCGCTCGGCCGCGGCGTGCAGTACGACATCGGGGGCGAATCCGGAGAGGATGGCGGCGATTGCGGGCTCATCGCCGATATCGGCGCGCACGAGAGGGGCTTTCGCCCGGCTGTGGGCCAGCCCGAGCGTATCGATGTCGGGCCGGTCCGCGAGCAGACGCATTAGAGCGCGGCCCAGCAGGCCGGAAGCTCCGGTGACGAGCAGTCTCATACGCCGAAGGTAGCACTGCGGGCGCGATGCGGCAAGCTGACCGTACCCGCGGGAAATCATGGACTGTACGTTGCGTTTTATGGATGCCGTTTCAGTCCATCGATGTCGCGGTCCAAAGAGGCTTTTTCAAAAGTAGGAAGATTTTTGAAATTGGCTCCAAATCTTGAACATTTATCGAATATTGGGTAGCTTGGGCATACCGGCGCGAAGGCGTCGCAAGGGAGAATCGGATATGGATGCAACCCTGTGGTCTTCCCGCCGCAGTGCGGAATGGAAAACGAAAGTAGGGCTGGCCGAAATGCTCAAGGGCGGTGTCATCATGGACGTCACCAATGCCGAGCAGGCCAAGATCGCCGAGCGCGCGGGCGCGGCTGCGGTAATGGCACTTGAGCGCGTTCCCGCCGACATCAGGGCGCAGGGCGGCGTCGCGCGCATGTCCGATCCCCGCATGATCAAAGAAATCCGGGCTGCGGTGTCCATCCCCGTCATGGCCAAATGCCGCATCGGCCATTTTGTCGAAGCGCGTATTCTCGAAGCGCTCGGCATCGATTTTATCGACGAGTCGGAAGTCCTCACTCCCGCCGACGACAGGTTCCATGTCCTCAAGGACTCGTTCAAGGTTCCTTTCGTATGCGGCTGCCGCGATCTCGGAGAGGCCCTGCGCCGCATCGGTGAAGGCGCGACGATGATCCGCACCAAGGGCGAGCCCGGTACCGGCGACGTCGCCGAAGCGGTACGCCATATGCGCACCGTCCGCGATGAAATAGCGCGTCTCACCAGGCTTCCCGAAGAGGAGCTCATGACCGCCGCCAAGGAGCTGGGCGCTCCTTACGACCTTGTGGTCGAAGTGGCCAGGACCGGAAAGCTGCCTGTACCGAATTTCTCGGCCGGCGGCATCGCCACTCCCGCGGATGCGGCCCTCATGATGCAATTGGGCGCCGAAGCGATCTTCGTAGGCTCGGGCATTTTCAAATCCGGCGATCCCGAGCGGCGCGCCAGCGCCATCGTCGGCGCCGTCGTACACTATAAAGATCCGAAAATGCTGGCCGAGCTTTCCGAAAATCTGGGCGAAGCCATGGTCGGCATCGGTATCTCCGAAATCCCCGACGCCGGCCGCATGGCCGGGAGGGGCTGGTGATTCCAGTCAGGGCCGGCGTGCTCGCCCTGCAGGGCGATTACGCCGCCCATTGCGCCGCGCTTCGCGAAGCGGGCGCCGACGCCTTCGAGGCACGGAGCCTTGCCGATATCGAGTCGGCCGATGTCTTCGTGCTTCCGGGCGGCGAAAGTACCGTCATGGGCTCCCTTCTCCTGCGTTTCGGGCTGATGGACGCCCTGAAAGCGCGGATCCGGGGCGGTATGCCCGTCTTCGGTACCTGCGCGGGCTTGATCCTGCTTGCGCAGCATATGGAGGGCAGGCCGCAGCCCGGCATCGGCCTTCTGGACGTTACGGTGCGCCGCAATGCGTACGGCACCCAGGTCGATTCCTTTCGCGCTCCCGTAGAGATGGCGGTCCCGGGTCTTCCTGTGCTCGAAGGCGTGTTCATCAGGGCGCCGAAAATCGTGAGTGTCGGTCCCGGTGTCGAAGTTTTGGGTCGCCTGGGCGGCGACCGCCAGGGCGATAACAGCCCGGGCGATTACAACCAAAGCGGCGACCCGGTGCTTGTGCGCTCGGGTACTATTCTCGGCGCCACTTTCCATCCGGAGTTATTGGCCGGCGCCGCCCTGCATCGCTGGTTTCTGGGATTCTTTTCCGCCCGCTGAACCACAATAGTCTGAGCCAATTCCCCGACTTCGGTAACTTTAGTTACGTCTTCTTGTCCTCCCCGGCATTAGCTTTGAATCAGATTCAATTCCGAAGGGAGGAATGCCATGAAAGCTACCGGTCAACTAAAGGAAGAGCACAAGGGCGTGCTTGCCATGCTGGGTTCTTTTGAAACCATCCTGGACCGGATGGTCGGAGGCGGAGCGCCTGACCGCGCCGAACTTGCATCGATCCTCGATTTTTTGCGGGTTTTTGTGGACAAGTGCCACCATGGAAAGGAAGAGGAACTTCTTTTCCCCGCTCTGATGAGGCAGGGTGTCGGCTACGAAGGCGGGCCCGTGGGCATGATGCTTCAGGAACATGAGGCGGGGCGCGCTCTGGTCAAGACGATGGCCGCGATCCTGGGCAGAGATACGGCCGCCGGCTTCCGGGGAAGCGCCGCCCTGGCGACCGACTCTGGCGATTGGGCCGATTTTGTTGAAAGCGGACGTGCCTACATAGCCTTGCTGCGTGCACATATCGTCAAGGAAGAATCGGTCCTTTTTTCGGTGGCGGACGATCTGCTCGACGCCGAATCACAGGCGGCGATGTACGGGAAATTCGAGGAAATCGAGGAAAAACGCATCGGCGCAGGCCGTCACGAAGCGTTTCACGCGCTTATCGAGTCGCTTGCAGCCAAATACGCCTTGGCCTGAGGGGTGCTTGTGATTTCCGGCCGGGTGGTTACACTCAGGTTCCTGAGACCGGCGTCCCCGCGAAGGAGCGTATCGTGGAATATCTGCTCGACGAAGTCGAACGATTCTGGCGAGTCATCAGACTGAAGCCTTTCCGCCGCACCGAGGGAGTGGCTTTCGACATTCTGCCGATGAAATATCTGCCCCGCGTGGACGGAATCGACCGTGTGATCCATCGGAGCAGCGCCCTGTCACCCGGTTCGGTGGGCGGAGTCGAGAGGCCCTGGTACTGCCATCCGCACCAGGAGGACAATCTCATGGTCCTTCAGGGCGTGCGGACGGTCGATATCTATACGACGGAATACCGGCGGATGGAGACTTTCATAGTCGAACCCGAGCGGGTGGTCCATAACGGCAAGGTCATTTTCGAAGGACCGGCGATGCTCGTATGGCCGGTCAATGTGTTCCACCGCATTAAATCGGGGGAATCGGGATCGGCTTCGATCAACTTCGCGGTCCGTCACCCCGGATTCGATATCGACACGAATTTTTCAGTCTACGATCTCGATGTGGAAACCGGCAAGTTCAGCATGATACGGGAAGGCAGACTCGACCAGTTCTGATGCCGGGTCGGGCTCAGGCGGCGTTTCGCCCACGGGATTTCGACCCGGTACGCGCTTAAGCCCGCATTCCCAGGACAAGTCCCGACAGGTAGGGGATAAGCCATATCGCCCAGACGGCGACGCTGAATTTGTGGAAGTTCTTTTTCCAGGTTTCGTTGCGGCCCAAATAAACCGCCGTACCCCAGACTGCATGCAGAAGCATGAGGCCTATGGCAAGGAGTCCGGTGATGCCGTGCAGGTTGAACTGGAATGCTCCGCCCGCGATTTTGCCCATGAGGGTGGTGCCCAGGGTGTCGAAAGCGAAACCGAGCCAGAACAGGGCAAGGTGAGACCCTTTGAGCCGGCCGGCTTTGCGTTCCATCCAGACTGCCGTGGTGTAAAAGACTAGAGCCAGGGTGATCGATACAATGGCATAGGTCAACATTTTCGGTTTTTTCCTTTGGGAGCCCTGTCGACAAGGACAGGGACCGCTTTCAAATTTTCGCGCAGCGTACCAGGCGCCGCGTCATCGAGTGCCGAAAACGCGTCGGCGAAACATGCATCGGCGAAACAAGCGTCAACAAGACATCCGGCTGCTATTCGTCCTCGAATTCCGGTCTGTAGCGGCGCGTCACCAGCACCTTGTCGATGCGGTTGCCGTCCATATCCATGACCTCGATCTGAGCGCCGTCCCAAGAGCAGGAATCGCCGACTTTGGGGATGGTGCCCATGCGGTCGAGCACAAGGCCGGCCACCGTTTCGTAATCGACGCCGCTTGAGAGCGGTTCATCGATGCCGAGGGCTTCGACGAAATCCGCGACCGACATCGCGCCGTCGACGAGCCAGGAACCGTCGTCCCTGCGCACGATCTCCGGCTCCGCTTCGTCTCCGCCGACCGAAAGCCCGCCCGTAACCGAATCCATGAGATCGCCCAGGGTGACCAGACCCGATACGCCGCCGTATTCGTCGACGATGAGGGCGGCGGATGTGCCGGCCGATTTGAGCGAGGAAATGGCCCTGAGCGCGGAGATCGATTCGGGTATGAGTACGGCGGGGCGAATCAGGGCGCGGACATCGGAAAATTCCCCTCTGGCCATGGCCGCAAGGGCATCTTTGACGCGGAGCATGCCGGCGGCATTGTCGAGGTCGCCCTCCACTACGGGCAGATAGCCCAAATCCGCATGCGCGATGATTGTGTCGCGGGGAGATTCGTCCTCGTCTTCGAGGTCCAGGACCACCACTTCGGGACGCGGCGTCATGAAGGCGGTGACGCGCCGGTCGTCGAGGCTCAAAACCCCTTCGACCATGTCGCGCTCGCTGTTTTCGAACACACCGGTTTCGGCGCCTTGCGCGATGAGGACCTTCACTTCCTCTTCGGTCACTTCCGGGTCCTGCTTGGCTTTGAATCCGAGCAGGCCGACTATGAAATCGGTGAGGAAGCTCAGGAGTTTTACGATCGGATAGAAAATATTGCCGAACGCGAGCAGCGGCCGAACTACCGACGCCGCTATGGATTCGGGTCGCGAGAGGGCGATGCTTTTGGGCACGAGCTCACCCAGGAGGACGGACAGCAGTGTGGTGGCCAGTACCACGATTCCCACGGAAAGAGGGTTCGCGATGGATTCGAGGACAGGTATCCGGACGAGAAGCGCTTCGAGCGGTTTGGCGACAGTGGCGCCGCCGACGGCGCCCGTGAGGATACCGATGAGGGTCATCGCGATCTGGATCGAAGAAAAGAAGCGGGAAGGTTCTTCGGCGGTTTCGAGGGCCAGTTTGTAGGATTTTTTTCCCAGATCGGCTTCGTGCCGGAGCCTGGCCTTGCGTGACGAGACCACGGCCATTTCGGCCAGGGAAAAAAGGCCATTCAGAAGGATTAGGGCGAGGATGATGAGGATTTCAGAGAGCATTCACCCCTCCGAAGCCGTGGTGGGGGCTACTAGGGTGCTCGGGGTCGGGTTCGCGCCCGCGCGATTCGTCGCGCGTCGCGTCGCCTGCGGGATTCGACGGGCCGGTACTGTGACAGTCGGAATTCATATTGCGTAAAATAATACCAGATCGCGGCCTTTTCGTCGAGAGCGCGTTTTTTGGCGTGTCCGGAGGCCGAAGCGCGACTATACTCAAGCATATGGGAAAAATAGCGCGGCTTGGCGCGGTCATATTCATATTTCTGTCGACGCAGTTGCTGTGGGGACAGTTCCTGTGGGGCCAGAGCGCGCCCGATACGCCATCCGGCGCTTCCGTCGGATTTTTCGATCCGTCGAACAAGATGCTCGGGCTTTCCGAACCCCTGCGGATAGGGGTCGACGGTTTCGCCGCCCGGATCGAAGCGGTGAGGGCGTCCGGTCGGGAGCCGCTTGGTCTGGTACTGTCGGGCGGATCGGCGAGGGCTTATGCGCACATCGGAGTGCTCCGGGTGCTCGAAAGCGCCGGAATCGTGCCGGATTTCATCGTGGCCAATTCGATGGGCGCCGTGATCGGCTTGCTGTACGCGGCCGGACTGTCGCCGGATTCGATCGCGACGATGATGGAAAGGCTGCCGCCCGAATCGATGCTCGACTTTGTCTTGCCGACAAAGGGCGGACTTTTGAACGCGGACCGCCTCGCGGCGGCGGTTCGGTTCGCGTTGGGCGATCTGAAAATCGAGGATCTGCCCATTCCCATCCTCGTGACCATGGAAGACCTCGAATCGCGCAGACATGTCCAAATCGCCTCGGGCGATTTTTCCCGCATACTGACGGCGGCTTTCGCCCTTCCGGGGATTTTCGAACCCGCCCGCATCGGCGGAGCCACGCTGATCGACGGCGGAATCACCAATCTCATTCCCGCGTCCGACGCCGCGGAATTTTCAAAATCGCTCATCGTATCCGCTACGTTGTACGATCGCGATCTTTCCTTTTCGAATCCGGTGACCGTGATCAATCGGGCGATCGACATAGGCAAGACAAGGACCGCAATGTCGGAACTGGGGAAAATAAGGCCCGCGGTGATCCGCAACGACGTGGAAAAGCTTTCATTCATGGCCTTTTCCGATCCAAAGACGATAATCGCGCTCGGCGAGGCCTCCGCCCGCTCGGCGCTGCCTGAGGTCCTGGAAACGATCGGCCCGGGCGCGGGCGCGGGGGGTGTTTCTCCGGAGACGGCCGCGGCCAGAGTCGCCCTCGGCGCCGAACTGGATCGTACGTTGGACGATCTGGAGCGCGGCGTGCACACGGCCGTCGATCCGAGTCTGCGCTGGAAATTTCGTTTGAGGCTCATGGACAAGTATGAGGGCTCGATTTTTGGCGGGGACGGCGGACGCTACTCGGGATTGGGCGCCGACTTCGCTGCCGGGAAACTGCGTTTGGGATTTTCCGCGCTCGCAGGTCTCGGTATGCCCGCCGAAAAGGCGTGGGGAACGGCGGCGACACTGTCCGCAGGCATTGTCGATGCGCTTGTCCTCGACGGCGAGGCGCGACTTTTCGGCGGCGTCCCCGATTCGGGCTTTCCGCTTGTGCCGAAATCGATCGAAGCCGCCGTTGCGCTGCACTGGAACTCGGGCGGGAATCTTTTCGCCGCAAAACCGAGGCTCAGCTTTCGCATGGCGGTTCCGTTTTCCGTGGCCGATGTTTCATGGTTCGGCTTGGCTGATGTGGAAATCGATGCGGTCGGATTCGGCGCTTTCGCGGGTTCGCTGGATATGGGCGGTTTCGTCGATTCGGAAGGATCGGCCGGGCCTTCATGGATCGCGAAACTCAATGCGGCCTTTCCGGGACTCGGTCGAGTCTCGGCGCGGACGGCGGGCCGCTGGGATTTTACGGGCTCGGGTACCGACCCGTGGAGTTCCGACGCGTTCAGAGGTACGACCCTCGAAGGGAAGGCGGCATTCCGGACTGTGATCAACGTCGAAACGGCATGGTACGCAAAAGCGCTCGGATTCGACGCAGCCGAAGCGGTCATAGTAAAAGACATCGAGGTGGGGCCGTATCTCGACCTGGCATGGGCCGGTAATGCGGGCACATTCGGGCCGGGCCCGGACTCGGGCGCGGCCGGCATCGCGATTTCGCTCACCGCGAGTTTTGTCGGTCTGGCTCCATTCTCGGTATCGTCCTTCGCCGGTTTCGATTTCCACGGGCTTCCCGTGCTGGGAATAAGGGCCGGCAGGCTCTTCGATTTCTGAGTTCAAGCCCCGATGGTCGGGGGGCGGACAGCGTCACCCCGGAAAAACGAAATGGACCTTCGGGAAGAGTTTGCTTCCCGGAGGTCCAATGCAAAGGCCGGAAGGCTTTCCGGCGGAATTTCCGCATCAGAAAGAGCGCCGTTCAAGACGAGACAGCGGGAAACTCAGAGCTTGAACTGCAGTCCTATCGTGCTGATGCCGCCAGCCGCTTTGTTGAAGTGTATGGCTGAAATTACATCGGCGAGGATCGCGATCTTGGGAGTGATATGATACGAAACGCCGCCGCCGGTGGCGACGCCGATTCCGAAGCCGTCGAGCACTCCCATTCCGAGGCCGAGGCCGTAATACCAGTCGAACTTCTGCACCCATGACGGAAGATCGAAGGGAGCGAGGCTGAAGTGCACGGTAGCGAGGCCGACGACCGTCAATTCGGCCTGGGGCTGGAAGCCGACGCCGACTTTGCCTGCCGCGCCGAAGGTCAAGGGGATTGTATCCGCTAGATCCCAACGCTCGAACATATATTCGTATCCGCCGCCGACGCCGTATCCCCAGAGATTGAACCCTATGCTCGCAGCGCTGTCACCCTTTGCCATAAGCGGTCCGCCTGCCTGGGCGAAAGCCCCGAAGGCCACGAAACCGATCAAAATGAATACTGAAAGGAATCTCTTCATGTATCACTCCTTTGGTGATGATGGGGGCCGCTAAACCACAGGCCTACCACTAGTGTAATACAGCATATCCAATTAGGCAAATATTGAAATTCCATAGCGGCGGTTACACGCATTGTCAAGCATCGCCGTTGCCGATCGCCGGAATTGCGGCTATCATCCGGCCATGGAACGATGTCTCTGGTGCGGGGCCGACCCGCTGTATGTGGCGTATCACGACCGTGAATGGGGTACTCCCGTTCGGAACGAGCGAACGCATTTCGAATTTCTGCTTCTCGAGACTCAGCAGGCGGGGCTTTCGTGGCGCACTATTCTGGGCAAGAGGGAGGCTTACAGGCGTGCGTTCGAGGGCTTCGACGCGGAAAAAGTGGCGGCATTCGGTCCGGTCGACATCGATCGCCTCATGCTCGATGCGGGACTCGTGCGCAACAGGCGAAAACTCGAAGCGGCGGTGCGAAACGCGCGTGCCTTTCTCGAAGTCGCGGAAAAAGAGGGCAGCTTTGGCGCCTGGCTCTGGTCTTTTGTGGATGGAACGCCCGTCGACGGGAAGCGCGCGTCGCTGCGCGACATTCCCGTCACGACGCCTCTTTCGGATCTCGTGAGCGCGGAAATGAAGCGCCGCGGATTCGCGTTCGTCGGATCGACGACGATCTACGCCCATTTGCAGGCCGTCGGAATCGTGAACGACCATCTCGTGTCCTGTTTCAGATATGCGGAATTGGAGGGCATGCGATGAACGATCCTCTGTGGAACGCAATCTTTTCGAGGGTTTCGACGCGAAGTTTTGACGCGGGCGCGCTGGACGGCCTCGTGCGCGAGGCCCTTCTGGCGGCCATGAAACGCTATGAAGGCGAAGGTCCGTTCGGTGCGAAAGTGCGATTCGCCCTTGTCGAGGGCGAAGGTTCGGGCCGGCCGGCCAGGATGGGTACCTATGGCCTGATTTCGGGCGCTTCGGCGTATCTTGCGGCCGTCGTGACCCGGGGGCCGGGCGCGATGGAGGATTTGGGGAGATCTGCGGAAGGGGTAGTGCTGGAGGCGACCGCCGCGGGGCTTTCGAGCTGCTGGATCGGAGGCGTCTTCAACCGGGCTCGTGCCGGGCTCACCGCCGCCGCGCGGCCGGATGAGATTGTGCCCGCTGTGATCGCGCTGGGAATGCAGGCGCGGCGGCGGAGTATCGCCGACCGGGTCGTGACCGGCGCGGCGCGGGCGCGGACGCGCAAGGCGGCGGACGAGCTCTTTTTTTCGGTGGCGCCCGGCGGCGAACTTGTCGCCTGCGATCGCGACTGTTTTCCGGAAGCGGGACCCGAAGCCGCGCCGCAAGCCTGGGAGAATATCCTCGAGGCGGTGAGGATCGCACCGTCCGCATCCAACAAGCAGCCCTGGCGTCTCATAACCTTTCCGCGGGTGACGGGCCTGGGCGGGTGGCTTTTCTGCATGGCCGAGGACAAAGTGTACAATTCGGCTTTGGGCGAAGCGAAAATGCAGGACATCGATATGGGGATCGCGATGCGCCATTTCGAGGAAGCCTGTCGCGTTTTCGGCGTATCGGGACACTGGGTCGTTCCGGATGATGCCGGCGCAGCGGCCGCGGTTTTTACCGCAACAACCGCGCTGGTCGCGCCGGCCGCAGCGGCCGCGAAGAGCCGGGGCTGGACGCCGATCGTGGCCTGGATACCCCGGTAATGCGCCGTCGGTTCGCGCGGTGATTTGCCGTATGACTGACAAAATAGATATACTTTGTGAATAACAAGTACGCTCCGAATGGGGTGTACATGGGAGGATCAAAGTGATTTCCGTCAAGATTACCGATCGCATCAATCTTCAGATCAACCGTGAGATGTATTCCGCCTATCTCTATCTGGCCATGGCGGCCAGAATGAACGAAGCCGGCTACACCGGCGTCGGCAAGTGGCTTACCGTCCAGTATCATGAGGAAATGTTCCATGCCATGAAGTTCGTGTCCTATCTCCTGGATCAGGGCGCGGCAGTGAAGTACACCAAAATCGACGAACCCTCTTTCGAGGAAAAGGATATCAAGGCTCTGTTCCAGCATATCCTGAAGCACGAACAGTTCGTCACTTCCAGCCTGCGCGAGATCATGGCCATGGCCAAGGACGAAAAGGACTACGCCACCGAGGGGCTTCTGCAGTGGTACATCGACGAGCAGATCGAAGAGGAGAAGAATGACTCCGAGATTCTGCAGGCGATCGACCTGCTGGGCAACAGCCAGCACGGCCTCTATATGCTCAACATAGAGCTCGGCAAGCGCGGTTCGGGCGCTCCGCTCGACTTCAACGCGATTTCCTGGAAGGCGGGGGCGTAAGTCCAGGCCCGAACGAACGAAAAAATCCGTGTGTCGATGATAAGGCGGTCTTCGGGGATGTTCCCGGGGGCCGCCTTTTTGTATGCTGATCGACGTGGAAACGAATATCCGATATCGCAGCACGAGGTCGTCGCGCGAAGTCGACATCGAAACGGCTATTGCGGAAGGTCTTTCGCCCGACGGCGGGCTCTATGTGCCCACGCATTTTCCTTCCCTGCCCGAGCGGGTGTTCGACCCCGCGCCGCTCGAATACGCCGAACTGGCGCTTCTCGTGCTCGAGCCTTTCTTCCCGGGCTGGGAAGACGGTTCGCTGAAGCGCATCCTCGACCGGGCCTACGCTGACCCCGACAATCCGCGGTTTTACGATCCTGCCGTCGCGCCCGTCGGTCGACTCGACGACGATACGGCCATCATCGAGTTGTTCCATGGGCGCACCTGCGCCTTCAAGGACATGGCGCTGTCCGCGATGGGCGGGCTCCTGCGCGAAAGTCTCGACAGGCTGGGATTGCGCGAGCCTGTGCTGGTGCTTACCGCGACCTCCGGCGATACGGGGTCGGCCGCCCTGGAGGGATTTTCGCGCGTACCGGGAGTGCGGACGGCGGTGTTCTATCCGGAATCAGGGACGAGCGAAATCCAGCGCCTGCAAATGGTCAGCGTGCCCAAGGGCGAGTGTTTCGTGGCGGCGCTCCGGGGAAATTTCGACGATGCGCAGAGGACGGTCAAATCGGTCTTCGCCCGCGCCGCGGCCGGCAAGGGGCCGCTGGCCGGAGTTCGGCTGTCTTCCGCCAATTCCATCAATATCGGGCGGCTTTTGCCGCAGATCGTGTATTACGTGAAGGCATGGCGGGACTTGAGTGTCGGCGGGGGTCTCGATGTCGCCGTGCCGACAGGAAATTTCGGAGATATCCTGGCGGCGCGTTACGCGAAATCCATGGGTTTGCCGCTGGGGCGACTGATATGCGCGTCCAATGCCAACCGCGTACTTGCCGATTTTTTCGCGACGGGGATCTACGATAGACGCCGTCCGCTCGTCAAAACCGAGAGTCCTTCGATGGATATTCTCGTTTCGAGCAATCTGGAACGCCTGCTCTTCACGGCATGCGGCGAGGATCCGGTACGCATCTCGGCGCTCATGGAAAATCTCGCGCGCGATGGGCGATTCGAGCTTGCGGCTTCAGAGCGCGAATGCCTGGCCGATTTTTCCGCGGGGTGGGCGGATGACAGCCGGGCGGCGGAGGAAATCGGCCGATTGTGGGAGGATACGGGCGTTCTCGTCGATCCGCATACCGCCGTCGCGTTGTGCGTCCTTGAAAAACTCCGCGAGTCGGGCGAGCTTTCCGGGCCGACGCTCGTCGCGGCCACGGCGAGCCCGTTCAAATTTCCGGTTCCCTGTGCGCGCGCCATCGGGTTCGGCCGCGAACGGGCCTCCGACTCCTGTCAGGGCGGCGATCTCGAGCTTGCCCAGGCTCTCGCATCGGCGACCGGAATCGAATTGCCCGAGCCGATACGGGCGCTTTCGGGACTTTCGATCCAGCACCGGCTCGTCCTCGATACGGACGACGTCGAATCGGCTCTGGCCGCATTCCGATACGGTGGCGCGGTATGATCGCGATTCGCGTTCCCGCTACCAGTGCGAACATAGGTCCCGGTTTCGACGCCTTGGGTGTGGCGCTCCGGCTGTACGACGAATTTACGGTTGAAGAATCGGATCGTGTGGAGGTGCTGGGATGCGCTTCCGAGTACTCGGGGAGTGATAATCTTTTTGTGAGGGCTTATCGGGGCGCTCATGATGAACTGGGTCTGCCGCTCCGCGGAGTCCGCGTCCGGGTGGATGCGGCGATTCCCCTTGCGCGGGGCTTGGGTTCCAGTGCGGCGATGATCGTGGGTGGCGCGGCGGCGGCCGCCGTCGATGCGGCCACTGCGGCCGGCCGCGGCCCGCTCGGGTACGACCGCGATTTTATCCTTGATTTTGCGGCCCGTATGGAAGGCCATCCCGACAACGCCGCCCCCGCGGTTATGGGAGGTTTCTGCGCCGCAATCCTGAGCGCCGCGGCGCCGCGGCATTCGCGGCCTCCGCGGGAATTCCCCGGGGTGCCGGTATCGGCGCATGCCCGACCCCGCGTCGCGCGATTTTCCGTCGACGAAACGCTCGTCTTCCATGCGCTGGTGCCGCCTTTCGAGCTTTCGACCGCCGCGGCCAGGGCGGCTTTGCCGCCGTCGCTGCCGCTGAAGGATGCGGCATTCAACGCAGGCCGCGCGGCCATGGTCGCCTGTGCGTTCGCTGGCCGCGATTATTCCCTGCTCCGCGATGCGTGCGAAGACAGGATTCATCAGCCCTGGCGCGCGCCCCTCATTCCCGGCTATGACGAGGTCATGCGCGCCTGCCGCGAGTCGGGCGCCCTGGCGGTCTGGCTTTCCGGCGCGGGGCCGACGATCATGGCTCTGACTGCGGCGCCCGCCGTGGCCGCAGGCATAGGCGCAGGCGACTACGCGGAATCCGGTTCGGCTTCAGGATTCGCCCAAGCCATCGCTTCCGTGCTTGCCGCGAGACCGGAAGGCGCGTGGCGTCATATTGCGCTCGCTCCCGACAACGACGGACTGCGGATCGTTTCGCATGCCGCGCCCTGAAGCGGGTATTCGGGTATTACCGGGCGGATGCGGAACCCGTGGCCAGAACGGCGAACGACATGCCGCCGCAGCGAAGGACTGTTATTCCGGCCTTGAGGCCGATTTCAATTTCGCCCACCCGCAGAACCTGCTTTTCAACTTTCATGCCCGGAGGCAGGGATATTTCGCCGGAATGCGGAGAAGGATTCAACACGATCAGAAAGGTTTCGCTTATGTTCCCGGGACTGGAAGCGATATGCCGCAGGTAGGCGAAAGGGTATCCTCTGCCACAGCCGGGGATCGCTTCGATGTCGCCGTCCGCGCCGAGCGCCGGATGCGTCGCCCTCAGTGCGGTCAGCGTTCGCGTCCACGTCAGCAGGGAATCGGGATCCGCGGATTGGGTCTCGACATCGGAGCCTGTGGAATCCATCGGTAAATACAGCTTTTCCCCGGTCGCTTCGGAAAAGCCGCGGTTGACGCCTTTCGTCCAGCGCATCGGCGTGCGCGCTGCGCTGCGATTGTAGCCGCCTTCCTTCGAGGGAAGAGACGGATCACCGCCGCGCATACCGATTTCGTCGCCGTAATACAGGAACGGAATGCCGGGCATCGTCATGAGGAATCCGAAGGCGACTTTCAATTCGGAGTCGCCTCTGCCCGCGGCGAGGCGGCATATGTCATGATTGCCGGTGGGCAGCGCGATGTAACCGTGGTCTTTGGTCGCGCGCAGTTGTTCGAGATAGGTCCGGAAGAACGATTCGATATCGCCGTCGCCGCGGCCGTCGAACCAGCTGGCGCCGCGGTCCTGCTCGTGCGGGTTCCGCCATTTTTCCGCCCTGAAGAGGAACATGTAGGCATCGACGTTGAAATGAAGCATGAAATCGATGTGGAAACCCGCTTCGATCGCCTTTTCCGGATCCGACCATTCGGAGATGAGTGCGGCTTCCGGATAGTCGCGGTCCACCATTTCGCGGAAACCCTGCCATAGCGCCATCGTGGCTTTTTTGTCCGGATCGTTTTTTACAAGGGAAGAAGCCATGTCCACTTTGAATCCGTCCGCTCCCATGTCGAGCCAGAAGCGCATGATCCGCTCCAGTTCGCGCTTTGTGGCCAAAACCGAGGGATGATCGACGGGCATCTGCCAGGGCCTGGCGGGATCGGGGTGGGCGAAACCATAGTTCAACGCAGGCTGGAACCAGAAAAAGTTGGTCATATAGGCGCCATCGCGTTGGGCGAATCCCTTCACGAAGGAACTTGCGGGATCGACCTCTTCCCAGGTCGAGTCGGTCCATATGAAACGGTCCGAAAATTCGTTGCGCTCGTGTCTGCACGATTCGCGGAACCAGGGATGCCGTATCGATGTATGCCCCGCGACGAGATCGAAGCAGACTCGCATTCCGCGCTCGTGCGCCGCTTCGAAAAGCCTGCGGGCATCGTCGTTCGTTCCGTATCGGGGGGCGATGCGGTAGAAATCCGACACATCGTAGCCGCCGTCCCCGAAAGGGGATTCATTGAAGGCGGTGAGCCACAGGGCATTGCAGCCGAGCCCTTTGATGTAGTCGAGCTTCGAAGTGACTCCGTTCAGATCCCCGATTCCGTCGCCGTTGGAATCGGCGAAGGATTGGAGATAGATATTGTAGAACACGGACGAAGAGAGCCAGGAAGGTCCTTTGGGGGTCATGTTTCAGCCTATGAATATCGGATTGCAGAGCGCCACGAGGAGGGGCACTCCGGGAAGGAGTTCGCGCCAGATTTCGGCGCGATAAAAGCCGACTCTTTTCGCGGGGAATGCGGCCTTGAAATCGCCCGAAAAATCGACGGCCCATTCCTGCGTCACGTGCGGTTTCCGCGATTCGCCCGATCCATCCAGCACTCTGACGATATCGCCCGGCCTGACCGAAGCGACCAGGACTTCGACTTCGTGCCCGCCTCCCGGCGACAGTCGGACCGTGTCGCCCAACCCTGCGTTTCCGATCCGGAGCTCGGGTCTCGGACCCGATTTCGATTCGGAGAGGAAAGAGCGGCCGGCGAGGATGCCGGCGAGAATATCCCTGCGTGACCGGGATTCGGCGTATACGAAGGTCGTCGGGGAGCCGTACATCCTGTGCGGCTCGTCCCTGTGCATGTCGGAGCCGCCCACGGCCGCGATGCGCTTTCCGCCGGCGAGGGCGGCGTGCCATATGGCCACCGCGCGGATCTCGGCGGGTTTCATCGGACCGTTCCATACTTCCATGAGGTCGTAGGAAAGGTCTTCGAAGCCGAATTCCCAGGGGCAGTCGTCGCATGCGATGTGATTGAGCGAAATGACGGCGCCGGACTTCCTGGCTTCGGCGAAGGCCGAAGCCATTTCCTCGCGCGTATTGGAAAGCGGGTCGCCCGCGAAATCGACGGTATCGCCCGAGAAATAGAAATTGGCGTGGCCGCGATAGTTCGTGAATTCCATCCCGGGAATGACGACGATACCGTCCGCGCGGCCGATTTCCGTATTCTGTCTCGTGTTGTTGTGGTCGGTGAGGGCGATGAAGTCGAGGCCGGCCGCGCGGCATCGGTCGATCACCGCGGCGGTGGCGTATGCTCCATCCGAGTTGTTCGTGTGCATGTGCATGTCGCCTGCGAGGAGGACGCGCTCCTTGGGCACGAGCCGGACGCGAACGTCCACGCGGACCTTTTCACTGATTCTGTAGAGCCCCAGCGAAACCGACCAGCTGCCTTTCATGATGGGGCCGATTCTGTAGCCGGGCGTGGCTTCATAGGCAGAAACAGCCGCCGAGCGCCGCTCCGAGCCGGACCAGCCGCGAAATTTCCCCTCTCCGTCGACGAGACCCAGATCGACCGCGTTCAGCTGGACTTTCTCGGTGCCGTCGGCTCTCGGGAATTCCCCGTAGCGGGGGTAGTCGTATTCGATTTCGATGCGGTCGATATTGTCGGGCACTTCGAAGCCGAGCCTGATGTAACGGCCGCGGTCCGCCTCGCCATATGTCTCCGTGAACCTGATCTCGTATGCCATAGCCCCGCTCCGTCGGCGCAGGAGAACCCCTGCTCCGGCGCCACCTTTTTAAGGCGGCGCCGGAGCGCATTGCGGGTTCTCGATTCCGGAATTCTTCGTTCAGTCGATGATCTTTTTAGCTTTGAGTTCGGCGGTGCACTTGGAAATCGCGGACGCCGCGTCGAGTTTTCCGAGGATGCACTCGGTCATCCATTTGGACATGACGTCGTAGTAGGCGCGTGCGTCGATCTTGCCGTTGGCGAAGCCCATGGGCGCCACTTTGACGTCCGCGCGCTTGCCGATGGCCACGGATTCCATCACGCCGGGGTTCATGGGAGCAAGCACCGACAGGTCGAAATTCTTGGAGATCGGGAAAGGAGCGCCATGATCCTTGGCGTGCTTCAGGCCTTCCTCGGTGAACTCGAGCTTGCCGCCCTTGACGACATAGTCGTAGCCTTCGATGCCCGCGGACAGGAGAAGAGCTCCTTCTTTGGTCGCGAAGTATTCGATGATCTTGAATGCCGCATCGGGATTCTTCGCATTGGCGGGGATCGTCCACAGGGAGGCGCCGCCCTGTTCGATCAGGTAGTTGCCGTCCGGACCCTTGACGCCGGGCAGGCCGACTACATTCACCTTGTCCGGATAGGTTCCGGCGGTTTTCGCGTTGTTGTTATACAGGCCGGTCCACGCAGCCCAGTCGGAGTCAAGAACGATGTCCTGGGACTGCCACATCTTGTTGCGCATGTCGCCAGTTTTTCCGGTGAAGGAAGCCGGGTCCATGAGGCCTTCGGCGTAGAGTTTGGCCAGCCATTCCCAGACAGCTTTGGCTTTGGGGTCTACATAGGGAGCGTAGTTCTTGCCGTCCGCGCCCACGAAAACGCCGCGCCTGAGTCCCATCGAGGAGAACCAGGGCTGGAGGTCCCAGATATCGGTCATGTAGGCGAAGAAGGGATAGTAGGGCTTGCGACCGTTGGCCTCCATGTAGGCTTTGACTTTCTTCAGCATCTGGTAGTAGTCGTCGAGGGTGGTCAGCTTGTTGAGGTCGATTCCCGCTTTGTCGGTGATCGCCTTGTTGACGTTCGGCAGGGGGAATACTTCGAGCTTGTTGAAGCCCGCGTAGTACTTGCCGTCCAGGGCGATTTTCACCAGTTCCGCCTTGTCCACGTTGTCGGCGTAGATTTTCGATTTCGCGATGCGGGCGGTGAGGTCCTGGATCGCTCCCTGCTCGGCCAGTGCGTACATCTGGAACTGGCCCATGTAGACGAGGTCGTATTCCTCGCCGGCGCCCAGTTTCTGCATCATGACCTGGTCGTACCCCGCGGGGACTTTTTCCCACACGATGTCCAGGCCGGTGGCTTTTTCGAGAGCGGCCTCGAAAAGTTTGTTCTCTTCGTCCGTCTTGCCGCCTGTCACGGCAGTCAGGGCTTTTACGGGTCCCGCGGCAAATACCGCCGCAGGGAGGATCGCAACAAGTACGATCACCAACGCGATGATTCTCTTCATGCTCTGCCTCCTAAAGAAATATTGGATCGAAAACGCCGGCCCGGCCGGCGCGGATAGCCGAAACAAATTGTCCGTACGCCGCGGGCTGCGAACCCCGCGGCCCACGGCTTACCCTTTCACCCTTTCACCGAGCCCAGCAGAGCTCCCGTCACGAAAAAGCGCTGGGCGAAAAAATACAGAAGCACAAGCGGCACCGCGGATATCACTACGGCCGCCATTTTCGCATTCGCGAAGATGTACTCGGTTCCCGATGTCGATGTCTGGTCGAAAAGAAGCCAGCGCAGCATCACGGGAAGGGTGGTCTTTTTCATGTCGGACACGAGGGTGACCGTGGTGGAAATGTTGTTCCACCGCCTGATCAGTTCGAGTGTGCCTATGGTCATGATGCCCGGTTTGGAAAGGCGGAGATAAATCTTCCTGAAAATCTTGAACTCGGAACATCGGTCGATCCTCGCGGCTTCGGCGAGCGATTTCGGCACGCTGATGAAATAATTCCGCATGAGGAGGACGCTGAATCCCGACACCATTCCGTTCACGATCAGGCCCGTGTAGCTGTTGATGAGGTGATACTGCTTGTTCACCGCATAGATCGACACGAGGGTGAGTTCGCTCGGAATCGTCATGGTGAAGAGGACCAGGGAAGTCATCACCTTGCGGAACGGCATGTCTTTCTGCATGAGCACGTAGCCCGCCATCGCCGAAAGGATTACGTGGGCGACCGTGCCCGCGAGCGACACAAAGACGGTGTTGAAGAACGGTCGCCACAGGTCGATATAATCCCAGATGAAAACGTAGCCCTGGACGGTGGGCGGGATCGGCAGCAGCACGAGCCCGGGCGTTTCCGACGCGGCCTTCGTCGAGAAGGACACGGCGAGTACGTTGATCATGGGCAATCCCATCAGCAGGACGACGCATATGATGAAGAGCGCATCGATGGCTGCGAGCGGAAGAGGGAGGCGGTCGCGTCGTATGGGCGAATCGCGCATTGCGGCCTCCTACAGCTCGTCGTACCTGATCAATTTTCGCGTTATCGCGACGATGACCAGGGTTCCGACCATGACGAGTGCGGCTCCGGCGGTGGCCGTGCCGACCTTGAAATTGATGATTCCCGTTTCGTAGATATAGACGAGGAGTGTACGTATCATCCGTTTGTTGGCGGGATTCTGCATCACGTATATTTCGTCGAAATGGGTGAGGACGCCCATGGCGAGCAGGACCAGGATGACTTTCATCGTTCCGCGCAATGAGGGGAGGATTATTTTCCTGATCTGCCGCACTCTCCCCGCTCCGTCTATCTGTGCCGCCTCGAAGAGTGTGGGGCTGATCGCGGCGATGGACACCAGATAAAGGACGGCGAAATATCCTATCGACCGCCACACGCCCATACCCACGATGAGTGGGCGCGCAAGGCCCGGTTCGGCGAGGAAGAATACCGGTTCCATTCCCAGGAAGCCCAGCAGGGTGTTCGCGAAACCCTTGTCGTCGAAGAGCAGTATCCATATGCCGCCGATGACCGACCAGGAGAAAAGATACGGCAGGTATGAAATTGTCTGGACCGTTTTTTTGGCCGCGGGTCTGGTCAGCTCGTTGACCGCGAGGGCGAGGATGAGCGAAAGCGCGAAATACAGGGCCATATCGACGAAGCCTATGAGCAGGGAATTGAGTATCGCCTGCAGGAAATCCGGATCGACGACGACGCGCGCATAATTTTCGAGGCCGACGAAGGGGCGTTTGCCGATGAGGCGATTCGCCTGAAAGCTCATGGTGATGCCTTTGGCGAAAGGATAATACGCGAACATCACGAAATAGACCGCGATCGGAAGGAACATCAGATACATGAATCGGTATTTGTGGATGCGGCCCCACAGTTTCGACTTGGTCGGTATCGGCACGGCCCGGCTCCTTCAGTCTTGCCCGAACCGGAGACCGGTTTCGGGGTCGAAGAGGTGGATCGCCTCGGGGTCGAAACGGAACGTGCACGTCGCGTCTTCCTGCGGGATGCCTTCATCGAAGGAGCTTTTCAGCGAGTCGTCGGCCGGGGAGCGGCAGATCATCGCCGCGCCGCCCATCTGGAAATGGACCAGGCTTTCGTTGCCCAGGTATTCCACGAAATCGGGCACCGCCGTGATCGTATTGTGCATGCCGGCCGCCGATTCCGGTTTTGGTTCCGGTTCGGCGCAGCGCGGAAGGGCATGGATGCGCTCCGGCCGGATTCCCATCACGATATTTTTCCCGGCGCGGGCGGCGAGCCCTTCGCAGGGCGCGGTCAGCGAAAAAATGCTGCCTTCGCATTCGATGGAATGGGCGTCCAGGGCTTTTCCGTTGACGAGGTTCATGGGCGGCGTGCCGATGAAACCGGCGACGAAAAGATTGGCGGGCTTCATGTAGAGAGTGCGCGGGTCGGCCACTTGCTGGATGCGGCCTTTGTCCATTACGACGATCCTGTCTCCGAGCGTCATCGCCTCGACTTGGTCGTGGGTGACGTACACCATCACCGCTTTCGTGCGCTTGTGTATGTCGTCGATGTTTTTCCGCGTGGCGACGCGCAGTTTCGCGTCCAGGTTCGATAACGGTTCGTCGAGAAGGACGGCCGTGGGTTTGCGTACGAGCGCTCTGCCCACGGCGACTCTCTGCTGCTGGCCGCCCGAAAGCTGTTTGGGGAGCCTGCCCATGAGCGGCTCGAGATCGAGGAAAGACGCGGCCTCCGCGATTCGGCGAACGATTTCCGCTTTGTCCAGGCGGGCATTTTCGAGTCCGAAGGAAAGGTTTTCCTTTACGGTGAGGTGGGGATACAGGGCATAATCCTGGAAGACCATTGCGATGTCGCGATCTTTCGGATGGATGTCGTTCACTATTTTGCCGTCGATTTCGATTTCGCCGTCGGTGGGGTCTTCGAGACCGGCGATCATGCGGAGCGTGGTCGTCTTGCCGCAGCCGGAAGGACCGACGAGAACGATAAGTTCCCCTTCCTCGGCGCGGAGATTGAAGTCCGATACGGCGGCCGCTTCGCCGTCGCGACCCGAGAAACTCTTGGAAACCCGTCTCAGCTCAATGTAGGACATCGGCCCTCCATCGAGAATTATAGACCCCCTGGCGGAAGACGGGATGAATGTTATGGACAATTATTGCTTCGAAATGGACATTACCGATGTCTGAAATGCTAAAATAAATGATAGGCTTGTTTGATGCCTATAAAGCCGGGAATGGTCCGTATTTTCGAATATTTCGCATAACGGCATGGAAATCGCATCAATTGATAGAAGATTTCCATTAAGTGATTCGAAATTAATGTCTGAAAATGCAAAAGACCTTCAAGAAAATCAGACATCGGCTTTGGCGTCGCCGGAACCCTTCATGCTCACGCGGAAAAGCCCGGGCGGATAGCCTTCGTGCCTTTTGAAGACACTGTTGAAATAGTATTCGCTCGAGAACCCGAGGTCCCGGGCGATTTCCTTTATGGGCCGGTCCGTGGTGTGGAGGAGTTCCTTGGCTCTTCGCAATTTTGTGCGTGTGATGAATTTTTTGGTCGAAAAGCCTTTGTTCGCTATTACGATGCGCGACACATGTTTCTCGCTCAAATTAAGGAAGCTCGCGATGTCCGAAGGCCCCAGGTCGCGGTTGATATTGTCCAGCACGAACTGCTCGATGCGCACCATCCTGGAATCGGCGCGGCTCGATTCTTCTTCGATATGGTCATCGCCGCCGGAGAGCGGTTCCATGGCCCGTGCGACGGTCAGGAGAAGGGCGACTACGGCATTGCGGATCGCCAGTTCATAGCCCTGGCGGCGTTTGTCGGCTTCATGCAGCGCGGTTTCGAACAGGGCGATCGCGTCGAAACCGTTCTGTATGGGCGTGCATCGGCTGCGCAGAAATACCGATTTCATCCAGGCCATATCGGTGTCTTCCGGACCTGGCGGCGAGTCGGTCCTGGTTATGCCGCAGTTGAGCGAGTATTCGATGAATTCCGGCGAGCCCGCCGAACGCTGTTCGTGGTATACGTCCGGCGCGGTAAGGAAAAAACAGCCCTCGCCGGCATGGAAACCGAACTCGTCCATTTCGACCGTGCATTCGCCTTTCGCCACGAAGTGGAATTCGTATGTCGAGTGCGCATGTCTGCGGATGAACCAGTCGCCCTGCTTCATCATGGCCCGGAACCAGTACACAGTGACCGTATAGGCTCCGAGGCGCAGCCGGATGTCCAGTTCGGAGAGACGTTGGGATGCTCTGATCAATCCGATGTCCATGCCGCTTCCTTTCCGAAGATTGACAGAAACGCGATACTCAAACACTATCATACCCATGCGCGACGAAACAGAACGTGTGCACGTAGTATTCAAGACGCATCTCGATATCGGTTTCACCGATCTGGCGTCGGCGGTCACGGAACGGTATTTCCGCTTTTTCATACCGAAGGCGATCGAAACGGCGCGCGAGATGCGGCGTCGTGGGCGCGACCGGTTCATCTGGACCACGGGGTCCTGGCTGGTCTCCGAGTTTCTCTCCCGCGCCGGAGATTCCGAACGCGCCATGCTGGAGGAAGCGATCGCCGCCGGCGACATAGTCTGGCATGCGCTGCCTTTCACGACGCATACCGAACTCATGGACCCGGCGCTCGCCGATTACGGTCTTTCGCTTTCGACCGGGCTGGACAAGCGTTTCGGCCGGAAAACCATAGCGGCGAAATTCACCGACGTGCCGGGGCATACGATCGGTATCGTCCCGCTGTTCGCCCGGCGCGGCGTCCGCTATCTCCACATCGGAGTGAACGGCGGCTCATCCCTGCCCCGTGTGCCGCCGCTGTTCCGCTGGAAGGCGGCCGAAGGCGGCGAAGTGATCGTGCAGTATTCGGAGGGCTACGGCGACAGGATCGCCATAAAAGGCTTCTCCGACGCGCTCGCCATCGTCAATTCCTCCGACAATTCCGGTCCTCCCCGGGCCGACGAAGTCGAAAGGGATTTCGAAAGGATCAGGTCCGAATTTCCGGGCGCCCGGGTCTTCGCCTCGACGCTCGACGCGTTCGCGGAAAAGCTTTCGGCCATCGGCGACCGGCTTCCCGTACTGACCGAGGAAATAGGCGACACCTGGATACACGGCGTCGGCACCGACCCGGCCAAAGTGGCCCGCCTGCGCGAATTGCTCAGATTGCGCACGACCTGGGAAAAATCGGGCAAACTCGAACCCGGATCGGCGGCATGGTCGTGCTTCATGGGGAATCTCCTCATGGTACCCGAGCACACGTGGGGCCTCGATTTCAAGAAATACCTAGGAGATTACCGGAACTGGGCCGTCGCCGATTTCGCCGCCGCCAGGGCGAAGGATGTCGTGGCGCCCGATGCGGTGCCGCCTTCCTGCAGGCATATCGCCGATTTCGCCGAAGAGGAATTCCTGCATCTCCATCCCGACGGAGCCGATCGCTGGGCGCACAGGACGTATTCCTTTTTCGAGTCGTCGCACCGCGAACAGCGGGCATACATCGACAAAGCGGTCTCGGGCCTGGACCCGAAACTCCGCGCCGAGGCGGAATCGGCCATCGCATCGCTCGAACCGCAAAGGCCGGTCCTTTCTTCGGCCGCGGCGGACCGGGAATCGGTGGCTCCGGGCGAACGCATTGCGTTCGGTCGTTTTTCCGCGGTTTTCGGCGCCGACGGCGCGGTTCTATCGCTCATCGCATCCTCCGGGAAGGAACTCGCTTTGCAGGGCTGCGGCATCGGCGTTTTCCGCTACGAAAGCTTCGGCCCCGAGGAATATGCCGCATGGCATCGCGACTACAACCGCGACATGGGGACGAACGCGTCCTGGGCTCTCGCCGATTTCGGAAAACCGGGCATCGAATTCGCCCGTCCGCGACCTGAACATCGCCTGGTGGCGCCAATTCTGCGGTCGCTGCGTGTCCAGCGTTCGGCCGACGCCGATATCGCGGAGGCCGTCCTGGGTATGCCCGATGCGGAACGAACGGCTCCCGGCGCGCCCGGAACGCTCGTTCTCAGATTCCGGGCTCCACATGGCGACGGGGCTTTGTCCGTCGCGCTGGATTGGTTCGACAAGCCCGCCAACCGCCTGCCTGAAGCGCTCTGGCTTTCGGTCGGACTGAACGCCGGAATTCCGTCCCGCTGGCGCATGGTCAAGCTTGCGAGCGAAGTGTCGCCCCTGGATGTCGTTCTCGGCGGGAACCGTTCGTATCATGCCGTTCAGGCGCTGCGCTATCGCGCGTCGGACGGAGAGTACGAAATCAGGCCTCTCGATTCGCCCATCGTATCCCCGGGCGCCCGGAGTCTCCTCCGCTACGACGGCAGATTCGCCGATCTCTCGGGCGGCATGCATTTCAATTTGTACAACAACCTCTGGGGCACGAATTTCCCTATGTGGTACGGCGAAGATGGGCGCTCGCGCATTGAAATCGACGGACTGTAGTCCATTGCATCCGCGGATATGCATATGAAGCCGAATCGTACCGCCTATCCGCGTACGTCGGATCCGCGAATCGCCGCTTTGCTCGCCGCCTTTTGCTGCCTGCTCTGGGGAAGCGCCTATCCGGCCATCAAAACCGGGTATTCCCTTCTCTCGATCGCGGTCGACGATCTCGCCGGCAAATTTCTCTTCGCCGGATATCGTTTCGCGCTCGCCGGGTTGATCGTACTCGTCATCGTCGGGATTTCCGGGAAAAGCGTCGCGATCCGCGGCAGGGGAAACGTCCTGCAGGCGATCGGCCTCGGCCTCGCCCAAACCGGCCTGCAGTACGCGTTTTTCTATGTGGGAGTCGCCAACACCAGCGGGGCGAAATCCTCGGTGGTCAACTCGATGGGGAGCTTTTTCAGCGTGCTGCTCGCCCATTTCATATACGCGGACGACAGGATCAATGTCCGGAAAGCGCTCGGCTGCCTGCTGGGGTTTGCGGGAGTGGTCGCCGTAAACTGGTCGGGAGACCTGCTTTTCGACTGGAAACTGCGGGGCGAAGGTTTCGTCATCATCGCCGCTTTCGTGCTGTCGGCCGCTTCCCTGTGGGGCCGCCGCCTTTCGATGCGGCTCGATCCCATGGTGTTGACCGGCTGGCAGCTGTTCACGGGCGGCGTGGCGCTCATCGGCGCGGGGCTCGCGATGGGTGGCAGGATCGGGCCTTTCAGCCTCGCCGCGGCCCTCGATCTCATATATCTTGCGCTCCTGTCGTCGGTCGCCTTCACGATATGGACGATCCTTCTCAGAAACAACAAGGTCACCAGTATCACTGTATTCAATTTCCTCATTCCAGTTTCGGGCGTCGCTCTTTCGGCGCTCATCCTTCACGATGCCGTGCTCGAATGGAGATATCTCGCCGCACTCCTGGCCGTAGGCGGCGGAATCGCACTGGTGAATTCCGGCGGCAGGCGGAGTATGATGGCGAAATGAAAGCCAACTCCAGGCGAGCCCGCATTTTGACCAGGATCGTATTCGCGCCCGGTCTCATCCTTTGGGGGCTGATCGTCCGGGTGGGCATGTATTTCACCGAGAGTTTCTCCGGGGTCAGCCCCGAAGGACGGCTTTTCGTTCTGGTCCTGAAAGGGTACAGAGCCTGGACGGGACTCCAGACGAACGATATCGCGGCTGTCCGCAGATCCCAGGACATGCTCGGCAGGCATGCGCGAACCGCCCGGCTCGTGCGCTTCGAACCCGCCGATTTTCCGAACTGTCCGGCGGAATGGGTCATTCCGCCCGAAGGGCACGAAGGCAAAGTCATCCTTTATTTCCATGGCGGGGGCTATACAACGGGGTCCCTGTACACGCACAGATCGCTCGTGTCGCATATCGCAAAAGCGGCCCGGACGAAAGTGCTCAATGTGGCCTACCGGCTCGCTCCCGAATATCCCTATCCGGCCGCGTTCGAGGACGCTCTCGCGGCGTATCGATGGTTGCTGGGCAAGGGCTATGCGCCGGGCGGAATCGCGCTCGCGGGCGATTCCGCGGGAGGTGGGCTCGCGACCGCGCTCCTTGTGGCCTTGCGCGATGAAGCTGCGCGGACCGGCGGAGGGAGGGAAAGACTTCCCGCGGGAGCCGCACTTCTTTCGCCATGGGTCGATCTGTCCGACGAGAAGGGATCATGGGAGAAGCTTGCCGCCAGCGATTGGCTTCTCACGCCCGAAAGCCTGCAGGATGATGCGTGCAAGTACCTGGGCCATTCCTGCGACGAACCCGAGCATTTGCAGGATCCTTATATTTCGCCGCGTTTCGCCGATCTTCGCGGTTTGCCGCCCCTCATGGTGCACGCCGGCGGCGACGAACTCCTGCGCGATGACATCAGGGCTTTCACGGCGAAAGCCCGCGCTTCGGGCGTCAAAGTCTACCACGAAGAATGGCCGGGCATGGTCCATGACTGGCACCTCGTCGTGGCATACCTCCCAGAGGGACGCCGCGCGGTCGATGAAATCGGCGTTTTCCTGCGGCTCGTGCTGGCCTGAAAGGCGCGGCAAAACCTTCCTTCTCGCCCCGGCGCACGATTTCCCCGCTTTACTGTTGACCAATAAATTTACGGCTCATATTTTCTATTGATCAAGTGATCAAGGAGATGCGGCCGTGAAGGGGCAGACCACGCAGATCGGCGTATGATGAATATCCTCGTGACGATCGATTCCAACTACGTAAGGCCGCTCAAGGTCATGTTGAAGTCGTTGTTCGTCAACAATCAGGGCGAAAAATTCGCGGTGCATCTCATGCATGCAAGTCTGGGCGACGCGGAGCTGGATGATATCGGGAATTTTGTCGAAGCGGACGGGCAGGTTTTCGTACCCGTCCGTATCGACGACGCGAGCTTCGACGGAGCCCCGGTTCTCCTGCATTACACGAAGGCCATGTATTACAGGCTTCTGGCCCACAAGTTCCTGCCCCAGACCCTCGACCGCATCCTGTATCTCGATCCCGACATTCTGGTCATCAACCCCGTGCGCGCATTGTACGAAACACCCATAGGGCCATTTCTGTACGCCGCGGCATTCCATTCGGCGGTTCCCGCCAAGGAAATCAACCGGATCAGGCTTTTCCCCTACGAAATCGAGTCGTATTACAATTCCGGAGTGCTTCTGATGAACCTTGCGCGCCAGCGCAGGGAAATCGACGAGAAGGAAATCTTCGAGTTCGTGGACCGGAACCGCTCAAAACTTTTCATGCCGGACCAGGACATCATCAACGCGCTCTATACGAAGAAGATCAAGGCTCTGGACGAAAAACTGTACAATTACGATGTGCGCTACTATTCTTACCACAAACTGGCCAGCAATGGCGTCTGGGACATGGAGCGCGTCATCAGGAACACTGTCGTGCTGCATTTCTGCGGGAAACGAAAACCCTGGAAAAAAGGCTACATCGGCAGATTCGATTCGCTTTTCAGGCATTATGAAAAGCTTGCCCTGCCGGATCGGGAATCCTGACGGAGTCCAGCGATTCGACGAAGCGTACGCCGAGACGGATGAGGGCTTCGACCGCGGCCGGATCGACCGATTCGATCGTGTCGCGGGGCGTATGATAGACCGAGGAGCGGGCATCGTTGCCCCATCGCATCGCGATGAGACTCGTGGCGCGGACTCCCGCGGAGGCGAGTTCGGCTGCATCCGTGCCGCCGGTCAGGAAAGCGATTGGCTGTGTTCTGGAAGGCAGACCCTCTTCTGCGGCGAGTTTCGCCAGGAGGGCGGTCGCGTCGGCATCGAGTTTTACCGAGCCGTTGAGATCGGTTTCCAGCAGGCACAAATCGGAAAGATTGTAGACGCAGTCCATGTTATAGCCGTAACTGGGCAGGGAAGCGAATTCGGACTTGCGGGCGTGCGCGAATGCGCGCGCACCGCGCAGACCGGCTTCTTCCGCATCGAAACTTGCGAATACCACGCGGGTGTGGGCGAGAGCGCGGCCTTCGTCGCGCCTGCGGGCGAATTCGCAAGCGATTTCAAATGCGATCGTGCTTGCGACGAGATTGTCCCCTGCCCCCGGCGTGCCTTCATCGGCCGCGAAATTCCACAGGGGAAGGACCAGGGGGAGAAGGGCGAGAAAAAGGGCGGCCGACAGCAGGCGCAGCAGATCGATCCCGGCCAGGGCTGTCCCGATCGAAAAACCGGATACGAGAGCGACGACAATGGAGGCGAGCCAGAGAGCGACGACGCTTCCGATACCGCCGTAGATTCTGCGTGAATAGAGTTCGGGCCTGTCGACGTAAAAATTGAAGATTCTGGCCGAATCGTGGTGACCGCTCACAATCACCTGGCGTCGGACTTCGCCCGAAGGTTCCAGAATGCCGACTACGTTGCGGCCTTCGAGTCCGGGGAAAAAGGGGTCGAGTACTTTCCTGTAGAGCAAAAATCCGAATATCAGAATGACCATGCCGAGCGTACTCGAGACGGCCGAGAAGACGGGCAGCACGGCGAGCCCCGCGGCCGCGAGAGCGTATATCACGACGAGAACCTTGATGAAGCCGAGGAATGCTCCGGGATGGACGGGGAAGGTTTCGATCGCAGCCCGATCGCACACGGCTTTGACTTTTCCGAGGAGCGATTCGGCCGCATGCCCGCAGGCGTCCGAGCCGGCGAGTCGCGGTCCGTTTTCATCGATTATTTCCGAGGCGAGACCGATCGCCGATTTTGCCCTGTCGACGTACATGAACGCTCCTTCCCCGGCGGCGGTTCACGCATCCGGAACGATGCGGCGATTGTACACGACGGAGAACGGATGAAAAAGGCCGGGTTCCGCACAAAGTTGACCATCTTGCTTCGGATTCGCGGTCTCTGTAAGGTTATGCCATGCGAGTGAAGGAATTCGTCGGGTGGTACTTCAGATCGGCGCTCGGCATTGTGTCCGCGGCGCTGGGCGTGGCCTGCACCGTCGCGCTGGCCGGAGCCGGAGTTTCCTTCGGCCTCGCCTTGCCGGCGGGAATCGCGTTGCTCGCGATTTCGGCGGGTGTTTCCTTCGCGACG
>Ga0209749_1000988_pt1 | contig 29823 bp, 37 predicted proteins | sample EPASupsiteSAE347_FD_187267 | JGI IMG/M metagenome (GOLD analysis project Ga0209749, IMG submission 187267) | Bioremediated contaminated groundwater from EPA Superfund site, New Mexico - Sample SAE3-47 (SPAdes) (version 2) | ecosystem: Environmental > Aquatic > Deep subsurface > Groundwater >...
CATTGCAAATGATCCTCGACTGCAGCCTCCCGTAGGAGTCTGGGCAGTGTCTCAGTCCCAGTGTGGCTGACCATCCTCTCAGACCAGCTACCCGTCATCGCCTTGGTGAGCCGTCACCTCACCAACAAGCTGATAGGACGCGGGCTCCTCTCCAAGCGACAGGCCCTTGCGGGTCCCTGCCTTTAAACAATCCACCATGCGGCGGACGATCACATCCAGTATTAGCCCGCCTTTCGGCAGGTTATACTCAACTTGGGGACAGATTGCCCACGTGTTCCTCACCCTTTCGCCACTCTCCTCCGCACCTTCTCACCTTGCGGCTTGAAGGCGCGAATTCTCGTTCGACTTGCATGCCTAATCCACGCTGCCAGCGTTCGTTCTGAGCCAGAATCAAACTCTCCGTAATATAAACGGTTGCGACAAGCAAACCGACCCGTTACCAGACCGGCTGCCATCGCGAACTTTTCTTAGCTTAGAACATGAGCTTATTCACAAATCACACCACTTCCGACTCGAAGTGTATGTATGTGCAGATTCTGTTGTCAAAGAACAAAGAAACGTAAAAAAAGCACGCATCGTGAACGGCGTTCATGATGCCGTGCTTTGCTTGCGTTTTTAAAAAAGAACCGCCTTTTCCTCAACCAGTCTTATAATTTATCAAAACCGGACAAAGTGTCAACAAGTTTATTTAAATTATTTTATTTTTATCAAGCGCAACTTCCGACATACTGAAAGGCGCGTTTTTAGTCGAACGCTTGACCGGTGTCAAGGAGTTTTAAAAAATATTTCGAAGGAGCGCCTGCCATGCCGCCGGAACTGATTGTCGCGCTCGATATGCCGTCCTCGCAAACCCTGAGCGCCCTGCTCCAATCTCTGCCCCGCGAATTACTCTGGTTCAAGGTCGGCCTGGAATTGTTCGCTTCTGAAGGGCCGCGCGCGCTTGAACCGCTCCGCGCCCAGAATAAAAAAATATTTCTCGATCTTAAACTGCACGATATTCCTCACACGGTCGAACGCGCGGTCGCCGCCGCCGCCCAGCACGGCATCGGGTTGCTGACCCTCCACGCCTCCGGCGGACGCTCCATGCTGGAAGCCGCCGCGCAGGCGGCAAAATCCGCCGGGGCGCGCGCGCCCAAACTGATTGCCGTCACGACGCTCACCAGCCTGAATCAAACGGACTTGGCGGATATCGGTGTCAGCCGCGTGCTGAAGGACCAGGCGCTGGCCCTGGGCGAGCTCGCGCTGGCCTCCGGCTTGGATGGGCTGGTTGCCTCCGTTCATGAAGTTGAAGACCTGCGCCGCCGCTTCGGCCCCAAGCCCCTGTTGGTCACGCCCGGTATACGTCCGACCGGTGGTGCGGCCGGCGACCAGAAACGCGTGGCCACCCCTACCCTGGCTGTCCGGGCTGGATCAAATTTCCTGGTAGTCGGCCGGCCGATTCTCGAGGCCGCGGATCCCCGCGCCGCCGCTCTTGATATTCTGAATGAAATTAGGAATGCATCCGGCTTGACTTAAGTTACGCAACGGGGTAACTATGCCGTTCTCTCGAACGGCTACTACAACAAAATGATGTAGCCGCGGTTCGGTAGAACCGCTCTGCCCAGGAGATTCGTATTTATTTAAAGGACCGACCCGGGACCAGTATTAAAGCCCCCAACCTTTTCGAGTGCATGGATATCAAGGCCCGCGGACAAGTGCCGATCATCACGGTCCGGGAAACGGATAAAACCGAGGAATCGGCCATCCTCGTGCCGGCCACCGAAGTCCTGCGCCTTGAAATCGTGAAAAAAACGGTATCCTGAGTTGCTTGGCTGATAATAGATTTTTGGAGTGCGTAACGACATGCAGAAACATGATTGGATTGCCATATTGGATTTCGGTTCGCAGTATACGCAGTTAATTGCCCGGCGCGTGCGGGAACAGCACGTTTATTCCGAGATTGTCCGGCATGACACGCCCGCCGCCAAGCTGAAGCAGCGCAAGCCCACCGGCATCATTCTTTCCGGGGGCCCAAACAGCGTGTTTACACCAAAGGCCCCGGTCTGCGATCCGGCCCTATTCAAACTGGGAATCCCCATCCTTGGTATCTGCTATGGCATGCAGTTGACGGCCAAAACGCTGGGCGGCGCCGTCAAGCCGGGCCTGGTGCGCGAATATGGCAATGCCCGGATCGCCGTGACCGATGCGCGCTCGCTATTCCATGGGCTTCCGCAATGCCTTGATGTCTGGATGAGCCATGGCGACCAGGTGCTTAAGATGCCGGCCGGATTCCGCATGCTTGCCAAAACGCATACCTGCCCGGTGGCCGCCATGGCCGACCCAAAACGGAAGATGTATGGAATCCAATTCCATCCTGAAGTTGTGCATACCCGGCATGGCACCGAAATCCTGCGCCGCTTCATATTCAACGTCTGCAGATGCCGGGGAGACTGGCACATGGAGCAATTCATCGCGGAGAGTATTCGTGTCATCCGCCGGAAAGTCGGTAAAAGCCATGTCGTTTGCGGCCTGAGCGGCGGCGTAGATTCAGCAGTTGTGGCCATGCTCCTGCATAAGGCCATCGGCAGGCAGTTGCATTGCATTTTCGTGGATAACGGCCTTCTACGCCATGGCGAAGCCCGCCAGGTGGAAGACACCTTCGTCAAGGCGTTTGGCATTGACTTGCATGTGGCCAATGCGCAAAACCAGTTCCTCGGCGACCTGAAGGGCGTGGTGGATCCGGAAAAGAAACGCAAGGCCATCGGCAAACGGTTCATCGATGTCTTTGCCGCAGAGGCCCGGCACTTGGGCGACATCCGATTCCTCGCCCAGGGTACGCTTTACCCGGATGTAATTGAAAGCGCTTCGCCCATTGGAGGACCATCGGCCACCATTAAGAGTCATCACAACGTGGGCGGTTTGCCGCCGGACCTGAAGTTCCAGTTGATCGAGCCCCTGCGCGAACTGTTCAAGGATGAAGTGCGCGCACTGGGCCGCGAGCTGGGCATGCCGGAGGACATTGTCAGCCGCCAGCCGTTCCCCGGCCCGGGACTGGCTGTGCGCATTATTGGGGAAGTCACGCAAGAGCGCGTGACCCTGCTCCAGCAGGCCGACCTGCGCGTCCAGGAAGAAATCGCGGATTATGACAGGGGCCACACGATCTGGCAGGCGTTTGCCGTGCTATTGCCGGTCAAGAGCGTGGGCGTCATGGGCGACGGCCGGACCTATGAAAACACCGTGGTTGTGCGCGCCGTTACCAGCCAGGACGGCATGACGGCCGACTGGGCTCGCCTACCCCACGACCTGCTTGCCCGCCTGTCCAACCGGATAATCAACGAAGTCCGCGGCGTTAACCGCGTCGTCTACGACATCAGCTCCAAGCCCCCCGCCACGATCGAATGGGAATGAGCGGAATTGCCGATCAAAGAATCGTTCAGGCTTCCTGCGCGAAGCGCCGAAGGTTGGCCAAGCCGACGGCAATACCGGTCAGCACATCTTCCATCCCCTCAAACTCGATCGAAAGCACACCGTCGTAACCCGCCCGTTTCATCGTGCGCAGACATTGTGTCACCGGCACATCGCCGTGCCCGATAATCGCGCCGCGCAACCAGTTGCCGGCCCGTGATTGGAACCAGCCTTGGCCAGGGTTCGGCAGCGTGCCCGGTTTGACGTGAAAATCCTTGGCGTGGCAGTGAAAAGCGTAGGGCATCATGCGGCCCACCGCCCGGGCCGGATTTTCATCGGCACAAAGGAAGTTGCCCATATCAACGAGTGCGCCGAAATTGGGATGGTTGACCCCGTTGATCAGCTTTTCGACCCGCTCGCTGTCCTGGCAAAAGAAGCCATGGTTTTCCACCATGGTCCGGATACCCAGGTCGGCGGCAAATTCCGTGACCATCCTGCAACCCTTGATCAAGTTGGGCAATGCATCGTCAAAGCCGCGGGCCCCTTTGTGTCCGGCCAGGAAACCTCTCGTCGCGTCATGGCGCATGCCGGGCACCCCCAATATCTTTGCCACGCGCACTTCGTCTTTAAGCCGTTCCGCCTCGGCCTTCCAATCGCCGTTCGATCCATTGATAAAGTCGGCGCCAATCGTATAGTTGACCATGCCCAGGCCGACCCGGTCGCTCTCGGCCTTCAGAAGGGGCGCGAAATCGATCGCCTTTATCCCTTTCGGCAGGGCCAGGGTGGAAAACTCAATCACGTCAAACCCCATCTCCTTGGCCTTGGCAATGACATCTATTTGTTGCATCTGCCCGCCGGAAACCAACCGGCTAAAACTGTAGGACGATACGCCGATTTTCATGACGCTTCCTTCTATGTTGAGGTTTTGATTTAGCAATCCGACCCGGAAAATCCAAAACGGATATTACTATAACCGGCCGATGCGCCCGATGCAAGACGATCGCATTGCGTTGTTTGTTTAGAGTAGTAAATATTTAGTTTAGGATATAGACTGAAAACAGTTCGACCGCGCCACAGTAACGTCTTGATTTTACATATAAATTACATAGGATTGGAAGAAAGCATGCATCCATTTGTTATCAACGCCGTGGCGCCGACGCGCATCTGCGATGTTGGCGGTTGGACCGATACCCATTTTGCGAAATTTGGGGCGGTATTCAATATCGCCATTTATCCTTATGTCGAAGTCCAGGTTCATCCAATGGAGCCCGGCGAGGCGGATGGCCGATTAATCGTTTCGACCGAAAATTACGGCACATCCTACACGCTGGACCCCGATAATATCGTTTATGACAAACATCCCTTGATCGAGGCGGCGATTAAGTGCATGGCACTCCCACAGGATCTCGCCCTGAGAATTAACGTCTTTTCCTATGCCCCACCCGGCGCCTCGATGGGCACTTCCGCCGCTGTTTCCGTGGCCCTGATTGGCGCGCTGGACACGCTTACAGGCAAAAAACTGGCGTCGCATGAAATCGCCGCACTGGCCCATTCCATTGAAACGAAAGAACTGGGCCTGGAGTGCGGCGTTCAGGACCAGCTCGCCAGCGCGTATGGCGGAATTAACCTCATCGAAATAACCGATTTTCCTCACACAACGATATCGCCGGTGGCGATTATCGACGCTATCTGGTGGGAGCTTGAACACCGCCTGGTCCTGACCTATATCGGCAAGCCCCACCAGTCGTCTGCAATCCACAAAATGGTCATTGCCGGGCTCGGCACTGCTCCCCATAAAGACCAGCGTATCGACCGACTGCGGCAATTGGCCCATCAGACCAGGCACGCGCTCCAAACCGGGAATTTTATTGAGCTGGGCAGAATCTTCAATGAGAACACCGCCGTACAACGCTCATTGCACAAGAGCCTTGTTTGCGACGCGTTCGAGGACATCATTTCCGTGGCGGGCAATTATCAGGCGCTGGGGTGCAAAGTCAACGGGGCGGGAGGCGATGGAGGTTCGATCGCCATCCTGACGGATGGCGATATGTCGAAAAAACGGGAAATGCAAAAGGTGCTTGAACAAAAAGGCTACCTGACGCTGCCCGTCTACCTTTCCCGCCGAGGCCTGCGCGTATGGAAAAGCATTTCTACGACGCCCGTTGAACTTAAATCCGGAAGTCGAACCACTGAGCTTATTTAGCCAAGCTGGTCCAGGCATTGTCACGCACCCGGAAACGCCAGGGACGTTTGGCATCCACCCCCGCATAGTCAACGCCTATACGGGCCGTGGCTACAACCTGTTGCGGGCGCAAAGCAGTCCCTTTCTCCAGCCAGATTTCATTCCCCAGCAGACTTTGGCCAGAGTGCAGCACCGTAATGCCCAGGGCCTGGGCCAAAGCGCCGGGTCCCGCCGTTAGCGTCCGATCCAGGCGGAGCTTGTGACGGCGTTGGAGCATGACCGGGATGCCATGGGTCGGTTCCAGCGCGCGAATCAGGACGGCGTGGGGAATGCCTTCAACACCGGTAATAATGTTGAAAAGCGAATGCAAGCCATAACACAAATAGACGTAGGCGACCCCGCCGGCTGAGTACATGACAGCTGTCCGCCGCGTGCGCCGGTTACCGTAGGCGTGCGAGGCGCGGTCGGTCGCCCCGGCATAGGCTTCGGTTTCCACAATCCGCCCGCCAGTCAATCCCTGGTCGCCTTCGGCGCCGCCATAGGCGGGTAAACCCTGGCCGCCTATGCGGGTGAATAGATACTGCCCGAGCAGGTCCTTACTGATCCGGACCACGTCTGCCCTGCGATAAAAACCGGGCGACAGTCTCTCGCCAATGATGGATGCCTGCCGTGAAAGCATAATAACCTTGAATAACTGCATGGGTATGGATAAATTTATGAATAGACCCTACAGTGATAGTCCGTTGAATGTCAAGGAACCTTCCTATGGCCGATTCGACAGATCGCGATGACGACAAGGCCTGCTGGTATTTCAGCCAGGATGGTCATGACCAGGGCCCATTCACCAGTGACGAACTGGTGGATGCCGCCGCCAACGGGCATCTTCAGCCGACCGACGACGTCTGGCGTACTGACGTTGATGAACGCGTAAAAGCTTCCGAGATCGAGGGACTTTTCAAGGATCAATCCGACCAGACCGAACTCCACCAGCGCATTCATCAGACAGAAGTCGAGATCATGCGCGAGTTGAAGAAGTCCGGCTTGGACAAGGCCTTCACCGGTGTGGGAGCCTCGCGTAACCGTGCCCCTTTCGCATCCAAAATGGCATCGGCATTTCCAGGACGGACGGCCGACGGTCAACCGCTCGTACGCGGCAAGCGCATCCTTTTCATAGCCATCGCCGCTTTTTTCTGTTTAGCCATAGCCATTGGCATCCTTTACCTGAATACACGCGAAACCTTCATTCCATCGCTTCTGCGCGACCAGACCCCCATCTTGTCACTTTCCGATGCCGTGACTCGCGGCAACTTGAACCAAGTAAAGGCCAACCTGAATGCGCCAAACTGCAATATAAACGCGCGCGACGCAACCGGCTGGACCGTCCTTCATTTAGCCGCCATGGCCGATCGCTGGGAAATTACCGATGCACTCATCAAGCATGGCGCCGATTTACAGTCCCAGGACCCCCGACATGGTTTTACCCCCCTGCACGTCGCCTGTTTTCAGGGCGGGTTTAAGACGACCGAACGCCTGCTGAACGCCGGCGCCGGCATTCAAGCCCGGGATCCCGCTCGCGGTCTGACGCCCTTGCACCTGGCCAGTTACCAGGGTCACGCCAAGATTACAGATCTGCTCCTGGCTCGGAATGCCGAAGTCCATGCCCGGGATAAGACAAAAGCCACGCCGCTCCATAAAGCGGCACTATGCGGACGCCTGGAGGTGATAACCCGCTTACTGGCTAAAGGCGCCAACCTGGAAGTCATCCAAGCGGATGGTTGCACCGCCCTGCACCTGGCCGTCGGCATGGGACACAAGGACACCGTTGAATTATTACTGGCAAAAGGAGCTTTACCCAACTCCATCAATGGCGTTGATCAGACCCCCCTGCAGACTGCCGCACTTTTTGGTTATAAGGATATTGCGGAACTGCTCATAGCCAAGGGGGCCAATATCCACGCCATGCAAAAATCCAACTGGGCCACGCCCCTGCACTTGGCGGCCGCGTACCGGCACCGGGACGTCTGCGAGGTGTTACTTGCCAAAGGCGCAGAGATCAACGCCAAAACGCGAGATAACAAAACGCCCCTGTTAATGGCAATTGAAAATGGGGCCGTTGATGCGGCCGAATTGCTGATCGGCCGTGGCGCGGATGCCAATCTTGCGGATAAGGACGGCCAGTTCCCATTGATGATGGCAACACAAAAAAACTTGCGCACCATTGTGGAAATGTTGCCTGGCCATGGCGCGGATATCAACCTGAAGGACTGCATGGGCTGGCGCCCTTTGCATACCGCCGCAGCCGCCAACAATCGTGAACTGGCCGCCATCCTGATCGAGCGTGGCGCAATTGTGAATGCGACAACGATCCACCGCTGGACGCCTTTACATTTGGCCGTGGAACGGGGTCAGAAGGAAACAACGGATTTACTACTGGCTAAAGGCGCCGACGTAAATGCCGGCGATCTTGATAATGCCACCCCGCTTTACATAGCAACGGATAACAACAACATTGAAATGGTTGAACTCCTCCTGACCCGCGCAACCAATCTAAATATAAATGCGATTACCGTGGACGGCGCGACTCCTCTGCATGCGGCCGCCCAGCGGGGCAACAGCGCGATTGCTTTCATGCTAATGGACAGGAGCGCCCGGATGGACATTAAAACCCGCGCCGGCCTGACACCGGCCGACCTGGCTCTGAAAAGCGGACACAAGGAATTGGCGGATCGGCTGACTCAAAAGTCAACGAATGAATAATCGCAACTATTTTGTATGGAACAGGATTGAAAACTAATTTTTATATAAGCTTAGTTCTTGGTTGCCTGCTGTCGAACATGGCTGGCGCCGCGGCGCCGGCGGAGACGAACATCCTTCACTCCACCGCGGATGCGGATACGCCCATGATCTTTGATGTTCAAGATTCGTATTTCTATCCCAAAGCCCTTGATTTATTCATTGACTATGAAACCGGCCTGCGCCAAGGACAGTTCGAGGTAGCCGCCGCCACACTGGACCTCATCTATGCGCTTTCGACCACCGAAAACGAGCGGACCACGTTCTGGCAGAAAGTGATTCCGGATACTCAACGCCGGACACTGACCATCATCCAGATTTGTCCCGATTGCCTGACAGGCCACTGCTTAACCTGCCGCGGCCAGGGAATTTGCCCGGCCTGCCAAGGCAAAAAGCAATGTCCGGTTTGTAAAGGCAAGAAGTCGTTTTCCGCACCCTGCAAGGCCTGCCTGTGCAAAGTATGCTCGGCCAGTGGATTTTGCCAAAAGTGCAGGGGGTATAAATTGATTAAATGTCCCACGTGCCTGGGCAGCGGCATGGGCAAACAGACAGCCAGCGGAACACCGATGTGCCCAACGTGCGCCGGCAAGTGCCGTATCACCTGTCCGGATTGCGGCGGTACCGGGAAATGCCCGGCATGCGCCGGCAAAGGCCGGACCAGCGCTTGTCCGCAGTGCCATGATACCGGCGTCGTCGTGACCACTTGCGCCGCCTGCCAGGGAACCGGCAAATGTTTGCTGTGCGATAATACCGGGGTCTGTCCGGCATGCAAGGGAACCGGCATCTGTCCGCGATGTAATCAAGATGGAATGATCACGCACTACCGCTTCCCCATCCATGCCGACTGGGTCCGGTTGAAACCCGGGTATATTCTACGTCAAGAGCAGCCTGCCGTTACTAATCAGATTATTGAAAAAAGCGGCTTATTCCGGGTATCCTGCGGTTCACGGGAACTTAACCTGACAGTCAAGGCCGATGAAATCCAATGTGTTTCGGACGGCGAGACGTTCGATTGGGTTAAGCGCCAGGTTCTGAAGTAGGACGCGGGCCCCATTTTTCAAATAATAGGAAAGCAAAACCGCGAACGTTCAACATGGAAGCATCCGACCCATTCCCTTTAATTCGATATTGGATATTCAGAGTTTAAACAATGGAGTTATCACATCATGCCCAACGCAACTAAAAAAACCGACAACGAAACCAACGAGAAAGCCCCCGAACTTGAGGTGCTGGCCGCGGAGGGCAAAGTAGAAACCATTACGGACGTCGAGCCGGAAATGCTGGCCCCGGAACTGGTTGCCGAACTTCCATTGGACTGGGCCCAGGCGCACCTGATGTTGCCGATCCGTTACCATGGCGATATTTGTATCCTCATGGGTAACCCAAAGGATACGGCTGGCCTGGATTATCTTGCCCTGCTCCTGGGTATTCAACCCATCCCCGTGCTCACACCACCGGAGGTGGCGCTCAAGACGATTAAACAATGTTACGCCATTCTGCAAGAATCGCCGCGCACCTTTCTGGGCAAGATGGATAAGCGCGGTTTAACGCTCTCCAGTCGAACGCCGGAACGCCAATCGGACGATCTCCTGAAGATGGCGGACAGCGCCCCGGTCATTCAGCTTGTAAACCTGATCCTACTCGAGGCGGTCAAATCGGGCGCCTCGGATATTCACGTTGAGCCGTTCGAATCGCGGCTACGCGTGCGTTATCGGATTGACGGCATCCTTTATGAACTGGCCTCCCCCCCCAAGCACGTGGAGGCTGCCCTGATTTCGCGCTTAAAGATAATGGCGCACATGGATATTTCGGAAAAACGTTTGCCGCAGGACGGCGTCTCGCGTGTGCGCGTGGGTGAACGCGAAATTGATATCCGCGTGTCCACCGTGCCCGTATCCGAGGGCGAACGCGTCGTCCTGCGTCTGCTCAACCGCAACACCACCCTGCTGTCGCTGGCCGGTCTGGGATTACCCGAGGATGTCCTTAAGCAGTGGCAAACGCTTATCAAACAACCAAATGGCATCATCCTGGTCTGCGGCCCAACCGGCAGCGGTAAAACCACGACACTCTACAGCAGCATTCAACTCCTCGACTATAACACAATCAATATCCTGACCATCGAGGACCCCATCGAGTATCAGCTTCCAAATATCGGGCAAATCCAGGTCCAGTCCAAAATTGGCATGACCTTTGCCAACGGCTTGCGCCATATTTTACGCCAGGACCCCGACGTCATCCTGGTCGGCGAAATCCGCGACTTGGAGACCGCCGAAATTGCCGTGCGTTCGTCGCTGACCGGCCATTTGGTTTTCAGCACGCTCCACACCAACGACACTTCCAGCGCCGTAATCCGGATGATGGATATGGGCGTAGAACCCTATCTGCTGGCCTCGTCACTGCGGGGTGTAATGGCCCAGCGGCTTGTGCGCCGCCTGTGTCCCAAGTGCCGGATTCCGGCCGTGTTGAGCGCCGAGGAGCAGGACCTGCTGGCCCGCTGGAAGGAGCGGCTGACGCATCCGGCAACCTGGGACGCCAAGGGTTGCGAAGCTTGCCTGACAGGATACCGGGGGCGCGTGGGGCTCTATGAGCTGATGATCGTGGACGCGGACATTTTCGAAAAAATCCGCTCGCGCCAAAGCAACATCAGGGAAATCCGGGAATTGGCCATCAAGAAAGGCATGCGCTCCCTGTGGGAAGACGGGATTGGAAAAATTACCCAAGGGCAAACCAGCCTGCGCGAAGTCACACGCACCCTCGGCATCATGTCCGAAACCGGTCTGATGTAATTCGCCTTGCCGCTTCCTATCGGCTGGAATGACCGGGCATCCGATGCGCAGGCCAATCCCTCTAAGGATTCATGCCCCGCTTACCTCAGGTTGGAGATGATGCTGACCAGCGGCATGAACATGGCGATGACAATCGTGCCCACGACCACGGCCAGGAAAATGATCAGGACGGGCTCGATGATGGAGGTCAGACCATCCACGGCGGCATCCACTTCCGTGTCATAGGTGTCGGCAATCTTGACCAGCATGTCGGGCAACCGCCCCGTTTCCTCGCCCACGGCAATCATGCTCACCACCATGCTCGGAAACACGCGCGAGGATTCCAAAGGCGCCGCCATGGTCTCGCCTTCCTTGATGCTGTCGTGCACGGATTGCACGGCCCGCGCAATAACTTCGTTGCCGGCCGTCTCGCGCACAATCGTCAAGGCCTGCAAAATCTGCACACCGGAGCTCAGGAGCGTCCCCAGTGTGCGCGCAAACCGCGATACGCTCACGCGCATGGAGAGCGCACCGAAAACCGGCGCGGCCAGTGCAAACTTGTCCAACTGATAGCGGCCGAACCGGGTGCGGCCCACCAGCTTAACGAGCACGATCAGCGCCACAATGCCCCCGATTACCAGGGGGAAGCGATGGACGAGGGTGTCGCTGGCGGCGATCACGAACTTGGTGACGGCGGGCATTTCCTTGCCCGCCAGGAGCTCCCTGAAAATCTCCGTGAACTTTGGGATGATCAAGACCATCAGGACCCCCGTGATGCCCAGGGCCATGACCAGCACGACGATCGGGTAGATCATGGCGCCCTTCACGCGCGTCTTGATTTTCTCGGCCTTCTCCACGAATTCGGTCAGGCGGTTCAAGGTCACCTGGAGCACGCCGCCGATTTCACCCGCCTTGACCATGTTAATGAACAGCTTGTCGAAGACTTTCGGATGCTGGCTGAGGGCTTCGGCAAAGGTGCTGCCACCCTCAACGGACTCGCACAGCTCGCCGATAATTTCACGCAGGCCGGTGCTCTGTTCCTGTTTTTGGAGAATCTGCAGGGCGCGCAGGAGCGGCACCTTGGCATCGATCAGCGTGGCCAACTGGCGGGTGAATGTGGCCAACTGTTTGCGCTTGACGCGCCGGCGCAAAAACTTCGGGAGGGGGATGGAAAGGTTGACGTTCAGCCCGCTGCCGCGCGCGCTCGCGCGCTGAGCGGAGCCTTGTGCGCGCCGGGGAACGGCCGCGGCCGCCGCCACTTCTTCCATGGCCGAAGGATGCAGACCCAGCTCACGAAGTTTAAGCAACGCAGCCGGCTTGCTGGCGGCATCCAGCATGCCGCTTTTTTCCTTCCCCTGGGAATCAGCCGCCGTATAGCGATACTTGGGCATGGCATCCCCTAAATCCGCGCGTAACAACGCGCGGATGATGGTTGATGGTCCATGGTTAATGGTCGATGACTCGATCCTGACGAGGCAAAGCAATGCATCCTGTCATCGTAACCATCGTCCATAACCCACCATAGAATCTGGTAAACTTTAGATCGATCAGGTTACATCAACCATTGACCATTTCCCATTAACCATTCCCGATCTGCGCGCTTACGCGCGGATCGGGGGCATGATCAGCCGCCGGCCTTCTTTTCCTCCGCCTTCGGGGGCGATTTCTTCTCGTCCGCCTTGGACTCCGTTTTTTTCTTTTTTTTATCCACCGGCGCGATACTGACCCATTCCAAAATCGCGACGGGCGCATTGTCGCCCCGGCGGAGCCCAAGTTGGATGATGCGCGTATATCCGCCGGCGCGATCCTGGCACTGGGGCGCGATCTGCTCGAACAGCGTTTTTACCGCCAGGGGGCGCCGTAGAGTAGCGATCGCCTTGCGGCGGGCGGCCAGGCCGCCGCGACGGGCCAGGGTGACCATTTTCTCGGCCAAACTCCGGGCCGCCTTGGCGCGTGACAGTGTCGTAATAATACGCTTCTCTTCAATCAGACAACAAACCAGCCGCCCCAGCAGAGCGCGCCGATGCGCCGATGACCGTCCGAACGTTGTTGATACCATCTTGTGTCGCATTGTGCTTCCTTAACCGGCGCATGGCACCGGAACGATCACCCGTTATTCCTTCTTAGCGGCCGTACTGCCCGGCGCCGCTGCCACGGCGCGGGGAATCAATAGATCGGCGTCGATTTTCATACCCATGGTCAAACCAAGCTCGTGCAGTTTTTCCTCAATTTCGAGCAGGGACTTTTTGCCAAAGTTACGGAACTTGAGCATGTCCGCTTCCGACTTCATGGCCAATTCTCCCACGGTGAGAATATTGGCATTATTCAGGCAGTTGGCCGCGCGTACGCTGAGTTCGATTTCGTTTACGCTCATATTGAGCTTCTTACGCATACTCTCGCGATCAATGTCCACGCTCTTTTCGTTCTGCTCGAATTCAATCAAGTCCTCGTCGTAGTTGACGAACACATCCAAGTGATGGCGCAGGATGGCAGCCGAGCGGATGATGGCTTCGTCCGGCGTAATGCGCTCGTCCGTCCAGATTTCCATGATCAATTTTTCGTAATCCGTGCGGCGCCCTACGCGAACGTTTTCCACCTTGTAATTGACCCGCAGAACGGGCGAATAGATGCAATCGATTGGAATGACGCCAATTTCCTGCTCTTTCTTTTCCTTCCAGTCGGCCGGGCAATACCCGCGGCCCAGGCTGATTTCGAGTTCGGCTTCAAACTTGCCGTCCTCGGCCAGGGTGCAGATATAGTGCGACGGGTTAACGACTTCCACAAACTGGTCGGTTTCAATGTTGGCGGCGGTCACCTCGCCCGGCCCTTTGACCTTGAGGCGGACCTTGCGCGGCTCGCGGCAATACATTTTGAGCAAAACTTTTTTCAGGTTGAGAATGACATCCGTCACATCCTCCACAACGCCGGGCATGGCACAGAACTCGTGGAAAGCCCCATCAATCTTGATGGCGGAAATGGCGGCCCCTTCCAGCGAGGAAAGCAAGACGCGCCGCAAAGAGTTGCCCATCGTATGCCCATAGCCGGATTCCAGAGGCTCCGCCATGAACCGGGCATACGTGCTTGTCGCCGCCCGTTCATCCTTCACAACCATTTTCGGCATTTCAAAGCGACCAATTTTGACTGTCATGGAACGATCCTTCCCTGCAGGCACTGCCGGTTAAAAGTTCGAACGACCGGGGCGTCCTCTCGTTCGCGCCACCCTCTGCGCCGATACCTTCCGCCCGCGGCAGACACCGTCTTGTTATTTAGAACACAATTCTACCACCAGCTGTTCGTTCACAAATGGGCCGATCTCATCCCGGGTCGGCACGTGCAATACATCACCGGCAAAATTACCACGGTCCACCGTCAGCCAGGGCGAAATGGTCTTACCTTCATTTGCGTCCAACCATTTTTTAGCCAGTTCTCTACTCTGCTTACGGTCTTTCACCGCCACCCGGTCGCCGGCCTTGAGGATCATGGAAGGAACGTCCGCCCGGCGGGCATTCACGGTCAGGTGCCGATGCAGAACAAATTGCCGTGCCGCCCGGCGCGAGGGACTGAACCCAAAACGATAGACCAGGTTATCCAGACGCATCTCCAGCATCTGCAACAGGGTTTCCCCCGTAATCCCATGCTGTTGTGCCGCGCGCGCAAAGAACAACCTGAACTGGCCGTCCTGCAAGCCGTAAAACCGCTGCAGGCGTTGTTTCTCCCGAAACTGCCGGGCAAAATCAGACACCTTGGTTCGACGCGCCCCGTGCATGCCGGGGGCCGGCCGACCCGTATCAATCGGACACTTGGCCATATTGCAACGGTCGCCCTTTAGGAAAAGCTTCATGCCTTCCCGGCGACACATGCGGCAAGCTGGTCCCGTATATCGTCCCATGCCTCTCTCCCCTTTCCTTGCAATCCAACGATTGCTATTCCTATCATTCTTATTTCATGCCACACACCCGCACAGGGGCGCGCTTACACGCGCCGGCGCTTACGCGGCCGACAGCCGTTATGCGGCATCGGCGTCACGTCCCGGATCAGCGTAATCATCAAACCCGCCGATTGCAAAGCCCGAATGGCCGATTCGCGACCGGAGCCCGGCCCCTGCACGCGCACTTCGATTTCCTGCATGCGATAGGGTGAAATCTGACGCGCCACTTCCTGGGCAACCATCGTGGCCGCATAAGCCGTGCTTTTGCGAGTGCCCCTGAAACCCATCCGGCCGGAACTGCTCCACGCCAAAACCTGGCCTTTCGTATCGGTAATACTGACCTGTGTGTTGTTAAAAGTGGCGTTAACATGTGCAATGCCTACGGACACCGTGCGCGCCACTTTGACGCGCACCGGCTTGACTTCCTCCGGCGCGGCAGCACCATCCACGGCCGGCGCCTTGGAGGCCGCTTGTGCATCCGTTTCTTTTTTACCGCCGGCCTTGACCGGCGTGGCACCTTCTACGGCAGTCGCCTTGGGGACCGCTTGTGCATCCGTTTCTTTCTTGACGTCTTTTTTGCCGCCGGCTTTGATCGTGACGGCTTCCGCGGGTTCCTTATCTTTCGGTGCCTTTTTGGTGTCGCTTGCCATAACTTATAATGTCCTTGGTTTCCACCCCGCCTCTGGCGGAAAAATTACATTCCTTACGATTTGGATGCGGCCGGTGTTTTCGGCGCAGCCACTGCCTTGGGCGCGCCCGCTGCCTTGGGCGCGGCCGTTACTTTGGATGTGGCGGCTATTTCCGTCTTTACTGCCGCACGCGCTTCTTTCCCGCGCACAACGCCAACGGTTTTGCGCACGCCCTTGCGCGTACGCGCATTGGTGTGCGTCCGCTGCCCGCGCACGGGCAAGCCCTTGCGATGCCGGATCCCGCGATAGGAACCGATACTGATCAACCGGCGGATGTTCTGGGCCACCTCACGACGCAAATCGCCCTCCAACACGTAGCCGTCTTGAATAATATTGGTAATCTTGGTGAGCTCATCACCGGTCAAATCGTCGGCCCGCTTGACGGGATCAATATGGGCCGCGCGCACAATATTCTGGGCCCGGGACAGGCCGATCCCGTATATAGATCGCAGGGAATATTCCACCCGCTTTTTGCCTGGGATATCGATTCCGAGAATCTTGGGCATAATCGCACTCCTATCCTTGCCGCTGTTTGTGCCGCAAATTACTGCAAATGACGCGCACGACACCTTTCCGCCGGACGATTTTGCATTGTTCGCACATCCGCTTGACTGAACTTCTAACTTTCATACTGCTGCTCCACTTTTTCCGGCGACCCCGCCGTCGCACGACTTTTATGACACCCGGTGAGGGCACCGGGCCTACATCATTTTTTTGTAGGCCGGGTCCCCTGACCCGGCGGGACTGAACATTATATTAATTCTAACGGCATGAAAATCTTATTGTATATCATGCCGATAGTTTCATGGTCAAGTGATTTTTTCAATGCCCGACTCCGTCAGGACATCAGCCGCCGTTTCACCAACGGCAACCGTGTGTTCAAAATGGGCCGAAGGCCGCCGATCCCTCGTCACCACGGTCCACCCATCGTCCAGCACACAAACTCCGGCCTCCCCCAGATTGACCATTGGTTCAATGGCCAGAGTCATGCCCACTCGAAGCTTCGGCCCTCTGCCCGCCGGCCCATAATTAGGGATTTGCGGCTCCTCGTGCATTTGGCGTCCGATGCCATGCCCCACAAAATCCCGCACCACCGCGAATCCTGCCGCCGTCGCCGTCCGTTCGATCGCGTGCGATACGTCCGATAGACGCTGGCCGGCGCGCGCTTGGGCAATGCCGGCCTGGAGCGCCTGTTTCGTCACCTCCACCAGCCGGATCACGTCCGGATCGGTTACACCCACCATGACCGTCAACGCGGTGTCTCCGTGAAAACCACCGACCAACACGCCGACATCAATGCCGACAATATCGCCCACGGCGATACGCCGCGGCCCGGGAATGCCATGCACCACTTCTTCGTTCACCGAAATGCACACCGTGCCCGGGTACCCCCGATATCCCAGAAATGCGCTCTTCACTCCCTGGCATCGCATGAGCTCGGCGGCCTCGGCTTCAAGCGCCTTTGTCGTGATCCCGGGACTTACACGCGCGGCCAACGTCTCGCAAATCACCCGTGCGCTCCGCCCAGCCACGCGCATTTTGGCAATGTCCTCAGGGCTCTTAATAATGATCATTGCAGACGCTTCATGATGTCCGCCACGGTCTCATCGCGCGGCTTGGACGAATCCACCCGCTGCAACAAGCCGCGCTTCTTATAGTAAGCGATCAAGTCGGCGGTCTGCTGCTGGAATACCTCGAGCCGCTTTAAAATGGTTTCGCGACTGTCGTCGGGGCGCTGATACAGTTCGCCGCCGCAGGCATCGCACACACCCGCCTTCTTGGGCGGAATGTTTCGCACGTGAAAATTAGCTCCGCACCGGCGGCAAATTCGCCGCCCACCGAGACGCTCCAGCGACACCTCGCGGGAGACGTCCAGCAGAAACACATGGCTCAGCTTCGCGCCCCGACGGGCGAACTCGGCATCCATCAGGCGCGCCTGCTCCAACGTCCGCGGAAAGCCGTCAAACATATACCGGGCATCCGGGCCACCCTGCTCAAGGCGCGCCATGACAATTCTCAAGATGACCTCGTCCGGGACGAGTGCACCCTGGCGCATGAAAACCTCCGCTTCGCGGCCCACCGGCGTCCCGGCCTTGATCGCTTCCCGCAACATGTCCCCCGTGGAAACATGCATGAACGCGGTGGCGCTACGGATGGCTTCCGCCATGGTGCCTTTCCCCGCGCCCGGCGCGCCCAGCAAGACAATCGCCTGAATGCTCATATAAATCAGCGCCTTCCGCGGAGTTTGCCTTTTTTCAGGAAGCCATCATAATGCCGCATGATGAGGTGCGATTCCACCTGTCGCATCGTGTCAAGCATGACGCCGACAATGATCAACAAACTGGTGCCGCCGAAAAATGAAGCCACAAGCCAGGGGATGCTGAACTGGCGCGCCATAATCGTCGGAATGACCGCAATGACGGTCAGGAAGACCGCGCCCGCCAGGGTAATCCGTGTCATGGTCCGGTCCAGGAATTCGGCGGTTGAGGTGCCCGGCCGGATGCCCGGCACATACCCGCCGGCCTTCTTGAGATCGTCGGCGATCTGCACGGGGTTAAACACCGTGGCAACCCAGAAATAGGAAAAGAACAGGATCATGAGACCGTAGAGCGCCATGTAAAGTGAACTTTCCATTCTAAAAGCCACCGCCACGTGCTTGAAAAATTCACCCGGCATCATTTCGAAAATCTTCTGCGGGAAAATGAGGATGGCCTGCGCGAAGATGATCGGCATAACCCCCGAATAATTGATCCGCAACGGCATATACGTGCTTTGCCCGCCAAACACCTTGCGGCCGACTACGCGCTTGGCATACTGGACTGGAATTTTGCGCTGGGCCTGAGTGACGGCAATCGTGGCGGCCACCACCAGGAACATCATCAGCAGGAGCCCCACCAGATGGAAGGCCGAGAACTGGGCTTCGCCCCCGCCCACCGGCCGGAACATGCGCATCATGGCTTGGACAGCACCCGGCAGGCGGCTGATGATGTTGACGGTAATGATGAGCGAAATGCCATTACCCACCCCCGATGAGGTGATCTGTTCGCCCAGCCACATCATGATCATCGTGCCCGTGGTCATGGTCACCACCGTAACCAGCCGGAAACCCCAGATCGAATCCATGCTGACAATCTCGCCGACGTTGCGCCCGAACAGGGCGGATGGGTTTTGAAGCGCCACGGCCATGGCGTACCCCTGCACGATGCACAAGGCCACCGTTAAATACCGCGTATACTGGGTAATTTTCTGCCGACCAACATCGCCCTCGCGCGCCAGGCGCTCCAGGGCCGGAACGACGGCTGTCATCAGTTGAAGGATGATGGATGCACTAATATAGGGCATGATGCCCAGGGCGCCGACAGCGCAATTGCTCATGGCGCCGCCGCTGAACAGGTCCACGAGTCCCAGCAGTCCCCCGCCCACCTGGTTGGAAATATGCTGGATCAGGGCCTGAAGTTCGCCGGTGCTCACGCCCGGCGTCGGCACCACGCTAAGCAAACGGCAGAGAAACACCATGAAAAGCGTGAACAGGATCCGCTTGCGGAGTTCCTCGACCTTGAATGAATTGATGAATGCTGAAAGCATAATTTAGGTCTTGGCAACTATGCCGTTCTATCGAACGGCCTCTACAACGGATACTGGTGTAGTGGCGGTTCGGTAGAACCGCTATGGATTGAAAGCTCCTACACGTTGAAAGTTACGCAACGACTTCCACGGTTCCACCGGCGGCCGTGATTGTTTGCCGGGCACTGGCACTGAAGGCTTGGGCCTTGACAGTTAGCTTTTTCTTCAACTCGCCGCCACCGAGCACTTTCACGCCTTCGGGCCCGGACTTAATCAGGCCGGCGGCCATCAGAACGGCGACCGTGACTTCAAGGCCGTCCTCGAAACGGTTCAAACGGTCCACCGGCACCAGCCGGTACGTTCGTTTGTCAGGACGATTAAAGCCGCGCTTCGGTATCCGGCGAAGCAGACGCATCTGACCGCCTTCGAAGGCGGGTTTATGTTTATGGCCCGAGCGGGCATACTGCCCTTTGTGGCCCCGACCGCAGGTTTTACCTTTGCCCGATCCCGAACCACAGCCCACGCGCATCTTATGACGCCGGGCGCCCGGTGTGTTTTTCAATTGGTGTAGACTCATCATACCTCGTGTCATCCTTTCCGCTGCTCTCCGCCCGCAAAATTATTCCGCCGGCACCGTGCCCGCCGGACGAAGTTCCGGGAGGCTCACGCCCCGCAAAACGTCCGATTCAGCCTTCGTGCGCAATTGCTGCAAGGCGTTGATCGTGGCATGCACAACGTTCCATTTGTTATTGCTGCCCAACGACTTGGCCAGCACGTTGTGAATTCCGGACAGATTCAACACAGAGCGGACCCCACCGCCGGCGATAACACCCGTTCCGTCCACGGCCGGCTTCAGCATGACCTTCGAAGCGGAAAACTTGCCGAGGACATCGTGCGGAATGGTAGTGCCGTTCAGCTTGACCCGAAACATCGTTTTGCGCGCGATGTCGCCGCCCTTGCGGATGGCGTCGGCCACTTCATTGGCCTTGCCCAGTCCGTACCCGACACTGCCCTTGTGATCGCCAACTACCACGACAGCGCTGAAACTCATCCGGCGCCCGCCCTTGACGACTTTGGAGCAGCGTTTCACCTGGACGACATATTCTTCCAACTCGGAGGACGACACCTCGTCCTGGATCATCGGGTCTTTATGCATACTATTTCCCATAGGTTCCGCGCTTATAATTTCATTCCGGCGGCACGCGCCGCCTCGGCAATGGCCTTGACGCGCCCGTTATAGGCATGACCGCCCCGATCGAACACTACCTCGCCGATTCCTTTGGTTTTTGCGATGGCGGCGGCCTGAGCTCCTAACTGCTTGGCGGCGGCCAGATTATTTTTTTCCGCCAGTTCCGGAACCAGCGTGGACACAGCCACCAGCGTCACAGCGGCAACGTCATCCACCAGTTGCACGTACATGTGTTTATTGCTTACGTTGACGCACATCCGTGGCCGACGGGTGGTTCCCATGATCTTCTTGCGCAGACGTTGGTGCCGCCGCTTCCTATAATCCAACCTGGTTTTCAGCTTCATAAGTTTATGCCACCGTCTTTCCGACCTTACGCTTGATATACTCGCCCTTGTATCTGATCCCCTTGCCTTTGTATGGTTCGGCGGGATAATACGACCGAACACGCGCGGCAAAATCACCCACGCCCTGTTTATCCGGTCCACTTATGACGATATTGACGTTTTCCGTGACCTTGATTTCGATGCCGGCAGGGACATTCAACTCCACGGGGCGCGAATAACCCAGCATTAAGACCACTTTCCGGCCCTGCACAGCAGCCTTAAATCCGACGCCTTGAATTTCCAGTTCCTTGACAAAGACCTTGACTACCCCCTCCACCATGTTGGCAATCAAGCGGCGATTCAGCCCATGCAGAGGACTTAAATCGAGGTCTGAAGCTTTGGGCTTGATCGCGACCGAGCCCGGTTCCATGCGAATTTCAAACACCTCCGGAATTTCCCGAGTCAGCGTTCCCGTCGGTCCTTTTACGGACAGGATCCTGCCGTTCAGCTTGACATCCACTCCCGCAGGAATGGGAATCGGCTTTTGTCCTACTCTTGACATCGCCCTTCTTCTCCTTCCACACCACGCTCTTTTCGATGCAACCGTCTGTTGTTCCCACGCCTTACCAGATCGTGCACAGCCACTCGCCGCCGGCGTTATGCTGACGCGCTTCACGGTCAGTCATCAGTCCCCGCGAGGTACTCACGATGGCGATACCCGTGCCGCTCTTGATCGGCCGCAGGGAATTGGCGCCAACATAGCGCCGCAGGCCCGGCTTGCTGACACGCCGCAGGCCGCGGATCACGCTCTCGCGCCCGGCTCCAAATTTAAGGTACAAGCGCAAGACCTTGCCGGGGACACCGCCCTCAGCGGTGTAATCCCGGATAAAGCCTTCGCGCTTGAGAATACGGGCAATGCCATCCTTGATCCGGGAATACGGCAATTCCACCGCGTCGGCCCGGGTCATGTTCGCATTTCGCAGGCGGGTCAACATGTCGCCAATTGGATCTGTCTGATTCATAGTGATACTTACCCTTACCAGCTGGCCTTGACCACTCCCGGAATCTGGCCCACGGAGGCCAGTTCCCGGAAACAGATGCGGCACAATTGAAATTTTCGCATGTAAGCCCGCCGGCGGCCACACCGGCGGCAACGGCAATAGCCCCGGCTACTGAATTTCGGTTTGCGACCGGCCTTTACCATTAATGACAACTTCGCCAAGCGGAGGCCCTCCCTTATTTCGTATCGGATCCGGCAGCGGCAAACGGCATACCCATCAATTTTAGAAAATCACGAGCTTCGTCGTCGGCCGCCGCGGTCGTTACAATCGTTATGTGCATGCCCTGAACTTTTTTAATTTCGTCGGCCACTATTTCAGGGAACACGGTCTGTTCCCGCATACCCATCGTATAGTTGCCGCGCCCGTCAAATCCCTTGGGGGAAACACCGCGGAAGTCGCGCAGACGCGGGAGCACGGTATTTACCAGCCGGTCAAAAAACTCGTACATGCGCGCCCCGCGCAGGGTCACCATGGCCCCCACGGGCATGCCCTCGCGCAGTTTGAAGTTGGCGATACTCTTGCGTGCCAGGCACAGCACGGGCATCTGCCCCGTGATCGTGGCCAGGTCGCGCAACAGGGTTTTGACGACATCCTTTTCAACAGAGGAATTAATACCCATGTTCACGACGATCTTAACCATGCGCGGCACTTGCATGACATTCCGATAACCCCGCAGTTTTTTCATCGCCGGGATCACGTCCTGGACATATTTATCTTTCAATCTGGCCATAATCCTCACCCGTCAAATTGATGCCCGCACTGTTTGCACTTGCGGGATACCTTGCCGTTTTCACCCCGCACACGCGCCACGCGGACCCCGCCCTTGCAGTGCGGACAAAACAGCATCAGATTGGAAATCGCGATAGGCGCTTCCTTTTTGATGATGCCCCCCTTGGGGTTGTCCTGCGATTTGCGCATGGTTTTATGGATATAATTCAGCCCCTCCACGACCGCCTTGGCCTTGCCGGGCATGACCTGGAGCACTTTGCCGGTCTTTTTCCCCTCGGCCTCGCGTCCCGCGCAGGCAAGCACGATGTCGTTGCGTCGAATATGCATGTGGGTCGTCGCCATACTCACAGAACCTCCGGCGCCAGTGAAATTATTTTTGCAAAATTTTTGTCGCGCAGTTCCCGCGCCACGGGCCCGGAAATGCGGGTTCCCAGCGGATTCAGAGTGTCATCCACCAGCACGACGGCATTGCTATCGAACCGCAGGAACGATCCGTCCGGCCGGCGGATCGGCTTGCGCGTGCGGACAATGACCGCCAGGCGCACTTCGCCCTTCTTCACCAGTCCCCCAGGCTGAGCCTCGCGAATGGATACCTTGATAAGATCGCCAAGGTGTCCGTAGCGCTTGCGCTGGCCCAGGATACGAAAGCACTTGGCCGTGCGCGCCCCGGTGTTGTCAGCCACATCCAAACATGTTTCTTCTGTAATCATAACTGCTTACACGTTATCCACGGGCACCACGGGCGCCGCGCCCGCCGCGCCCGGTGCGACCACTTCAATCAGCCGCCAGCGTTTCATCCGGCTCAAAGGCCGCGTTTCCATAATCCGCACCTTGTCGCCCACTTTGGCCTTATTGGCCTCGTCATGGACGAAACAAGTGTTCGACATCCTCATCTCCTTGCCATACAGGGGATGGCGCACGCGCCGTTCCACCTTGACCACGATGGTCTTGTCCATGGCGTCACTGATGACGATGCCGGTCCGTTCCTTACGTTTTCCGCGTGGTGTTTCCATGGCCGGCGTGTACCGTTTCCTTCATGTTCTGTTTTTCGTTAATCAGCGTCCGCAGACGGGCAATCTCGCGCCGGATCAGCCGCACCTGGAGCGGATTGTCCAGTTTGCCCGTTGACTTTACCTTCTGCAGGTCAAACGCTTCCTTGACCCGATCCTGGAGTTTCAGATCCAGTTCATCCAGCGCGAGTTCTCTCAGTTCCTTGGCCTTGCTCATGACATTCGTTTCCTAAACAGCCCCTATATGGCGCGAGACAAAACGTGTTCGAATCGGCAGTTTGGATGCCGCCAGCCGCATGGCCTCCCGTGCAATGCGATCGGTGACGCCGTCAATTTCGAAAAGTATCCGGCCGTTTTTCACCACGGCCACCCAGAATTCGGGCACGCCCTTGCCTTTGCCCATGCGGGTTTCCAACGCCTTCTTGCTGACCGGCTTGTCGGGAAATATCCGCACCCAGACCTTGCCCTTGCGCTTGAGGTGCCGGTTAATGGACACCCGGCAGGCCTCGATCTGGATGGCCTTGACCCAGCCTCGATCCAGCGCCTGCAAACCATACTCGCCAAAGGCCAGCGTGTCGCCCGCGGTCGCGTTGCCCTTCATACTCCCGCGTTGGACTTTGCGGTACTTGACTCGCTTAGGCATTTCCGGCACGTTGCACCCCCGCTTTCACATCCGGTTCCTGTTCCGGTTTGACACAAATCCATACTTTGATGCCAACCTTGCCCGCCACGGTATGCGCATCGACAGCGCCATAATCAATCAAAGCTCGCAAGGTATGCAGGGGCACCGAGCCCTCTTTATAAGTCTCCCGGCGGGCTAATTCCGCGCCGCCCAAACGACCGGAAATCTGCACCTTGATCCCCAGGGCTTTCATGTCCATGGTCGTCTTGATGGACTTTTTCATCGCCCGCCGAAAGGATACGCGCCGCTCCAATTGCACGGCAATATTCTCGGCCACCAACTGGGCGTTGAGGTCGGCATGCCTGATTTCCTTGATCTCCAGATAAACTTCCTTGCCCGTTATCTTGGCCAGCTCTTCGCGGAGCTTCTCGATATCCTGCCCTTTATGACCGATGACAATGCCGGGCCGGGCCGTAAAGATCGTCGCGCGCACCCGATTGGCATACCGTTCAATAATGACTTCCGGAACGGCTGCGCCTGCCAGACGCTTCATGATCAGCTCACGAATTTTCAGGTCTTCGTGGAAAAAATCGCCGTATTGCCGCCTTTCCGCGTACCAGCGCGACCGCCAGTTCTTATTGACGGCTACCCGAAACCCGATTGGATTGACCTTTTGTCCCAAGACCGTGCTCCTTTCCTCGACTGTACAATACGTCTCCGGCGGGACAAGCCCGCCGGTGAAGTTCATTCGTTCGCCAAAATGATCCGGATATGACTGGTACGTTTCGTTATCGGACGCACCATGCCCCGTGACCGTGACCAATGCCGCCGCATCACCGGCCCCTGCTCCACAATGACCCGTTCCACCCGGAAATCTTCGGCCGACTGCTTGGCGTTATTTTCCGCATTGGCAATGGCGGCCTTCAATACTTTACCGATCAAAAACGCCGCCTTCTGGCGGCTGAATGCCGTCGCCCGCAAGGCGTCGGCCACCGACAGCCCGGTCAATAGACGGGCCAGCGGCTGGGCCTTGGTCGGCGCAATACGCGCGAATCGGGATGATGCCTCAATTTTCATGACACTGATAGCTTAGGTCTTTTCCGCTGTTTTATCCGTATGCACACCGTGCTTCTTGAATATACGCGTCGGTGAAAATTCGCCCAGCCGATGGCCGACCATGTTTTCGGTCACATACACGGAAACATGGATCTTGCCATTATGCACCGCAAAGGTGTGCCCCACAAACTCGGGGGCAATCATCGAACGCCGCGACCAGGTGCGGATGGGCCGTTTTTCGCCCGACTTGTTCAGCCGTTCCACTTTTTCCAAAAGACCGGCCTCAACGTAAGGACCTTTTTTAATCGATCGTGACATGGCTTACTTTCTCCGTGATACGATGAACCGCTCCGACTTTCCATGCGGATGCCGCGTTTTCATTCCCTTGGCATACTGGCCCCACGGCGAACGCGGATGGCCGCCGGTGGACTTGCCTTCGCCGCCGCCCATGGGATGGTCAACCGGATTCATGGCGCGCCCGCGTACGGTCGGCCTGATGCCCAGCCACCGGGAATGCCCCGCTTTGCCGTAACTGAAGCTCGCATGATCCAAGTTGCCCACCTGGCCGATGGTGGCCCGGCATTTTACATTGACCCGGCGCACTTCGCCGGAGGGCAGCTTGATGTTCGCATATTCGCCCTCGCGGGACATAAGTATCGCCGCCAAGCCCGCGCCCCGCACCAGTTGGCCGCCCCGCCCCGGTTGCAACTCGACGTTGTGAACCTGCATGCCGAGCGGAATGCGCGCCAAGGGCAACATGTTGCCGACCGACGGCTCCGCTTCCGGCCCGGCCACCAGCGTGGCGCCCACAACGAGTCCCACCGGCGCCAGGATATAGCGTTTCTCGCCGTCAACATACTGCAACAGAGCGATGCGCGCGGACCGGTTGGGATCGTATTCAATGGCCGCGACCTTGGCGGTAATATTGAGCTTGTCCCGCTTGAAATCAATACAGCGAAAGAGCCGGCGCTGACCGCCGCCTTGATGTCGCACCGTGATGCGGCCCGCCGAGTTGCGACCCGCCCTGGATTTGAACGCCTTCAGCAGCGAACGCTCCGGCTTATCCCGCGTAATTTCCTCGAACGTCGCCACGCTCGCGGTCCGGCGGCTCGGTGTGGTTGGTTTATAAGTGTGTATGGACATACCAATATCTCTTATACGATTTCGATTTTATCCCCGGCTTTAAGGGTAACGATCGCCCGTTTTTCGAACGAAGTCCGCCCATAGCGCGCCGCGCGCTCGCGTTTGAGCTTGCCTTTGCGGCGCAGGGTATTCACTTTCACCACGTGCACCTTAAACAACTGCTCGACGGCCTTCTTGATCTCCAGCTTGTTGGCCGAGGGCTCCACCTTAAAGCAGTAGCGATTGGCTTTTTCCATTTCCCGCGAAATTTTCTCCGACAGGATCAGTTTTTTTACAATGGTATAAGGTGATTTCATTGAATCAGGCCCCAAAAGGCGGCAATAAAAATACTGGATTCCCGACCCAGGCTACGCCGGAGGCTTCGCCGAGGCGAGTCAAGTCGGGAATGACATACACGCGCCCAATTCTGTCATTCCCGTGAAAACGGGAATCCAGAACATGCGTTGCTTTTAAAATTCCCATAATTTCCTACGCCTTCACCGGTTTCAACCGGTTCGCCAACACCACCATGGCCGCTTTCGTGACCACCACGGTGGGATACCGGAATAATTGATAGGCATGCACATCCCGGGCCACGGCCAACTCAATCTGCGGCAGATTGCGGGCGGCCAGCCGAACCTTCGGATCCGTTTTTTCCAGAATGATCAGCGCTTGCCCCTGAATGCCCTGCGCCTTCAAAATCGCCAGCAATGCCTTGGTCTTGGCCTCGGCCAGCGTCAGCTCATCCAGCACACGCAGGGCTTTGCCGGATACTTTCTCGCTCAACGCCCGCCGGAACGCCAACTGCGCCACTTTCCGGTTGACGCTCTTCCGGTAACTGCGCGGTTTGGGTCCAAACACAACCCCGCCGCCCCGCCATATCGGGGATTGACGATATCCCGCCCGCGCCCGGCCCAGGCCCTTCTGGGCCCACGGCTTGCGGTTGCTTCCAGCGACCTCGCCTTTGGTCAGCGTCGAGGCCGTGCCCGCGCGCAACCCGGCGCGATACGCCACGATCACGTCTTTGAGAGCCTGCTGGCCGCGGTCAAGCACCAGCAGATCATCGGCAATTTCCATATCGCCTAACGATGCGCCGGCACTGTTGGTTATCGGTATGCGACTCATTTGGTCTGACCCCGTTTCAGCGATTTTTTCACGATCACCACCGTGCCGGCGTGACCAGGCACCGATCCGCGCACCAAGAGCACATGCTCCTCCGGACGGACCTTGATCACTTGTAAATTCTGTTGGGTCACGCGCTCCATGCCCAGATGGCCCGGCATGCGCTTGCCCTTGTGAATGCGCCCCGGTAATTCACGGCAGCCGACGGACCCCACGCGGCGCTTGGAATGTCCCCCATGGGTCATGGGACCGCCGCTCATGTGATAGCGGCGCACCACGCCCGCGAATCCCTTGCCCTTCGAGACACCCACGACGTCCACAAAAGGTACGCCCTCAAACAGCTTCACGGTCACCACATCCCCGGGTTTAAGCTCGTCGCCGGCTTCCACGGCCAACTCGCACCGGTGCTGCAAGGGTTTGACGTTGAGTTTCTTGCAGGCGCCAAAGTCCGCCTTGCTCAAGTGTTTTTCCGTGGTCTCGCCAAAGGCCAACTGAACAGCATCGTATCCTTCACGGTCCTTGGTCTTGCGCTGCAGAACCGTGCACGGGCCGCACTCGATGGCGGTCACCGGAACCTGATGACCCTGATCGTTGAAAATCCGGGTCATGCCTATTTTTTTGCCCAGTAATCCTTGCATAGCTAACTCAGAGTTTGATGGAAATATCCACGCCCGCCGGCAGGTTGAGCTTCTTAAGCTCATCCACCGTTTTGGCGGTCGGACCGATAATGTCCAGCAGGCGCTTATGGGTCCTGATTTCAAATTGTTCCATGGACTTTTTGTCCGCGTGCGGGCTGCGATTAACGCTGAATCGTTCGATCCGCGTTGGCAGCGGGATCGGCCCCGATATGCGGGCGCCGGTCCGCTTGGCGGTCTCTACGATATCACCCGCCGACTGATCCAAAGCCCGAAAGTCATAGGACTTCAGGCGTATACGTATGCGTTGCTCTTCCATACCACCTTTACCGACTCAGTATGCGTTTCTGTATTTGTTCCGACACAATTTCAAACATGAGAGGTTCCATCGTATAACTGGCCCGCCCCCGGGTCAGCGATCGGACGGCCGTTGCATATCCAAAGAGTTCCGCCAAGGGCACCTCGGCGCGGATGATCTGCGCGGTGGGCTGGCTCACCATCCCCTTGACTTTGCCGCGGCGCGCATTGAGATCCCCCAGCACATCCCCCATGGTTTCGGCCGGCGTCACGATCTCCAGGGTCATAATCGGCTCCAACAACACGGGGGCGGCCGCTTTAAGCGCATCCCGAAAGGCCATTACCGCCGCCGTGCGGAAGGCGACCGCCGTCGAATCCTGCAGCTCGAATGCAGCGTCTGTAACGCGGACGACCACGTCCACGATCGGAAAATGACCAAGCAGGCCTGTCGCCAGGGCATCCTGAATACCCGCCGACACGGCGGATCGAAATTCGTGCGGCAAATTCTCCTCTGAAACCTCGATATCAATCGTGTTGCCGTTCTTGCGGGGCGCGGGCGCCACGGTCAGCGTAACGCCGCCAAACTGCCGACACCCGCCGATCTCGCGGTCGAAACAGTGCGAAGCGCTGCCTTCGACAGTCACGGTTTCGCGGTAGGCAACGGTCGGTTCACCGGCATTGGCCTTGACCTTGTATTCGCGCCACAAGCGGTCCTTGATGATCTCAAGGTGCAGTTCCCCCATCCCATTGACCAGCGTCTGGCCGGTGTCGGGATGGGTGGTCACCTTGAAGGTCGGATCCTCTTCGCTCAGGGCGGTCAGGGACTTCATCAAATCTTCACGGTCGGCCTGCGTCTTGGGCTCAATGGCCATGGACACCACCGGCTCGGGAAAACGAATGCGTTCCAGCACGATCGGTTTGCTTTCGGCGCAAATCGTGTCGCCGGTGGAAATATCCTTCATGCCGGCCAGGGCGCCGATTTCGCCCGCGAACAGACACTCGACATCTTCGTGCTGATCGGCGTGCAGCTGCACAAGACGCATGACGCGCTCGCGCCGGCGGGTACGCGGATTAAAAACGTTCTGCCCCTTCTTCAGGCAGCCGGAATATATGCGCACAAAAATCATCTTGCCCATGTAGGCATTGTTCACAATCTTGAACGCCAAGGCGGCCAAGGGCTCGAAATCGCTGGCCGGACGGGACTGGGCTTCCTCGGTCTTGGGATGAAATCCCTGAACCGGGGGAATATCGAGCGGGGACGGCAGGTAATCCACCACCGCGTCAATGACCGGCTGGGTGCCCTTGTTGCGCAGAGCCGCGCCGCAGAGCACTGGCACCAGCTTGCGGCTGAT
>Ga0209749_1000990_pt1 | contig 29815 bp, 27 predicted proteins | sample EPASupsiteSAE347_FD_187267 | JGI IMG/M metagenome (GOLD analysis project Ga0209749, IMG submission 187267) | Bioremediated contaminated groundwater from EPA Superfund site, New Mexico - Sample SAE3-47 (SPAdes) (version 2) | ecosystem: Environmental > Aquatic > Deep subsurface > Groundwater >...
CCGAAGGCTTGAAAAAACCTCACCTCGCTCTGTCCCATCCCTGATTCCTGTGAATGACCACCGCCCCGAATCATATGTGCCGCGTACCCGCAAACACACCCCGGAGCGACTGCACCTTACCCCTCTTCAGGAGCTTTTCCGCACCCCGCAAGCCGTCCGGCTTCCAAAGTGCTCTAGAGCGCTCGATGAACCTATCAAACCTTGCACCCTGCTGTCAAGATACTGAACGGGAACTTCGCGATTTTTTTCGCTTTGTTCCGTTCAAACCCTTCCGCCTTCCGGATCGCTCCGGCCGGCCGGCATGCGCATTGCTGCGCTATGTCTTCAGGACGCGGAGCAGACCTTACCGAAAGCGGGGGAGCTTGGTCAAGCGAAAATGTAAAAATTCGGTGCGAATTATTCAGCTATTTGTCGGCGTTTGCAATCTTCTTCAATATAATGTTGCAAGCGTCGGCAAATCCGCGCCCAAAAGGACGCTCGGTAACCCAGCGTGGAGGATGTCGAAGAACCGACTCGAAACGGCGTATGTTCGCGACACCGCAGGAATTCCGGAAACGTCGGAACATCGGTTCGTCGTTGGGGGAATCGCCGAAAAAGAGCACCGCCCCGGGGCAGCGCACGGCATCCCAGCCCAGGACTTTCGAAAGGAACAGCTCCGACATGGAAAGCTTGTCGTAGTCGCCGTACCAGGCGTTGACGTGGATCGAACTGACTTTGGCGCGGGCTCCGCGAGCCTCGCAAAGCGCGCGGACTTTTTCGGCCACGTCCAGCCCGAGATCGGGCGGCTCTTCGGCGAAATCCAGCGCTATGTCGAAAATCCTGTAAGGTTGGTCTTTGGCTATCCGCAGGCCGGGTACGAGAGAAAGAATCTCTCCGCCCATTGCGGCCAGACGGGTGCGCGTCGAGTCCGGATCGGGAGTGGCCGGATGATACAGCCGCTGGAGACGCTCTCCCTCCATATGGAACGCAAAGGCGCCGTTTTCGCCCACTACGCCGTCGACAGGCCACTGGCGGGCGATCAGGTCGCACCAGCCTGCGGGACGGCCCGTGACGGGCACTACGCGCACGCCGGCCCGGTGCAGCGCCCATAGGGCGGAATAGGATTCCTCGGGAAGACGGCCGGATTCGGTGATGGTATCGTCGATGTCGAAAAGTACGTAACGGACAGCCGCAGCCGTCGCGGTATCGATCGAGGAAAAAGGCTCCATATCAGACCTTACCGTACAACTTCTTGAACTGGATCCAATAATCCGCGAAGGATGCAAGCGAAAGCACCGCCGCCAGGACATACAGGACGAGGACAAAAATGCGCATTCCCGGCAGGATTCCCTGCATGACGCCGAAAGCGGAAAGAGTGATGTAGAGCAGCGAAATCCCTCCCGAAACCATATACAGAACTGCTTTGAGCTTTCCTCCGGGACGGGCGCCCATGGCGATCCCTTTCGAACTCAACAGCATCCTCAAGAACATAATCGAAAATTCACGGTACAGGACGATCAGGAAAATCCATGCCGGCATGAGACCGCCGATCGCGAAGCACAAAAAATAGGTAATGCGGGCCATGACATCCGCAAAGGGATCGAAAAGTTTGCCGAAGGAACTGACGGAGCCGGAAGAGCGCGCTACCTTACCGTCGACGAGATCGCTCACTTCGATGGTGAGAAAAAGCAGCCAGAGCAGTGGATACGTCACGGCCGCCGGCAGACCTGGCATGGAAAAAACGACGAAAAACAGGGGCGAGAGGACAAGCCTGCTCGCGGTAATCTTATCTGCGGCGGTCATGGGCTAAGGATATGGATTTGACATCGGCGATGTCAAGGTTATATCATTCCCAATGCGCCAGGGTCGGCTCCGATGAGCCATCGACCATTCCCGCACCGGTCCGGAACGGAGACGATCGCAGAGCATGAAAACAAACATCACGCGCGACAGCCTCGCAAGAAGCATCGTGTTGACCACCTCGGCGTATTTTGCCGCACAATTGGCCATTTTCGCCGCTTTCGCGGTTCCCGTGGGGTTTCTGAGGGAGTTCGGTCCCGGATTCCTTGCCACATGCATAGCATTCCATCTTTTGCTGGCGGTCGTTCTCGTCCTCTTCAGGGCGGATTTCGTAAAGGAATCGACGGGGGAAAAACTCGGGCGCATCAATATGGCCAACCGTATCACGATGGCCAGGGTGAGCACCCTGCCCACAATTCTGTTTTTGGTCATCGCCGCGAAGGACTACAAGATCCGGATTCCCCTCCTCGTTCTCGTTGTGCTCGTATTCGCCACCGATTTCGCCGACGGCTACGTATCGCGCAAAGCCCAGGAAGTGACCCGCGTGGGCCGCATGCTGGACTCGGCTTCCGATTACAGCCTTTTAATTGTTCTTTCCGTGGTTTTTCAGTATTATGACCTCATACCGGTCTGGCTTTTCATCCTTGTCCTGGTGCGCCTGGGACTTCAGGCCGCACTGATGGGTTCGCTTGCACTCGTCAGACGAAGACTTGAGCCCCGCAGCACCTTTCTGGGAAAGGTCGCGATCGCCGCCATCATGGTGCTGTACAGTCTCGAAATCCTCGACCTGGTGTCGGGGGGGCTGCCGCAGTGGCTTACCATGGGAGCGGAATGGGTCGTGGCCGTGATCCTGGTATTGAGCATCGGCGACAAGATCATAAACTTCGTCGCATGCCTGCGGGAGAGCGGAGACCAAAACGGGAGCGTATCCGATGGCGACAATAAAAAGCGCGCTTGAACTGGCGCTGGAACGGACAAAAAATCTGACGATCGACGAAGCTTCTGTCCGCGCTTCCGAAGCCCGCACAGAGGGCAAGAAAGCCGCCGGAAAATTTCTCGAAGATTCCGAATCCATCAAACTGGCGGCGGCCATCGCGGCCCGCTCCGCGGAAAGCAGAGAGGCTTTCAGGAAAGGCCTTTTCGACGTGCTGGTCGCGCAGATCCAGCTTCCTTCCGGCGAAAGCGCGCCGGGCAAAATGGACCTGGTCGGCAAGGGTCTCGGAGCGGTCGCGGAAGCGGCGCCCCAGCCGGCCGGCGCGAAAGCCGCGGCGGTCAAGCATGTGGCCGAACTCGTGCGTCAGGTCGAGATGTTCATGACGCGTTACATCGACGACATGAAACAGGTCGATCAGGCGATCAGGACGCAGTGGGCTCCGAAATTGCGCGAAAAGGAACGCCAGGCTTCGGCCCGCATGGGACGCGAAGTCAGGCTGGACCCGATGGCGGATCCTGAATTCGCGGCTTTTTACAAGCAGAATGTCGACACGGCGCGAAGCGGTTATATCCAGGCGCTTGAGGGCGCCAGGACCGATCTCGCCACGCTCTGCGGATTCGCGCCGTAATAGCCGCGCCGGGATTACTTACCCGGAATCGGAACGCGTGCCAGAGTTTCGCGTATCGGGATTTCTGGCCAATGTCACGTAAAGCAGGGCCGCGTCGGATTTCCGCACGCCCGGCACGCGTGAAGCCTGTCCAAGAGTAAGGGGCCGGACCGAAGAAAGCTTTTCGATCGCCTCCTTGGACAAACCCGCCACATCCCCATACGCGAAGCCCTGAGGGATGCGGAACCGTTCAGCCTTGTCCATGCGGACGGCGAGCCGATCCTCTTTTTCCACATACCCCGAATAACGCGCATCGAGAACGGCGGTCAGAACCATGGACTCGTCGCTGTCCGCCGCCTCGGGCAGGAACGGCGCAAGAAAAGCCCCGGCTGAATCCGACCGATCGACGAGTGCCGCGACGGCGGGATCCCGCAGGGCTGCAGCGAGGCTCTCTCCCGCATGCGGTGCGAAAGCGGGGATCGCGGCGGCTTCGCCGCCAGAAATTTTTCGTTCCCGCAAAATACGCGCAATTTGGTCGACGCCATCGCGCCTGAGCCCGAAAGCTTCGATCCTCGCTCCATCGGCCAGGCCGATTTCCGACGCATAGCGGGTAAGGCGGATATCGGCCGAATCCTGGCGCAGGGAGAGGCGACGCTCCGCCCTGCTCGTGAACATGCGGTACGGCTCCTTGGGAGCGAGCGTGACCAGATCGTCGATCAGGACGCCGATATAGGCTTCGCCCCTGCCGAGAATGAGGGGCGGCTCCCCACGAAGCATGCGCGCTGCATTGATCCCCGCCATCAGCCCCTGTGCCGCGGCTTCTTCGTAGCCCGAAGTACCGTTCGTCTGCCCGGCGACGAAAAGCCCCGACAACAGTTTGGATTCCAGGGACAAATAGAGAAATGACGGATCGAGATAGTCGTATTCGACCGCGTAGCCGGGCCGTACGATCTCGGCCTGCCCGAGGCCGGGAATCGTCGCGATGAAAGCCTGCTGCACATCCTCGGGGAGCGAGGTCGAAAGCCCATTGAGATAGAGTTCGTCGGTGGACTCGCCCTCCGGTTCCAGAAAAACCTGATGCCTGTCCCTTTCGGGGAAGCGCACTACTTTGTCTTCGATCGAGGGGCAGTAGCGCGGGCCTTTGCCGGTTATCGCGCCGGAATACAGGGGCGACCGGTCGAGGCCTGCGCGTATCGCGGCGTGGGTGTCCTCATTGGTCCACGCAATCCAGCAGGGCAGGTCGGGCCTTGCAGGCGCCCCGCCCAGAAAGGAAAAGCGCACGGATTCCCGATCGCCGCGCTGTTCCTCCAGCACGGAAAAATCGACGCCGGAAGCCTTGATGCGCGCCGGCGTGCCCGTTTTCATTCGACCGACAGAAAATCCGCGCCGCCGGAGGGCATCGCCCAAGCCCATCGCCGCCGGTTCGCCGAGCCTGCCGCCCGGAGCGCGCCATTCGCCTATGAACAGTCGCCCGTCCATAAAAGTGCCCGTAGTCAGAACGACGGCGTGGGCTCCGATTCGGGAACCTCTTTCCGTCAGGACGCCTTCGATTTTCCTACCGGATGCGTCGACCAGAAAATCGGTCACCGTGTCCATGAGAATGGAAAGACCGGGCTGCCCTTCGAGACAGCGGCGCGCGAGAGTCGAATAAAGGGCTTTGTCGGCCTGGGCGCGCGGCGCCTGCACGGCCGGTCCGCGGGAACGGTTGAGCATGCGGGTCTGCAGGGCCGAGGATTCGGTCAAGAGCGCCATCTGGCCGCCCAGTGCGTCTATTTCCCGCACCAGGTTGCCCTTGGCGAGCCCTCCGATGGCCGGATTGCAGGACATGCGTCCGATCGCGTCGGGATTCTGCGTCACCATGAGCGTGCGCGCGCCAAGCCTCGCAAGAGCCAGCGCGGCTTCAATGCCGGCGTGCCCTCCGCCGACGACGATCGCGTCGAAATCGCCCATGCTACCTCACTTGCCCAGACAGAAAGAACCGAATATGCGTTCGAAAACTTCTTCGCCCGCTATGTCGCCGGCAATTTCGCCGAGCCTCGCGGCCGCCTCGCGCAAGTGCACCGCGACCGAATCGAGCGAAGCGCCCGCAGCGAAGCTTTGTGCGGCGGCATCCAGCGACTCGACGCATAGATCGAGCAGGCGCTTTTGTCTCGCCGAAGCTACGAGAACTTCCGCTTCGTCAGCCGCACCGGTCGCGCCGGTCGCACCGGATGGCGACGCGACTGCTTCCAGCGCTCTGCGCGCCGCCGCTTCGAGTTCGGTAAGGCCCGAACCGTTCGAAGCGCTCAAGCCGATCCAGCCGGGCGGGACGGGGAGACAGTCGGGGAGATCGATCTTGTTCCAGAGGCGCAAGGATGCGGGATGCGTTTCGAGGAAGGTTTCATCCTCCGCCCGGAGGCCCGCGCGACCGTCCACGAGATACAGAACGATATCGGCCCGTCTTGCCATATCCCGGCTCCGTTCGACGCCGGCGGATTCGACGGGCGAATCCGCGTCGCGCAAGCCTGCCGTATCGACAAGACGCAGTGCGATGCCGTCGAGTTCGATCCATGATTCGAGCCAGTCGCGCGTGGTGCCCGGCTCGGGACTGACGATCGCGCGTTCCTCCCGCAACAGGAGGTTGAAAAGACTCGATTTCCCCGCATTCGGTCTGCCTGAAACGACGACGAGGGCCCCTTCCTGTCTCAACCGGCCCGACGCAAAGCCCGCCGCGAGGGCGCGCAACTCGCCGGAAAGCGCCCCGACCCGGCCTGGCAGGGAAATGTCCGCGTCCAGCCCCTCGTCTTCGGGGTAATCGAGACTCGCTTCGATTTCGGCCAGAAGATCGACCAGCGAGGAGCGCAGACGCGCAAGTTTGCGCGACAGGGTTCCGGAAAGGCGCTTGAGAGCCTCGGCGCGGGCGGCTTCCGACCCGGCCGAAGCGAGTTCGTTCACCGCTTCGGCGCCGACGAGATCGGTTTTACCGTTCAGGAATGCGCGGAACGTAAATTCGCCCGGCAGGGCGGGCGCGAAACCCGCCGCTTCGAGAGCGGACAGCGCAAGTCTCACCACCGCCTGCGATCCGTGGCAGGATATTTCGACGCCGTCCTCTCCCGTGAAGGAATGCGGCGCGCGGAACACGGAAACGAGGACTTCATCGATGCGTCGGCCGCTCGCGGGGTCGAGCAGAAAACCGTGAAGGATGCGATAGCCTTCCGCTTCATTCAGTTCCGCCGGACGCGAAAAGCATTTGGCCGCGAGTTCTATCGAGCCCCTGCCCGATGCACGGATCACGGCGAGAGCCCCTCTTCCCGAGGGGGTGGCGGGTGCGGCAATGGGAACGGGCGGATCGAGGTAGCTTCTTGCCATCGGTGTAGAGGACGATATCCGGTCCGGGCACTTCCTTCAAGAAGGCGATGGGGTATACTACTGACCCGGCAATTGAAAAGAAATCGCTTAGTCTGGAATGGGCTTAGCCGTAGCGGCCCATTCCAGACACTCCAATAGTTTTTCAATAGCCGGGTCAGTAAAAGGTCAGGAGTACAGCATGGATTTACGTGAGCTTTCCGGCCTCGACCTGCAGGGAGCGAGGAATCTGCTTTTTGCCTGCACCACCGACCTCAAGCGTCATGAGAAAGATATAAACACGCTTCGCGCGGAACTCGGACTCTGGACGCAGCGCACCAGTCTCGCCGAAGCGAAAGGCATGGCCGAACTCGCCGGGGCCGCCCGTGCCAGGGCCGCCGAAATTACCGCGAAAATCGGATCGATCGAAGAGTCGCTTGCCGAAATCCGTAGCGATATCAGCCGCCTGAAAGAAGCGCTTCCCGGTATCGCCGCCAAGGAACGCAGCATCGATCCGGACAGGCTGCTCGCGGAATTGCAGCTTCTCACGGGGGAATTGCTCGATCCCGACAAAGCCCGCCTCGAGCGCGAGCTGGCCGCCCTGAACTCAGGCGCTCAGGCTGCGGGTGGTTCTCCGGCGGCCACACCCACTGCGACGCCCGGCGAAGACGCCCTGGCCGCGCTCAAAAGAAAAATGGGCATGGATCACTGAAAAATGCGCCTCATTCCGTTCCCCGACGAAAAGCGCCCTCTCGTCTTCGCCCACAGAGGCCTTTCGAGCGAGGAGCCCGAAAACACCATGGCTTCCTTCGGGGCGGCCCGTGCGGCGGGCATACCCGGCATCGAATTGGATGTGCATCTCACCCGCGACGGCAGGCTCGCCGTGATTCACGACGATTCCACCCGCAGGACCGCGCGTGCTACGGGAACTTCCGGCGCCCCGGAGCCGGAATTCCGGATCGAGGAGTGCGACTGGGCAACCCTCGCTTCCCTCGACGCGGGCTCCTGGAAAAACCCCGCGCGATCGAAGGAACGCATCCCGCAGCTGCGGGATCTGTTCGAGGAATTCGGCGCTTCGTTCTATTACGATATCGAGCTGAAAACGCGCGCCGTCTCGGGTGGAGCGCTCGAATCGGCGGTGGCCGCCTGCATCCACGATGCGGGACTGGAAGAACGCTGCGCCGTGTCCTCGTTCAACCCGCTTTCACTCAGGCGCTTCAAGGCGATTTCGCCCCGCGTCCCCACGGCCATCATCTGGTCCCGTTCGGCCGAACTGTACGCATACCTGCGCCACGGCGAAGGACGCTGGCTGGGAGATACCGACTACCTCAAGCCGGAATATGTCCTGGTCCAGCGCCACCCTTCGCGTGCGCGAGCCTCCCTGAGAAAAGCGCTGGGTCTGCCGGCGCCCCGCCCCATCGCGGCCTGGACCGTAGACGAAAGCGCCGAAGCCGCGCGCCTCATCGCACTCGGTTGCCTGGGCATCGTCTCCAACGCGCCGCACCGATTGGGGATTCGCATATAAAGCGCGCTACACTATATAAGTGGCATACAGGCAGTATATACGCGGCATATAGGCGGCACAAATTAAGCAGCGCTTCAGGGCTTTCAGGGGGTTCAGAGGGTTCAGGTGCCGGGGTTTCGCGTTGACGCCCCGAAAGTGCAGACCTATACTTTTTTTATCTTCGGTGTATCGATGCTGCGTTGCAGACAGAGGTGAAAAATGGGCATTAAAAATGTAATCCGGCCGAAGTCAAACTTCGTTTCCGCGCTTTGCCGCGTCGTCGCGATCATTCCGATCACCGCGATCACCCCGATCATTGCGGCGATCCTGCTCGCTTCCTGCGCGACGCCCGGGCCCGCTCCGGCCGGACCTACGCCTGAAGCCCTTCAGGCACAGCAACTCGTGCAGCAAGGTTCCCCGGCCGCGCCCGGCGCGACTCCGGGACAGAGCGCCCAGAATCTCGTGCAATCCGCGCCCGCGCCCGGCGGCGGCTTTGCGTCCACGCAAAGCGCTTTCGCCCCCGGTGCCCAGACTCCCGCGGCGCAGCCCTATGGGGCGGGAATTACGCCGGAAGAAAGGGCATTCCTCGATAATCACCTGGCCCGCCTCAGCTATATGGTGTACTTCGACGAAAAAAGCGTAACCGATCATGAGCTCGCGAAAGTCGCCGTGACGCAGGCCAACCGCTACCTCATCGAAAAGCTCGGCTATTCCGTCATCGATTTCGACCAGATCGAACGCAACAAAAAAGACCAGCAGGCCGCATACCAGGCCGAAACCGGCGGCTCCATCGACATGATCCAGTACATCGCCCAGAAGCTCAACGCCGACGTCTATGTCGAAATAAGCCTCAAGGGGTCGGCCGAATACCGCAATTACATGTATTCGGCTTCCGTACAGGGTGCGATGAAGATTTTCGAAACGAGCACCGCCACCCTTCTCGGATCGGTCGCCTTCGCGAGTCCGCCCACGGTCAATCCCGCTTCCGCGCAGGACGCCATGGCCAACGCGGCGATGGCATCGGTATGGCAGGCTATGCCGCGCCTCACCGACCAGACGAAGGAATTGATGCGCGCGTCGCTTTCGCGCGGCATCCGCTTCGAACTGATCCTGCAGAACACCGCCGATGCGAAGGCGGTTTCGGCGTTCGAACGCTCGCTCGGCGCCAAAGTGAAAGAAGTCGAAAAAACCTCGTATTCACAGACAGAAACCCGTTTCTCGGTATTCGCGTTCATGACGCGCGGCGCGGTAGAAAAGGCGATCTACGACGCGGCCGCCGCCGCGGGCATGAAAGACGCGTATCTGCTGTACATGCGGGGAAAATCGTTCACGTTCAATTCAGGCCTCTGAACCAAGCATCCATCTAAGCATCCATCAAGGAGGATGACATGAAGAAAGGACTTCGAATCGCCGCCTTCCTTTTGATACTCGTCGCGATTTTCGGATGTGCAGGCAATGGATCCAGGGTCAAGGTTCCCATACTCAAAGGCGAACAGCTTCTCGACCACAAAGGCACCGCCCTCGGCTACAACCCGCCGAAATGGTTTGAAGCGGCCTATCTGGGCAGCTATCGCGATCTCGAGAAGATGCCCGAGTACAAGAACCTGACCATATTCATCGCCAAGGCCGAAGCGCAGAATCTGCCCGCGGCTGAACTGCTCGCTTCCAGGATGGACGCGCAGACCCAGATCGCGGCCTACCTGTCCACCCGCGTCCAGGACGCATTCAAGGGGGCAAACGTCGCGGATGCCGATTCCCGGAATTTCGGTTCCTACGGAGAACGTTTCGTACAGAGCGTCGGCGAGGCCGATTTCACGGGCTTCAGGATGGAATCCGACTGGTGGACCCATGTCCAGACTTTTACGCCGCAGAATCAGCCCGACAAGCAGATCTATCGTGTCCTCCAGGTGTGGAGCATCGAGGATGAAATGCTGAAAAAACAGTTTGACATAATTCTCAAGGCCGCCATGGGCAGCGAGCCCAAGACTGTGGAACAGCAGCGTGCGGTCGATCTGGTGCAGAACACGGTGAGCAAGGATTTCTTCGGAGGCCGCTGATCCGGTATTTGAAAAACTATTGAGGCTTTTTCAAAAGTCGGAAGACTTTTGAAAAAGTTACCAGAACTTGCGGCATTTGCGCACGGTTTTATAGAAACCGGAGCAAATGCGCGCCCCCTCCTTTCCAGGAGAGTTTCATGGGGAAAAACTCCCGTCTGTCCCGCATGATCGAACGTCGCGTCGCCAGGGTAGCCGGGATCGCTGCCGCTCTCATTGTTATGTCCGGCATCGTGTCCTGTATCATGTCCTGCGCCTCCGGACCCGCCGCGATTCCTTCATGGACGGTGCATACGCCCGACCCGGACGCCGTGAATACTTTCTTCACCGGTTCCGGAACCGGCAGGACGGCCGCCGAGGCGCTCGAAAACGCCCAATCGAATCTCGTCGCCTCGGTGATGCAGTATATGGGCACCCAAGTGAATGTGCAGACCAGCGCGACAGCCAGGGCGAGCCTCGACAACTACCAGGCGGAGCTTATCCAGTCCGTATCGACCGAATCCTCGGGCAGACTTTCAGGCTTCCGGATCAAGGACAAACAGGTTTACGCGGACAAGAAAAGCGGTACCGTGCAGGCCTACATTCTCGCGACATATTCGACCGTCGAGCTGAACAAGGAACGTACACGAATGGACGATATGGCGCGCGAAAAGGTCGATGCGGTCGCTGTACCCGAAACGGCGGGCGATTCGCTGTTCGCGGAAGGCCGGGCTTTCCAGGCGGTGAGAAAATTCCTCGAAGCCGCGATCGCCGCAACCGCGCCCGGTGTGGATAATCCCCGGCAGAAAGTGGAGAGAAATCTTTCCAAGGCCCGCGCCGCAGTAGCCGTCCTGAGCCTGTCGATCGATGGTCCTTCCACCGGAGAATCGGGGAAGACGCCCGAAAAACCCTTCTCCGTGCTCGTGCTTGCCCGTTCGGCATCCCTGCTCCCGTCATCGCCATCGCTCTTGTCCCCGCCATCGCCCGCCGCCGATGTGGCGATCAGCCTAAGCCTTCCCCGGAAACTGGCGTCCGGTAAAATCGGTTCACGCACCGAACTTCTGCGAAGCGACCGGAACGGTCGGGTCGTGTATGCCGCGTCCGCACCCGATTTCAGCGGCTCGACCAGGGTAAGCGCGGCCCTCGATCTGCAGGCCGAACTCGATTTGGCCTATTCCCTGCCGAAGGAATATTCGGCCATCGTCGCCGCGCTGGAAAATGATATCGCTTCCCGGACTGTCGATATCGACTGGAAGATTGTTTCGGCCGCACGCGGTATCCCGTTGGCGGTCGCGATTTTCGAAACGGACCAAAGGGGTTATTCCCTGGCCGACAGACCCATGTCCGGAGGCCTGCAGGAAGCGCTCCGCGCCGCAGGCTTCACGGTCATGCAGATCGCTTCGCTGCCGCCCGCGATACTTTTATCGGGCGACGATACGGCGGTTCTCGCGGCCGCGAGAGCCGCGGGGGTCCCGGCCTTCGCCGCAAGGATAACGTATGGCGCCGCGAACATCGATGCCGTCGCATCTGACGGTTCGATGTTCATCGCCACCGCTTCGGGCGGTCTCAAGACTCTCGACCTGGCGAGCGGCGCGCTTCTGCACTCGGCTTCGAGAAGCGCCCAGGGCATCGGAGCGACCGAAGATTCCGCCGGCCACGCCGCCCTTGCGTCGCTGGGGAAAAATGTGTTCGGAATGGAACTCGCCTCGTCGCTTCCCTGATTCAAAGCTTGAAAAGGATGCCCGCGCCGACAGAAGTTCCCTTGATATCCTCAAACAAACCGGGAATGGCGGAGACCGCCGCCCAATACTCGTACCCGATATCGACGAAAGCCCGCATGTTGCGATTGAACAGATAGGACAGCTTCATCTGCGCCTGCCCGCCGACATGCGACAGGAAATCCGTGTCGGTAGTGATCCCGGATATGGCTTCGCTCAGATGGATATACGTAAAACCCAGGCCGGCATACGGCGTCAAGCCAAATCTTCCGAACAGAAGGTTGTACTCGCCGCCCAGGATGACATTCACAGGCAGAATAGTCACGGTAAATGCGCTGAAAATCTGCTGGAGTGGAACTTGAACCGCCACGTAGGGCCTGAGCCAATAATATCCCCGCGAGAGCGCCATCCGGAGGCCCGGCAGTACCGCTCCGTCATTTCCGGAAACGACATGCAGGAAGAGGTCCATGTCGACCCCCTGCCTGGGAATTTCGCGCAGCGCGGTATTCATGCCGGGTTCCGTTTCCGAATACAGAATTTGGCCGAACGAAGAACTTTGACCGACTTCCCTGACCACTACGAGGCCGGATTCCCTTTCCTCGAGTATGCCGCCGATGTTTTCGGTTCCCATGAGCGCGAATTCGTCGCCCTTCCTGATCCCCATATCCTGTCCGAGCTGGAAACGTATCCCGTCACCCGACACCGACAAAACCCTGGTCTTGATCTGGAATTGCGGAATGGTCCGGATTTCATATTCGAGCTGGAAAGGAATGCCCGAAATCGCGGAACGGACCGATTTCATGTAGTCGTTTTTGTCCGAACCGGAAGTCTTGAGACTCTTGATCGCGAGAATCTGCCCGCCTTCAGCCACATCGATCATGGTCACCGATGTAGTGATGTCGGTTTCCCACTGAAGGGTTTTCGTGTTGTACACAGTCTGGAACCATGTAACGACGGGAACGGCGACCACGAAGGCGCCCGCGAGGCTGTTGAACTCGGCCTGCGTGAGGAAAGCCTCGCCGAAGATAAATTTGTCCGGCAAAGTCATCGTTTGGGATTTTACTTCACGCAGAGTGGCTATGAATTGGTTGAGACCACCGGAGGAGAGGCGCTGCTCGACGCCGAAAACATTGAAACGCCCGAGATCGACGAACACTTTCTGCACTTCGGTGTCGATACTGCCCAAGGCCTGGCCCGGTATGTCCCAACCGTAGTAGCCGAGAGCGAAAACCGCAATGTCCTGCTTTTCGCTGACTTCGGGCTGTGCCTGTGCCTGCGCTCCAGCCGCAACGGCCGAAATCGCCAGCGCGAAGCACATTGCAAAGACTTTTGCGGATTTCATGCGATCCTCCCGGACCGTTCCAATGACATTGCATAAAGCCTATCTCGGGGCATATGCGTTGTCAACGAAAGACGCGCCCCGATTTCAGCGCCGCGTTTCGTGTATCGCGCGGGCCAGCGGCAGACGGCGGCCGATGCCGAAGGCGCGCGCCGAAACCTTTATGGCGGGTGCGGCCTGGCGGCGTTTGTACTCGGCGCGCGCTGTCATCGACAGTATCCTCGCGACAAGCGCGGAGTCGAAGCCGCGGGCCTCGATCTCCTGCGCGGACATGTTCCCCTCGATATAAAGCCGCAAAACGGCATCGAGGACATCGTAGGGAGGGAGACTGTCCTGGTCGGTCTGGTCGTGCCGCAGTTCGGCGCTGGGTGCCTTTTCGATGATCGGCAGGGGAATCGGGGCAGGCTTTCCTTCGGCGGCCGCGACCCGGTTCAGGTATGCGCAGAGTGCATAAACCTCTGTCTTGTAGAGATCGCCGATGGGCGCGAGCGCGCCGCACATGTCACCGTAGAGCGTGCAATACCCGGCCGCCAGCTCGCTCTTGTTTCCCGTCGCGAGCAGGAGGGAGCCGAATTTGTTCGACCAGGCCATGAGAAGGGCTCCCCGTATCCTCGCCTGCAGATTTTCCTCGGCCAGGTCGAAAGGCTTTCCGGCGAAGGGCACTGCGAGCAGGTCGAGATAGGCTTTGAAAGGTACTTCGATGGGGAGCCTCTCGAGCCGGATGCCGGCCCGGCGGCACAGTTCGACCGAATCGTTCACCGAGCCGTCGCTCGAAAACCTGCTCGGCATGGTGATGCAGGTTACGTTATGCGCTCCAATAGCTCCGGCGGCGAGAATCGCGACCAGTGTGGAATCGATGCCGCCCGACAATCCGAGCAACGCCGTCCTGAAGCCCGATTTCGCCATATAATCGCGGATGCCCGTGACCAGGGCCCTGTGAATTTCTTCCATGCGCCCGTCAGAGTCCGATGAAATCGCGATATCCGCGGCGCTCGCCCGGCCCGCGGAGTCCGTATCGATCCGCAGAACCTCTTCGTCCCAGCCGCACATGCGTATGAGTGCGCCCGTCGCGTCCACGGCGAAAGATCGGCCGTCGAATACGAGCGAATCGTTGGCGCCCGCCGCGTTGCAGTAAATGACGGGAATGCCGCCTTCCTTCGCGGCCCCTGCGGCCAGGGAGAGGCGTGTCGCAAGTTTCCCGGCGACGAAGGGCGAGGCGGAGGGTACGACCAGAAGTTCGGCTCCGGCATCCAGAAGTTCTTTGACCGGATCGACGGCGTAGCGGAAGCCCGGCGACGGAGGCGCCTCCCACCACAAGTCTTCGCAGATGGGGAAGCCCACTTTGCCTTTGCCCGTGTCGAAAAGAGCGCGGGTTTTCGCGGGTTCGAAATAGCGCGCTTCGTCGAACACATCGTACGTGGGCAGAAGCGTCTTGGCCTGCGAAAAAACGATTTTCCCGCCTTTGATCACCGATATCGCATTTACGAGAGAACGGCCGGAGCCTGTCCTGTTCCGGTCGACATGGCCCACCGCCACCGCCATCGAAGATGCCGGTCCGGATGCGAGGGCCTTCTGCACGCTCCTGAGCGCTGCGAGCGAGCCCTCTACGAAAGAATCCTGGTCCAGAAGGTCCATCGGAGGATAGCCGCAGAGCGCGAGTTCCGGAAATACGACGAGATCGGGAGCGGTGAGCCCTTCTTCGGGGGAAGCGGCCCGCACCGCTTTATCGACGATTTTCGCGGCGTTGGCGGCGAAATCGCCTATGGTGGAATTCATCTGAACGACGGTGACAATCATATTCCCATCCTCCGGTTCTCATCCTCCGGCGCTTATCGGATCTTCTTCCGCAACTTGCGGCCGGACAGGTGCGCGGCGGCCATATCCTCGGCTTCCTTCCGGCTCGCCCTGCGCCTGGCCGCGATGATTATGAAGCCCGCGGCGATCATGAAGACGCTGAGCAGCTGCCCCATTGAAAAATTGAAAGGCGTGGTGAAAAGATACGTCGGGGCGTCAGGATTGCCCCAGGCAAGGATGTAGCCGAGACCCGAATCGGGCTCCCTGAAATATTCGATGAAAAATCTGGCCACTCCGTAGCCTACGGTGTAGGCGCCGACGGCGAAACCGTCATAGGGCTTGCGTTTGCGCACGATCAGCCACAGCACCGCCCAGAGCAGGACGCCTTCGAACAGCGCTTCGTACAGTTGGGAGGGATGGCGGGGAAGGTTGACCATGTCGTTCATCGAATTGAGTGTTATCCCCACCTTTGCGGCCGTCTCCTGCACCCAGCTTTCCTTGGCCGAGAACCGCTCCGCATAGGGGAACACGATGCCCCAGGAAGCTGTCGTGACTTTGCCCCAAAGTTCTCCGTTTATGAAATTTCCGAGACGACCGAACGTGTAGCCGAGCGGCGCGGACATCGCGATGATGTCCGCCATCTGCCACCAGCGCTTTTTTTTGGCCCTGCACCAGATTACGGTCGCGGCTATCACGCCGACGAAACCGCCGTGGAACGACATGCCCTGGAATCCCACGAAGTTCCCGCCTTCGTCGAAAGGCCAGAAGATGAACCAGGGTTTCCGCCAATAATAATCGGTCGGTTCATAGATGAGGGTCCCGGCCAGTCTTCCTCCGATGAGGATGCCCGCGATGGCCGCGAAGAAAAAACCCGCGGCTTCGTCGTCGGTCCAGGGAGCGCCGATCCTGTGGGATTCGCGTCTGAAAAGCACCCACGCTACGCCGAAGGCCAGTACGTACATAAGTCCGTACCAGCGGAAAGGCAGACCGGAGATTATTTCGGGCTTGAGCCAGGACGGAAAATCGATGAATGCGGGCATCAGGACTCCTTGGGGCTTTCCCCCGGAAGGGCTCTAGCGGGATGGTGCGCGGTGATAGCCGCAAGGAGACCGCCCAGGTCGATTGCGACGACGACTCCGGCTCGCTGTACGAAAGAATAGAGATCGTCCGCCCGGACGAAGAGCCGTGCCATGTCGCCGGAAGCGGCGAAGACGCAGGCGACCGCCGTCACCAGGGACAAAGCCTGCATGAGTATCGCCAGCGGTTTGAACGCGTCGTATTTCTCGGCGTCGTACCAGAGGAAAAAGAGGCACACGGCCGCGATCGCCTGCGGTGCGATGAGGTATCGCAGAAAGGCCGAAAGAAATCCGCCGGAATCCGTCAGCCCCAGACCCGAGGCGAGAGAACCGAGCATGAATGGTTTTATGGATAACGCCACTGCGGCGACGAGCGTGATAAATCTTCGTTTCATTTCGTATCGAAGTCTAGAGACGGGAACGCCGACCGTCAAGGCGGCATGGTTGACTGCAAGGCTCCGTGTGGGGATAGTTTCAGCCATGAAACTTCCTTCCCGCGGTTCGGGCCGCCCGGCGGCCGTCTGGGGTATTATTGCGGTCCTCGCTTTTGTTGTGGCCGCCTTTTCCGTATCGGTGCCCGAAGCTCGGGCTCAGGCCGCCGTCCGCCCCGCGGACGATGCCAAGCGCTATTCCCAGCTTCTGCAGAGCATCTATCAATTCCTCATATCCAATTATGTCGACGAACCGGACCCGCGCAAATTGTATGAAGGCGCGATGAAGGGAATGCTCGATTCGCTCGGCGACCCTCATTCCGTATTCCTCGACGAGCCTATGCTTTCGGACATGATGGAGGAAACGGAAGGCTCCTATGCGGGCGTCGGTCTCTACATTTCGAAGCAGCCGGGCTCCGCGGAAGAGAATGGTCCCCGTTATATCGAAGCGGTCTCACCGATCGAAGGTTCGCCGGCGTGGAAGGTCGGCATTCACCCCGGCGATCTCATCATCGCCATCGACGGCGCGGATACTTCCGCCATGACAGTCGACGAAGCCTCTTCGCATATCCGCGGCGCCGAAGGCACGAAAGTGACACTCCGTTTCAGACGCGGCACCAATTATGAATATGAAGAAGAATTCATCCGCGCAAGCATAGAGATTCCCGCGGTCAAGCACGCCCTCATCGAACGCGGCGGCATCAAGATCGGCTATGTCCGGATCATCGAATGGATTCCCCAGACCACGGACCGGGTCGAGGAAGCGCTGAAGGATCTTTCCGCTCGCGGCGCCGACAGGCTGATCGTCGATGTGCGGTCCAATCCGGGCGGCCTCCTCAGTTCCGTCGTGGAGGTCAGTGATCTGTTCCTCGATTCCGGTACGATCGTTTCGACGCGGGGGCGGGATTCGCGCGATGACGAGATTTTCACGGCCGATTCGAAGCTTTCCTGGCCGAAGGAAGGCCGTATGATAGTGCTCGTCAACCGCGGTTCCGCGTCGGCTTCGGAAATTTTCGCCGGCGCCATGAAGGATTCCAGACGAGCCCTTCTCCTCGGGGAAAAAACCTACGGCAAGGGCTCGGTCCAGCAGGTGTTCCCCCTCGATACGACGGGTTTCAAGCTCACCCTCGCCCGCTACTATACGCCATCGGACGTCAATATCGACAAAACCGGCATTGAGCCCGATATCGTATCGAAGGATGTCGATTTTACCGACGCCATGCTCGATACGCTCGGCCGCCTCGTGGATTCGGGCAAAATCGAATCCTGGGCAAAAGCCAACCCCGATGCGGGCACGGATAAACGCAATGCGTTCGCTTCCTCCCTGATTGCAGCCGGTTTCGATCTTCCCGAGTCCTACCTGCGCAGGATGGTCCGCGACGAGTTGGACAGGACCAAGGTCATTCCCGTCTATGATGCGGAATTCGATATTCAGATGGACAAGGCGATCGAGCTGCTCGTAGGCACCGATTTCGAATCGCTCCTCGCGGAAGCCAAGACTTTGGGTGAGCGGGCTGCGGCCGGAACGGCGGCGGGCGGCGATGCGGCGAAATCCGTATCGGGCGCCGCCGTGGCGGCCGGAGCGGGCAATCCCCCCGGCAACGTCGCGGCGCCCTGACCGCCCGGCGTAAGGGCATACGATCATGCGGCGTTTGGTGCTTCCCGGCGACAGGAGCGCGGATACTTTCTGGAAAGCGGACCGCGACACGACCCGCTATCTCGTGCGCGTCCTGCGATTAGGCATGGGCGCGGAGTTTCCCGCTTCGGATGCGGCCGGAAATCGCTTCCGCTGTACGATTACGAACGCCGATCCCGAGGGCGCCGTCCTGCGCATGGACCCTGCGGGAGTACCTGCGGGAGTACCCGCTGGAGTCCCCGCGAGAGTCCCCACGGGAGTATCCTCTTCCCGCGGCAAGGCGACTGATTCCGCCAAAGGGGCGGGTAGGGCGGAAAAGGACGACGCCTCGCCTCCGGTCGATTTCGGCATCGTGCTCGTTCAGGCCCTTCCCAAGGGGAGAAAACTCGATGCCGTGATACGACAGGCCACCGAGGCGGGAGTCAGGCAAATATTGCCAATCGTGACCGAACATTGTGTCGCCCGCGATCCGGGGACGGAACGCGCCGATGCCAGATCGGGGCGATTCGAAAGGCTGGTCCGCGAAGCGCTGCAGCAGTCGGGCTCCGATGTCGCCACGACTGTCGCGCCTGTCGTGCCTTTCGCCAGGCTGGAAGAAGCGCTCGACGCCGCCGGATATGGCCGGGACCGTACCTTGCGCCTTTTTTGCCACGAAAAGCCCCTTGCAAAGGACAGCCTGCACGACTATCTTGCTGACGGTCCGAAGACTGTGGTCGTCGCCATAGGCCCCGAAGGCGGGTTTTCCGCGGCGGAATGCGCACGATTCATCGAAATGGGCTTCCGTCCCCTTTATTTCCCGGGTGCGGTGCTCAGGACCGAAACGGCGGCGCTATATGCGGTGGCCGCAATAAAAACCGTGTTCTCGGAACGGGCTTCATGGAAACCGACAACTTGAACCGCTTTGAATTTCTCGGCGTCCGTCTCGATTTTCCTTCGGACGAAACGCTCGAAGCGTATGCTTCCGTGCCGGACGGCGGGCGAAATCGCCAGGTCTGTTTCGTTACGCTCCGCGCTTTCCTTAAAGCAAGACGTGGCGGTGAGTTCGGTTCTCTGCTCGCAGGCTCGGACTTGGTACTTCCGGTTTCGCCGACGCTCGCCGCCGCGGCCGCAAAAGCCGGCGCCCGCGGAGCCAGAAGCTACGACAGCCTCCGCGTCCTCGTCAAATTCCTCTCCGCCCTCGAACTGCGCAACGGAGCGATATATCTGGCGGGCTCGAAATCTTCGATCCTCGCGAAAACCGAAGCAAACCTGAAATCCACTTTCCCCGGCCTGCGTATCGTCGGACGCTACGCCGGTCCCTGGTCCGTACCGGAAGCCAGGTCCGCCTTCGAAGCGATACGAAAAGCCACTCCGAACCTCCTGCTTGCAGGCTCCGGCCTCCCCGGAGGCGAAATATGGCTCAGTCGACAACTGCCGGAATTCAGATCAGGACTTTTTGTCTGGGACCGGCGGATTCTCGAAACTCTCGCGGGGAAAGGACACAAACTTCTCTCCAGCGACTGCAAAATGTATTCACGTCTACATGAATACATCGAAAGCCCGATGGCTCCTTTCCGCGTAGTCACACTCCTCGCTTTTGTAGTCGCCCGATATTTTGACAAAAAGAATAAGAAATAGTCAAAAATCTACAAGAATTCTTGCTTTCCGGATGGTTGGCACGTTATTTTTATTTGACTTTCTCCAATACTTGGCACAGTATCAGCACAAATGGAATTAGTGCTGTATTACGATCCGGATGCCTCCCGACGGAACAGGGTCAAATCCGCGCTTTCTCCGGAATTCGAAATACGGTGCTTCGCGTCGATGGCCGAACTCTGCATTGAGGCGGGAAAAAACAGGCACGCTCTGGCGCTCGATGGCACACCAGCGCAAATCATTTGCCGACAAAGACAATCCACCCATCGCTATCGCAATACGGACGGCTCCACAAGCCTGGTCGCCATTAAAAGTGTCAGGCTCTGCGACGAGACCGGCGATATCCCCCAAAGCTGGAACGATGTCCCCTATCTTCCCGTCCCCGACAGTCCCGAGGAACTGCGCCGGAGAACGAGAGAATGCATACGTCTCTACAGTCAGGGTTCCTTTAACCTGGATATATGTCTGGGCTCCGGTGAAAACGCCGTGGAAACAACCTCCGAGCTGAAGGTCTATGCCAAGTCGGATGAACCCCTTCTCATTTTTGGAGAAACGGGAACCGGCAAAGAACTGGCCGCGCGCATGACGCATCATCTGTCCGCACGTTCCGACGGCCCCTATATTGCCTTCAATTGCGCGAACCTCACCGCCGAGACCGCAGACAGTATTCTTTTCGGATCGGTGAAAGGCGGTTTCACCGACGCCCTGGACAGGGAAGGACTGTTCACCCAGGCGGAGGCCGGTACTCTTTTTCTGGATGAAATCGGAAGCCTTCCTGCATCCATCCAGTCCAAACTGCTGCGCGCGATAGAGGGAGGCGGATTCAGGCGTGTCGGAGGCCTGTATACCGAGTATTCGAACGTAAGAATCGTGTCGGCTACCTGCGAAGACCTTCATGAAAGGGCAAAAAACGGGACTTTTCGCAGGGATCTTTTGTATCGTCTATGTATTCTGGAACTCTGGCTTCCGCCCCTGCGCGAACGGATCGAGGATATTGCGCCTTTGGCACAGCATTTCTGTTTTCGCAGGTCTGCGGGACTATGTGAACTGTCGCAGGAAGCGCTGGATATCCTTACCGCTCACCTTTGGCCGGGCAATGTCCGCGAATTGAAGGCCACCGTCGAAAAAGCCGTGCTCAAAGTGCGCCGGGGGCTCATCGGCCCCGAATCGATATCCTTCGCGGGCGAACGCAGAAGGGGCGGCGGTATCCGCATAGCATAGCCATCCACAGCGTCACGGCCCGGGATTACAGCCCGGGGGTGCGCTCAAGGAGCGTGCTCAGAGGGCGCTCCGGGGGGCGGCGGCTCCGGGCTGTGTCTGCGCGGCTTGCCCTTGCCTGCCGAAAGTGCCGCCGCCTTGAGGAAAAGGCGCGTCAGATAATCAAGTTCTTTCTTGCCCAGGAGCGCGCGCTCGGCGAGGTCTCTCAAAAAGTTTCTGCATGCGCCGTCGTCCTTCTTGGAGAAAAAACCCAGCGAGGCGAGCGCAGCGGTCATCTGTACCGCCGCCTTTTCGGTTTCGGTACGGCCTGCGGGATCGGCGGAACCGTCCCGTCCTTCGAGCCCGGCGATGAACATTTCGTAACAGGCCACCTGGACCGCCTGGGCCAGATTGAGTGAAGGAAAGGCGTCCGAACTCGGTATGTGCACCGCCCGGCTGCAACACGCCAATTCGACGTCGGAAAGCCCGTCTTTTTCGTTCCCGAACACTAAAGCGATCCTTCCGGAACTTCCCTGGCCGGAACTTCCCGGCAGGGAAGACGCAAAATCACGGACGGAAAGTGACTGCGATTTCCGGCGTTGGCCTCTTCTTCGCGTAAAACCCGCCGAAATCGCAAACCCGGCGAGCGCATCCTCAAGCCGGGAGAAACGCACGGCGTTTTCGTATACGTCGAAGGCGTGTACGGCCAATGTCGCGACCCGTTCGCTGTCGAATTCGGGACAATCGACAAGGACGAGGTCCAGGATGCCCATCGTCTTCATGGCGCGGCATGCCGAACCGACATTGCCCGCTTCCTGCGCCCTGCAGAGCAGCACCGTGAACCGCGACATATCGGCGACCATCATACCTCCGCGGCGGCGCGTTATGACGCGCCGTTATGACGCGCCGGCCGCAACACATTACCGGGCACATTACCGGGCGCCTTGCCGGCATTTTATCGGCACTTTACTGGCACATTATCGGGCGCCTTGCCGGCGCCCGGAACGGGCCATATAGTAACCGCATGTCCGTTCCCACGCAACATCGAGCCGTTTCCACCGATTCCGATGGCGCTTTATCGCATTTCGCAGGCAGGAGCGCGCTTGTAGTAGGTGGCTCGGGCGGCATCGGCGCACATGTCGCGATGCAGCTTGCCGCCCGCGGCGCAATCCCGGTGATTCAAGGCCGCGACCCCGGCAGGGTCGCGGCCGCGGTGGCGAGGATTGAAGCCGCGGGCGGTCAGGCCAAGCCCCTGGCACTCGAACTGAATTCAGCGCGCGATCTCATCGATGCGCTGGATGAGCCCCTCCGCTTCGACATACTCGTCGTGGCCTTCGGACCTTTTGTGCAAAAATCGCTGGCCGACACGAGCCCCGAAGAATGGGAGCGCCTCGCCGTCCTGGATCTTGCGCTTCCGGGGGCCATGGCGAGCGCTCTTTTACCCGGCATGCTCGCGCGGGGTTGGGGCAGGATGCTTTTTTTCGGCGGCACGCGCACGGACGGCATCAGGGCATACCGGTCCAACGCCGCATATGCGGCCGCAAAAACGGGAGTATCGGTACTCGTCAAATCGCTGGCCGCCGAGGGCGGCGATCGCAATGTGGCGGCCATCGCAGTCTGTCCGGGCCTTGTCGGTACCGAATACGTAAGCCCTGGCGTCCGCGATGCCCTCTCGGCCTCCGCCCCCGGCGGCCGACTGCTAGCGCCCGGCGAAATCGCTCGCATCTCGCTCGATCTTCTCGACGCCGATCCCTGCTCGGCGTCCGGTGCGCTCGTATCCCTCGATGCGGGCTTTTCGCCTTCCTGAATTCCCGAGTCTTCGCCGGCCGCTTTGACATTGCCTGCGGTCGGAAGTATCATGTTTTGGCATTATGGCTTCAAACCTTCTCGCCCGGGCGCAAAAAGCCCAAGCCGCTTTCCGGAATCCCGCCCCGGACTCCGGAACCGCCGATACTGCGGTAGTGTCGGTGGCGCCGGGTGTTGTGGCTCTGCCGGTCGGGGGGATTCTGGACATATCGCGGCTGGACGCCATGGAAAGCGTTCTGACGGCCGCGGCGGCCGACGCCGGGACTGGCCTTATTCTCGATATATCCGGGCTGGATGCGCTCGATGCCGCCGGTGTGGGTTTCCTCGCCGCTTTTCATAAACGAATGCGCAGCAAGGGTTCCGAACTTGTTTTGGCCGGGATGCGACCACAAGTTCTTGAATTTATCCGTATTCTCGGCTTTGAATCGTACTTTACGGTCGCCATCGATGCCTCGGGCGCGATAGATTACTTCCGTAACGCCGCGCGCGCCTCGATGCCCTCCGACGCCCGATGTCCCGCATGCGGAGCGGGGATCGCTTCCGGGGCTGTCGGAAGACGGAGATGTCGGGCCTGTAAGGCAGTGCTCTCCACGGGTCCCGACGGAACGCCTGTATTGGGGTAAATGTCGGAATTCCGGCGCTTCGCCGGCAGGAGGAATTGGGATGAACGCATTGTCGAAGATCGAGGAATACCTTATAGATCTTGGAATATCCTACCAGGAAATTTCCAAGGGAGCCTGGCTGATTGACGATGATTCCAAGGGTTTGCCTCCGATGGTCGTGAGCGTTGCGGACCCGATTGTAGTCATCCGTGCGGTTGTCATGCCCGTACCGGAAAAAAATTCGGCTACGCTCTTCGAAGAACTCCTGCGCCTGAATGCTTCCGATTTCCTGCACGGAGCCTACGCGATCGACGGCCACGATATCGTGGCCATCGATACGCTCGAATACGCGAACATGGACAAGAATGAATTCGGCGCATCGCTCGAAGCCCTCGGCTTCGCGCTCGCCCAGCATTTTCCGATACTTTCTCGGATTGTCGCACAGGAGGACTGACCCATGGGCATTTTTGACAGACTGAAAACCGTCATCTCGTCCAATGTCAACGATATGATCAGCAAGGCCGAGAATCCGGAAAAGATGCTGAATCAGTTGCTCGTCGACATGAACGAACAGATGATCGAGTCCAAGAAGGCGGTCGCCATGGCGATCGCGGACGAAAAGAAGCTTGAACGGGAAGTGGGCGAAAACAAGCTCAAGGCCGAAGATTGGGAAAAGAAGGCCATGCTCGCGGTGCGCGCCGGCCGCGACGATCTCGCCAAGGAAGCCCTCCTGCGCAAACAGGAGCACGAAGGCTACGCCTCCCAACTCGCCACGCAATGGCAGGCCCAGAAGGAATCCGTCGAAAAACTCAAGGAATCCCTGCGCGCCCTTCAGACCAAGATCGAGGAAGCTTCCCGCAAGAAAAACATCCTGATCGCCAGAGCCAAGCGGGCCGAAGCCCAGGACAAGATCAACCAGACTATGTCCAGCCTCTCCGGCAACAAGAGCGCCTTCGATACGTTCGAACGCATGTCGCGCAAGGTCGATGAGATCGAGGCGCGCGCCGAAGCCCACAAGGAACTGGAAGACGCTACGTCCGGAGCCAGCCTGGAAAAACAGTTTGCGCAACTCGAATCATCCGGCGCCGGCGCCGATACAATGCTCGAAGACCTGAAACGCAAGATGCTGACCGAGGACGCAGGCGAGCAGCATTCCTGATTTTTGAGTTTCTGAGTTTCTGAGTTTTAATTTGCCGGCCAGGTCCGAAGCGACCTAAACCCGCCGCCTTTTGCGACCCCCTGCAGCTCTTCGGAGTTCGGGGGAAACCAAAGGCGGCGTTTTTTTCACCGCATCATGGCGGCGTAATGGAAGTAACGTTCCATGTCCTTATCCGCCAGTGATTACCTCTTGTTGACAACTTGTGGAAAACGCGGGGAAATCCCGTGAAGTCCTGTGGACAACTTATGCAAAACACAGAATTCGCATTCATCCGCCCTGCCGGGAAACGAAAGGCTAAACTACTATAACACAAGATTTCCGGTATCATTCCAAAGGCTTTTCATGCAGCCGATCCACAATTGCCCCAAAAACATGCCCTGCATTCACTTGTTGACAAGCTGTGGAAAAGTCGAGCCGGAATAGTACTGCCCGGCGAGTAACCAAAAGAAAAGCCCGGCACGGTTGCCTGTGCCGGGCTCAAGTGCAAGCTCTGCCTTTCGCATCGCGGGTCGGGTATGAGCTCAGCGATCCTCGTGCCTGATGATTTTGGCGCCGAGCAGGCGCAGACGGTCCGAAATATGTTCGTAGCCCCTTTCGATCTGGTACACGTTATGGATTGTGCTCTCGCCTTCCGCGCAGAGCGCGGCGATCACCATGGCCATGCCCGCACGGACGTCGGGAGACACCAGGGGGGCGCCCGAGAGCCTCGCGGGGCCCGAGACCACGGCGCGGTGAGGATCGCAGAGCACGATGCGCGCCCCCATGCCTATGAGCTTGTCGACAAAGAACATCCTGGACTCGAACATTTTTTCGTGAACGAGGACAATGCCCTCGGTCTGTGTCGCGATGACCGTCATGATCGAAGTGAGGTCGGGCGGAAAGCCGGGCCAGGGCGCGTCGTCGATCTTGGGAATCTGGCCGCCTATGTCGGCCTGGACCCTCATCGACTGGCCGGAAGGTATGAGAAGAGTGTTTCCTTCGACTTTCCAGGAAATGCCCAGCCTGCCGAAGCCTACTTTGAGAGGGGGGAGATCTTCGGGATTCACGCCTTCTATGGTGAGTTCGCCGCGAGTCACCGCCGCAAGTCCTATGAAAGAGCCTATTTCCATGTAGTCGGGCCCGATCGAAAAATCCGTGCCGCCCAGGGCTTCCACTCCATCAATGACGAGCACATTGGAGCCGACGCCGGAAATTTTGGCTCCCATCGAATTGAGCATTTTGCAGAGGTCCTGTACGTGCGGTTCGCAGGCGGCGTTGCGCAGCACGGTCCGGCCTTCGGCCAGCGCCGCGGCCATCACCGTGTTTTCGGTGCCGGTAACCGAAGCTTCATCCAGGAACACGGCGGCTCCCGCCAGCTTGTTGGCGGAAAAACGGATGGCGCCATCGACGCTCATCCTGGCTCCCAGTTCTTCGAGGGCGAGCACATGGGTGTCGATACGCCGCCGGCCGATCGTATCGCCGCCCGGAGGCGGCAGCACCACTTTGCCGAAACGACCCAGCAAGGGGCCCGCAAACAGGATCGAGGCGCGGACTTTGCGCGCCTGGTCCGTCGGGACGTCATATCGTGAAATTCCCGCCGGATCGATCTTCCAGTCATGATCGCCGACCCTTTCGACCGTAGCGCCCAGATAGCGCAGAACGTCGAACATCACCAGGACGTCCTCGATTTCGGGGATGTTGCGCAGAGTGACCGGAGAACCCGCCATCGCACAGGCGGCGATGCAGGGGAGCGCGGCGTTCTTGTTTCCTGAGGCGCGGATTTTCCCCTTTATCGGGAATCCGCCCTCGATCTGGTACTTGTACATGGCCTCACTGTAAAGCCCGAACCGCGCTCGGTCAATCGAGAGCGGAGGCCGCGGAATTTCCCGCTTCAACCCGCTTCCATCGACGCACTTCAATCAAGGCACTTTCATCAACGCACTTCCCGGATGGGGAGATAGACGCTATTATGCATGAACCGATGAGCCCTTCGTTCACGATCCCCGGAGCCGGCGCTTCCGACGCTACACATATTCTGCATGCGACCCTTGGTGAACTCGCCTCCCTCCTGCGGGCCTCGCAAGTCCGTGCCACCGAATCGGGCGACGCTCAGACTGCCGAGCTTTGCGCGCGCGCGGAAGAGCTTTGCGACCGATACGGGGCGGCAGGCGATGCGACGGATATTGCGATCCCGTCGTTCAATGTCCTTTTCCGCCTGCATTCTCTATGCGGACGCATTGCGCGCGCCGAACTTGCGTATCCAAAGGGAACAACTCCCGTGATTCTCCCCGATCTGTGCCGGAGCATGATCGCTCTGGCCAGGGGGGGGCTGAAGGAGCCTGCGCCCGATCCAAACCTGGCCACCGGGACAATAGCGCCGCGTGAACGAACCCTGCCCCAGAAACCGGGGACTATCGTTCTCACCCTCGGCGGCGAAATCGGCGATATGCTCACCCGGAAACTGGAATCTCTTGGCCACCGGGTGATCCGCCAGGCGGGACGGGCGGAAACGCTCATTGCGCTCGGTATCCGCAGGACTTCGAGAGGGACAGCCGCGCGGCAGGCGACTGCGTCCGCACCTACGAATGCGGATTCGGCAGCGGCCACGCAAGCCCCTCCTTACGACATGCCCGACCTCGTCATCCATGACCTTTTTTCGTCCGGCCTTCCCGGTTTCGAACTGCAGGAAAGGTTGAAGGAAGACTCCGCGTTCGCGGATACCCGCGTCCTCATTCTTTCGCCGCTCCGCGAGTCGGAATGCATCGCAAGAGCGATACAGCTCGGAGCGGACGATTTCCTCGCCACCGACGTCGTACCCGCGGTGCTTTTCGCGCGCATCGATTCCTGCATCGAACGCAGAAGGTCGCGCGCGCGCAGGCGTCTCTACCTTGCGGCGCTGGCCGAAGCGCAGGGGCGGCTGGAAGCCGAACTCAAGCGCGGCTCCGAATATGTACGCGGCCTTTTGCCCGGCAAGATTTCGCGCGAAGGTTTTTCGGCGGATTGGTTATTCCTGCCCTCGGCGGATCTGGGGGGCGACCTTTTCGATTACTGGAGACTCGATGACGGCCGGACCGCCCTCTACCTGCTCGATGTGAGTGGCCATGGTGTGGAATCCGCGCTGTATTCCGTAACGATCGGAAACACGCTTCGGTCCGAAGGGTTGCGCAGTGTCGATTTCGGCGACCCGGCCAGGGCTCTTTCAGGACTCAACCGCAGGTACAGGATGGAGGAACGCAACAATCTCCTTTTTACGATCTGGTACGGGGTCTGGGACCCCAGATCGCGTGTCCTGACTTACTCGTCCGCAGGCAGTCCGCCCGCGGTCCTGATGCCTTCCGACGGAGAACCGCTCGAACTGAAGACCACGGGTACGGTGGCGGGAGCAGATCCCGACGCCGAATACGTTACCCGATCGATTTCGCTCGCCAAAGGATCGCGACTGTACCTTTTCTCGGACGGAATATACGAATTCCGTACGAAAGACGGTGTTATCTTCGGTCTGAAAGCGTTCGTGTCCCTGCTGGAACGCACGGCCGCCGGCATGCCGAAAGGGCGGTCCGCCATCGACACAGTGCTCGCCGAAGTAAGCTCGCGCGCCGTTTCGTCCCGCTTCCAGGACGACTTGTCCTTCCTGGAGTTCCGATTTGATTACTGACCCGGCAAGTGAAAAGAAACCGCTTCGTCTGGAATGGGCTTAGCCATAGCGGCCCATTCCAGACGCTCCAATAGTTTTTCAATTGCCGGGTAAGTAAACTCCGGTTCGAGCAAGGAGCTTCGCAATGACCGATCTGATCCGAATTCCGTTGCCCGACGATTTCCATGCGCATTTCAGGCGCGGACCCGCGGCGGCCGCTTATATCAGACGCCATGCGGCATGGTTCGGCCGCGCCCTTGCGATGCCGAACACTGTTCCGCCGGTGGTGTCCGGCGTCGAAGTCGCCCGCTACCGCGAGGAATTGCGGGCGGCTGCTGCCAGGAATAGTCCCGTGGCCGGAAATGGCCCTACGGCCGGGCATGACTTCGCGGCCGGGAATAGTCCCGTGGCCGAAAGCGGCCCTACGGCCGGGCAGCGTTTCGAACCCCTGATGACATTCAAGATTATGCCGGGAATGAGTGCGGACACGGTCGCTTCATGCGCCGCGGCCGGAGCGATCGCCGGCAAATACTATCCGGCCGGCGCGACGACGAATTCGTCCGACGGTCTTCGCTCTCCGGACGACGCGGAAGAAGCGCTCGAAGCCATGGAATCCCTGGATCTGGTGCTGTGCGTGCACGGCGAAGACCCGGAAGCCCCCGTGTTCGAACGCGAAAAGGCGTTTCTGCCTACTCTCGAACGAATCATGACGCGCCGGCCCGGCCTGCGCGTAGTCCTCGAACATCTGTCCTCGACCGAGGCGGTCCGTTTCGTCCTTTCGGGCCCGCGGAATCTCGGCGCGACAGTGACGGCGCATCACCTTCTTTTTACGCTGGAAGACATGCTGGCCGAGGGAATGAATCCCCACCTGTACTGCAAGCCCGTGCTCAAGACGGCCGCCGACAGGGAAACATTGCGCGACGCGGTCTTTTCCGGCTCACCAAAACTGTTTTTCGGCAGCGATTCGGCGCCGCATCCACGTGCCGCGAAAGAATGCGCACACGCCGCGTCGGGAGTGTATTCCGCGCCCAGCGCCTTAAGCGCGCTGGCGGAGCTTTTCGACTCGGTCGGGCTGCCCGGAAAGCTCGGTTCTTTCACGGGCGCATATGGCGCGCGATTCTACGGGTTGCCCGAACCGGCCGGAACCCTGACCCTGGAAAGGTCGCCCTGGACGGTCCCGGCGGAATGCGACGGCGCCGTGCCCATGTGCGCAGGCGCCGCAATGAACTGGCGGATCAGAGCCTGACGATCCTCGACGAAGTGAGCTTTTCGCGCCCTGTTTCGGTTATGAGCACATCGTCTTCCAGGCGGACGCCGCCCAGCCGGGGATCATAGAGACCGGGCTCGATCGTCACGATATTTCCCGGCTTGAGTACGAAGTCATTTTCCTCGCGCAGGTTGACGCCGGGCGTTTCGTGCGCTTCAAGGCCGATACCGTGGCCCAGGGCGTGCGGCATCGTGCGGCCGTGATCCGCGAAGAAGCGGTCCACCGCCAGAGCGACATCGCGCGCACGCACGCCGGGGCCGCAGGCCGCGAACGCGATTCCGTGCGCTTCCTCGACAAGAGCCGCCATCTTTTCCTGCTCGGGGTCGAGCGGTCCGCGAAGGAAGCTCATCGTCACATCCGA
>Ga0209749_1000991_pt1 | contig 29786 bp, 19 predicted proteins | sample EPASupsiteSAE347_FD_187267 | JGI IMG/M metagenome (GOLD analysis project Ga0209749, IMG submission 187267) | Bioremediated contaminated groundwater from EPA Superfund site, New Mexico - Sample SAE3-47 (SPAdes) (version 2) | ecosystem: Environmental > Aquatic > Deep subsurface > Groundwater >...
TAATAATTCCCCCCTTATATGTAGCTAATTATCTGTTAGATATATCACGGTTAACCTTCTTCAGAGATAAAAATATTGCAAAGATTTTTGTCTCCAATATTTGGAATTATTCACTTTTTTCTGTAATTTTTATTCTAATTCTTTCAGACATACCTGTTGCAATATCAGTTTTAAAAAGACACGATGTTATCTTAATGATTTTCTGGGTAAATGGACTTGCTTTTTTAATTGCACAGACATTGATATTAATCTTTAAAAAATCGCTACTTTATGAATTGGAATCAAAATTAATCGACTTTTCTCAATTTAAAAGTGTTACTTAACGTATCGGGCTAAACGAAGTCGCCGAAGCGAAGCGTAGGCGATTTGGGAATTTTACGAGCCGAGTAAAATTCCGTTTAGCCCGTGTTAAATGCCCCGAGCGTAGCGAGAGCGCAGCGTGGTCGAGGAGCGTTAGCGACGAGGAAGTTGATTTTCTGGCGCGCTCTATATTTTTGATAAATGAACTGCTCTGTAATTACCATTCTCATCTTTTGTTTCAGAAATATTATCGATAAAGTGCTTTGTGTTTGATAGCGCTCTTTTTTTCAGTTTATTAAAATCGTCATGAGAGCCACTAGGATGTGGAAGTCCCACGATAAAGTGATTTGGAAAACTCAAAGCACAAAAGTCAAATGCGACATTTCCTAAGGCAAAAATAGTTGAACACTTAAAAAGCTCTACTTCTTTTCGCAAAAATCTGTTGATGCAAACTCTTAATGTTTGAATGGGGATTTTACCATTTTTACCTAAACACTCACATTTTACTAAATCTGTCCATAAAATATCTCCATCAAAACCCAACAAAGTGATTAAATCCCGCGTTCGCTTAAAATAAGGGCGGTTATTCAGATTGCTTTCAAAAAAATATCCCGAAAGAGAATCAAGTTTTATACCTTTACTCAGATAATATTCTTTTTCTTTATTCTTGCATTTGCCGGGATTTAATCCGATGACAATACAACTATTTTTGCCATCTCTGTTTTCTTGAATTAGACATCGCGGAATAATTCCTAACTTAGGATTATTATTTATACCCCCGCAATTTAAGTCGCATTTGACTAATTTTTCTCCCAGTTCATTTATCATAGTTTCAATTATAATGTCTATCTTTTTTAATGTTTCGTTAAGCGCCAGAAAATCAATTGTATTTAACTCATTCATAGACGCATTGCGTATATATCTCTTATCAACCAGCCGCTTTCACTCAAACCCGTTTCAAAATTTTATCCTCACACCACTCCCCTGAAATAATGCCCCGTAGTATATTCCCCTTCGCAATCTCTTCCCCTCCTCTTATCCATCGCTTCCCTGTACGCCTTCGTAATTTTCCCGGTCTTATCCTTATCATACATCCCCGCCTCTATCCTCAGGCACTCCACGCCCGCCTCCATTATCTCAGGCACGTACTCAAGCATGCACAGCTCGCGGGAGTTCATGATACAGGTTCTCCCCTGCATATCTGTTCTGACCGGGAAGGCAAATCCCTTTTCATCCTTCAGGCAGGCATCCCTGAGTCTATCGCCGGGAAAGAGACCGCGAACAAGACCGTGCTCTGAGACCACCAGAGGAAAAAGACCGTGTACAATACACTCAGCAGGACCAGAGGATGCCAGGTTCTTTATTTCGTTCAATGTGAGTTCAGGAGAGAGAGTTACTCTCTGGCTGTAATTCAAAAAGTACCTCATTGCTAGCCTGTTGAAAATATTGAGCGGATAATCAACTATTATCTGCGTTGCAGCATTAAGCCTGTTGAAGGAATATAAAACTCCCAGGTTAGCAACAAGAAAACCATCCGGGTTCAACTCCGTGTTCAAATGTCCGAGTTCTTTTGATATTCTGGGTGTACTGATAAGCACGCTTACTCCCTTATCCTTTCCATATTCAATTGCGTAACTGAGATTCTGCTTGTTAAGAAATCTGCGTTCATCTGCGTTCATCTGCGGTTCGTTACCAATATAAACAACATCAGCACCACTATCGATTGCAGCCTCAAGGCATTCGATGGAGCCTGCGTTCACAGATAAGACGGGTCTTGATTCCATATTTTTTCTCTCAAGAGATTTCTCAGATTTCTCAGGGATGACAGGCTTGCTGCATCTGCGCTTCCACTTCTGCGCGCGCCTGTTCTCAAGCTGGCTGATCACATCCCTGCGTAAAGAATTAAGCTCGGAAACTGGAATGAAAATATTCTTATCGATCTCAAACGCGACTTCATGCGCTTCAAAAACAGTATTACCAAGCTTTGTAAGCTGGTCCGCTATCGTTTTTCTGGATAGCGGCTTATTCTTTGCCGTGAGCGCACTCATTCCCTTAACTGCAACCTCGTTCTCACCGTCATTGATAGAGAGTTCGACAGGTTCACCAGTGCGGGCTTTAATTGCCATCCTTACAGGGATTTTTTTGATAGCTTTTGTTTCAAGTGATGTCATAAGCTGGCTGTCATAGGTCTTGAAAACCATATCGCCTCTGCTGAGATCACTTCTACTGATATCATCGCCCAGCGGTATTTTAACTGTTGAGCCCGGAGCTGCCACATTTATCCTGTGGTTGTCGGCAAACATAGTTCTAATAATTATCCCGCTCTCCCCTATGCCGATGCCGTCCCCTATCCGGAGCGGCGCTTTCAGGGCTATCGATGCCATCTTTTTCCGCGGCTCGTAATCTATCACCTTGCCGAGTTCTGTTCCGCGGTTGTGAGGATACCTGCGGCTCATCAGTTCTCCGCCCTGGTTGCCAGAGAAATAGCCTGTAGTGAACCCCCGGTTGAACAACTGGCGCAGCATGTGCTTTTCATCTTTAGATACCTGGAAGCTTTCGGGAGATTCAAGATACCTGTCAATAAGGTTCCGGTAAACCCTCACCACTCCAGCCACATACTCAGGGCGCTTCATCCGCCCCTCTATCTTGAAAGAGTCTATCCCCGCATCTACCAGAGCGCCTATATGTTCGCTCATGTTGAGGTCCCTGGGGCTGAGAAGATAGCCCTCCATCTCGCCAAGCCTGTATTTTCTCCTGCACGGCTGGGCGCAGTACCCGCGGTTGCCGCTCCTGCCGCCTATCATGCTGCTCAAAAGGCACTGCCCTGAGTAAGAGAAGCACAGAGCCCCGTGGATAAAGGTCTCGATCTCCATGGCGGTTTCGGATTTTATCCTGCGTATCCCGTCCAGAGAGAGTTCGCGCGCAAGCACCACGCGCTTTACGCCCATCTCCCTGAGGAGCTTTACACCTTCTGCATTGTGAATCGTCATCTGGGTGCTGGCATGTACCGGAAGTTCGGGAAGCTGCTCTCGCAGGAGCCGGAGGATGCCCATGTCCTGCACGATGACGGCATCTGCGCCTGCGTTGCAGAGGAATTGAAGGTATTTGCAGGCAGCTTCAAGTTCTGAGTCTTTGACAAGCGTATTTACAGTTACGTACGCCTTAACGCTCCGCATATGGGCATAATCTATCGCCCGTTCAAGCTCTTCATCGGTGAAGTTGGAGGCGTACTGGCGTGCGCTGAAGGATGTTCCTCCGAGGAACACAGCGTCGGCTCCGTTCTCGACCGCTGCGATAAGCGCTTCTTTGCTGCCGGCCGGTGCCAGCAGTTCGGGTTTGTGCATGAGGGTTATAATAATGGGGGGAGGTTAAAAAGGTAAGTGATATTTAGAATAATGTTTATCTGAAGATAGGTTAATCATTATAAATATTATGGCTGAAGCAATTCCTGTTGTTTACGAAGAAGCTGGTCTCATAAAGTCCCAAAAGAAGGAATTATCGAGTATAATCGGTATCGGTAGTAGTAATAAATCTGATGTTGCTCGAAAGCACGACAAATATATTTATTGAGGATATACCATGAAAAAGAAATTCAATCAAGTATATCAATTCAAGATTACTCTACAGGGTATTAAACCACCAATCTGGCGCCGCATCCAGGTCCCTGAAACATATACATTCTGGGATTTGCACGTGGCAATCCAGGATGCGATGGGCTGGCTGGATTACCACCTCCATGAGTTCGAAATTCTTAATCCGGCGACAGATTCGATGGTGAATATAGGACTCCCCGATGACGATTTTGCCAAGAGGGTTCTTTTAGGATGGAACCAAAAAATCGCCGATTATTTTACCATGGAAAATCCATCGGCAAATTATATGTACGATTTCGGTGATGGTTGGGAACACAAGATACAGCTGGAAAAGATACTTCCCAGAGAGAAAGATGTTATTTATCCTGTATGCATCAAAGGAAAAAGAGCATGTCCGCCTGAAGATTGTGGTGGAGTTGGAGGGTATGAAAACTTTCTGGAAATTATAAAAAATCCAGAACACGATGAGTATGAGGAAATGCTGGAATGGGCTGGGGAAGCGTATGACCCTGAACATTTTGACCCGAAAGAGGTTAAATTTGATGATCCGGATAAGCGGCGGAAAATTGCATTTGAGTAAAATGATTGTTATTCCGGGCGTATAAAAGATTGAAGAAATCTGCGGCTCTGCACGGCTCATGGGAAAATTATAAATCCTTTCGGCATCAGACATTTGAATTAGTGGGTAACTTATGGAAAATAGTGAGCAGCATATCAAGTGTGAAAATATTCATAGTACAGAGGAGGAATCAAAATGGCAGGAGAGTTAGAAGGAAAGGTTGCTCTGGTAACAGGGGGCAGTTCGGGGATCGGACGGGCTTGCGCGTTTGCATTCGCCAGGGAAGGAGCAAAGGTCGTGGTGGCAGATGTACTGGTTGAGGAAGGAGAAGAAGTAGTGAGGATGATAAAAAGGAAAGACGTTGATGCCATCTTTATCGAAACAGATGTATCAAAAACCGATGATGTGAGGGCTATGGTCGACTGTGCGATCAGTACCTATGGCAGGCTGGACTGCGCCTGCAACAACGCGGGTATAGAAGGTATTATGGCATCCACAGCAGATTGCACCGAAGAGAACTGGAACCGTACAATTGATATAAACCTGAAAGGCATGTGGCTTTGCATGAGGTACGAGATCCCCCAGATGTTGAAGCAGGGCGGCGGGGCTATCGTTAATATGGCATCCGTAGCCGGGCTGGTCGGTTTCCAGGGCTTGCCTGCCTATTGTGCATCCAAGGGCGGAGTGATACAGCTCACTCGCACGGCAGCGCTTGAGTATGCGACTAAAGGGATACGCATCAACGCCGTATGCCCCGGTGTTATCCGAACGCCGATGGTAGAGAGGGTAACCGGCGGCAGGGCAGAGGCTGAGGCGCAGTTCACGGCACTTGAGCCTGTGGGACGGATGGGCACGCCCGAAGAGATCGCAGAGGCTGTGGTGTGGCTTTGCTCTGATGCCGCCTCGTTCGTTACAGGTCATCCGATGGTCGTTGACGGCGGTCTGGTCGCGCAATAGTCTTTACAAGAAGAGAACTACATCCTACCAATGCAGATTTAGATTAAAAAACAACGAACTCGTACGAGTTTGTATCAGTTCGTTGTTTAATCCAATTAATCTCTGCATGTGCAGAATCCGGACTACATCATCTTTTTTCGGATGAACACCAGCGCAGCCGCCACTATGCCCACAAGAGCCACTGTCATAGCCGCTCCCCAGTCATCGGACCTGGATTGGGGCTTTTTAGTGGATGTTGCCTTTGCAGTAGCGGCAGACTTCTGGGATTGCTTTTGAGTATAGGATTGCCGTGTGGACCGGGCGAATGCATCTTCTCCTTTTACACCAATTACAGAGAACGGTGAAAAACGGTCCGTAGTAACACGATATACAGCATAATCATCCGTCACTTCGCTCTCCTGTGGGTTCATAGTGGGAAGAGCCACCCATTCCCCGTCAGTGTAGCGGTACAACACCACTTCGCTTACGTTATTGCTGTCCAGCCACGTCCTGTTCACCCTGAACGTAATAGTCGCCTCTTTGATATTGCGCGGCGTAGCGAACCCGCTTGTACCCACCCAGATGTTGATGTTCCTGTATACCAGACCTGGAGCCTGTGCATCCGCAAACGATGAGATGTCCCGCAGCACCTCTACAATTACATTCACCGAATCCACGTTGACGTTGCCAGTGATATTGACCGAATCCACAACTCCATTCTGGGAGAATTGATAGCTTGTGCTTATATCCTTATATAAGGTCTTCTCGTACTTCTCGATTTTCTCTATATTCTTAAAGTCCTCCCCCGATGAGCCGGCTCCACCACCTCCACCGCCTCCTGAAGAGTCGCCTCCTCCACCAGATGGGGGCTGCTCTCCTCCTGAGGTAGTGCCTGAGGGCGAAGTGGTATCTGAGGGGATGCCTGTACTACCTGCGCCGGAAGGTGTGCCTCCAAGTGCGAAAATGCCGAAGCTATCAAGTTTAGCCCATACGTATTTGGCAGTGGTATCCACACCTGCGTCGTATACATAGGGACCAGTGGGGATTTTCTTCCCTGTATAATCCCCCATCCTGTACCAGGCATTGCTTACATTATCCCAGTAATACAGGCTAAGCGTACTTTCATCCAGACCGCTTATATCCCCGGATGAGTAATTGATTTTCAGGGTTACACTGGATATATGCTCAGCCGTGGCTGTATCTATCATAATGTATTTGATCGCCTTTACATTACCAGGAGCGATCGCGCCCGCACCCACGCTGGTGTTAGAGGGAGCGATCTTAGCTGTAAGTTTTACGTTCCCGTCTGCTGTATCATTAGCACCAGCCTCAAGCACCATATCCTTATGGATTATAAGAGGGATTCCACTCCCAGCCGGTATCTTGGTTGAAGTTGTTATTACTTCCATACCATAGAATATGGTTGAGTTGGAAGAGGTATTACCTGCAGGGCTGCTGGCTATTATTTTAGCAGTATATTCGCCATACTGAGGTATCTTAAATTGCACTTTATCAAAAAAGGACGCTGTGTATACACTGCTGTTTAGTATTTCTTCAACAGTGCTGTTCGGGTATGTAATGAGAAGGCTTATATTCCCTGCACCTGAGACATTATAGTTTATATCTACCGTATCGTTGACAGCCTGCGACTGAGGATATACCGCAAGACCGGTTGACACCTCTGGAGACGGCACTGGTGTTGATGTCTGAACCGGAACTGGAGTGGCGGTCGGTATCGGCGTTGGCGTGAAGGCTAACGTAGCGGCTGGTGTAATGACTGGCGTAATGATTGGCGTAACGACCGGATTCACCAGTATAGTCGCGGTTGGTTCCGGGATACTTGTGACCTGCGGTGTTTTTGTTAAAACAGGTGTCGGGGTCGGCTTAGCCAGTGAGGTTGGCACAGGCGTCGTAGTTGGTTTAACGGACTGGGTTGGCTCAGGAGTAGTTGGAACCGGAGTTGAGGTTTTTTTCGGGCTCGAAGCCACTGTTGGCTTTGGGGTCTCTTTTAGCTCCTGATCATCTTCTTTTTCCTGATCATCTTCTTTTTCCTGAGTTTTTTTACTTTTCGTATTTTTAGCCGGTTTTGGATTTTTCATGACCGGTATATATTCGCTCAAAGATACAATCGGAGGACTGTCAAGAGTGCCAGAAATATTATCGTTATTATAATTACTCTGCCTTCCTGGATCCTGGGTACTATCCAGATTGTCGCCTGGCTTCCTCTCGTTAAAGATACCGCTTGAACCCGTTAAAATAATTAAGGCTGCAACTATGAGAACAAATCTCCACCCGTTCATATTACCCCCCATTCGTACAATGCCCACCGCCCCGGCGCGGGCACGCATCTACAGCAATTCACCTGACTGCATCGCTCTGCAGAGATAGCAACCCCAGACAGCTATTCTTTCCGCTCTTAAGGTATGCAGCTAAATCCGTCTCCCCACTCATGCTTACAGATAATAGGCTTCAGGGACACATAAAACTTTTGACCTCGTTATGATGCAACAGGATTCATCTCTTGCCTTCCAGTTTCTTCCGGATAAGCTCTTTTAATCCTCTGACATCCCCTTTCTTTGCGCTCACAGGCACTATCGTATCGAGCCACTGCCTCCATGGTGGCGTCATGCCAAGGCGCTCCGCTATCCCGTCAAGCGTCTTATCGATATCCGCGACTTTGTCCATCTTGTTCGCAGCCACTATCACGTCGATGTTCATCTCATGCAGGAACTCGAAAAGTTCTACTTCCACAGGTACCTCACCCCTTTCATTCCACCTGTCAACGATCTCTGCAAACGATGTTGCATTAACGACCATAACCGCAAGAGCGATATTCCCGGCATGGTCTTCTATGTAATGAACGATATTGTCCTTTATGGCCTCCTGGCCCGCCTCAGACATACCTCTCATGAACCCGAACCCTGGCATGTCCGTGATCTGGAAGTCCTGGTAAGTAATATGCAGCGGCTTTCTTGTCACGCCCGGACGCTTGCCAGCCGGAAGCTTCTTGCCTGTGAGCGCGGTGATGAGCGTGGACTTGCCCACGTTGGAGCGTCCCGCGAATATTACTTCTTTCATCAAGTTTTTCATGCACCTAAAGCATCGTCCAGGTCATATAAAAATGCTTCCAGGGCGCAGGATGGTATTCAAATCAGTCCCACAGTCCCTGGAGCGGATGCTCAGGTCGTAGACGTGCTTGTGCGGTCTGTACTCGCAGGAGACCCCAACACAGGAATTCCCATACGAGGCTGCATATATCGCAGCTTTTGACATATACCCGTTAATATCGATAACGTATGAGAGGTTCCTCAACCTGACCACCTTTTCCCTCACAAGAGCCATGATATGCTCTTCTTTCCTTGAGGCGATGACGGCGGATTCCAGAAGCCCGTCTATCTCAGGCGGCGGTATATCCTCTGAGAGTGCGTTCAATATAACCCTCTTATAGTCGTAGTCCCTGCCAGCCTCGATTATTCCCTGGATAAACGTACCTGCGAAAAAGTAGATCGTCCTCTTGTCCCAGTCCCTTTCCCACTTCTTTATAACCGCAGTCTCGGCGAACTCACCGATAGCCCCGTATATTGCCACGCGCCTCATATCGCGGCCCAGTCTCCTGGCAAAAATCCGGTACGCCATCTCCGAAGTTGAGCACTCGCTGTGATAAAACCAGTCCTCGGTATACCTTCTTTCGGATAGCGGATGGTGGTCCAGGTAAATTAAGTTTGATCCCCCGGCAAGTTCGTTCAGTTTTTTCTTAAGCTGAGGGTACGTTCTCTCATCTATCGCAATATCGCAGACCACGATGTTGTCGTATGTTCCGGTGAGGTTGTTCAAATCGCCATACAGGCTCACCGGGCTCGTGAAAAATACATCCGATTGCTCAAGAGCCCTCTTAACTATGGCGCCTGAGCATATGCCGTCGCAGTCACCGTGAGTAAGGATAATTGATTTCATACCAATAGGATCGATCGTTCACCTTCGGCTGTAGAGCGCTGCTGCAGCCAGTACAATGACCGCTGCCGCAATACCAAAGCCCGGCGTTATAGGAGTGGGCGTGGGCTCAGGCGTGTTCGCCGGCGCTGTAGCCAGGGCAGTTTCCTGCCCGGGAGCCTGGGTTGGGGTTATTACTGTCGGAAGAGGAGGTGGAATCTTGCTCGGGTCAATAACTGTCACTACAGGCGTCTCCGAGCTTTTAACCGCACGCCCGACGCCCCTGAACTCAACGTCGGTATAATTTGCTAAGGCGGCGGGCAACTGGATTTCTCCCTCGTTATTCATTCTGATGATATAGCTGAATCCCTGAGGCTTATTATACTCTAAATAGGTAGAGGCAAGGTATGTCGGACCGCTTACAAGACTTGTCCCTTCAGGCAGCAAATCCTTCACTTCGGCTTTTGTACCTATGTTCCCGACATTACTGATGCTTACAGTCACAGTCACATCTTCGCTTATATTTACTCTGGCCCTGTTCACCGATTTATTAAGGATGATCTTTGGACCGTTCACAACGACGTTTGTCGTCTGGGAAGATGCGCTCGCGTTTATATTCTTATACGTGAAACTGACAGTGGCCGCCGGTATGGTAAAGCCGCTTAGGCTTGCGGAAAGGGGCTTAATCTGATAGCTCCTGCTCCATTCCTGTCCTGGTTTAAGCATAGGAGCATTCCACTGTAAAGACTCATTTGTCATTAACTGAAAATTTTCATTCATGCTATCCTTGATAATGACATTAGATACATCATATGTCCCGCCATTAGCAACAACTATCTTTACAAATGCTGAATCTTTAAGATAAATATTATTTTTTACTGATTTGCTTATAGTAACCCTTGGCGGCAGTGCAGGTTTTGGTGAGACAGTTATGGAGGAACTTACAGACCCTTTGTATTCAATGTCCTTAACATCATAACCTTTGGCATTCGCGCTCACGGGATAGGATTTCTCACCGGTCACCCAGGGCACTGACAGTATGACGCTGAAGCTCTGGCTCGTTCCTTTATCTAATTTATAGAAATACTTATGAAGCTGATCAATACCGTCTCCTTCAAGCTTCAGTTCGCCTATGTTGAGGTTGACATCGATGTTTTTAGCGACCGCCCCGCCGCTGTTCGTTACTTTAACGGTGACCGTCATGACCCTGTCATCATTCGAGACATATGTCGATTTGTCGGTAGAGACCGCAACATCGAGTTTGGGCTTTGCCCTCGTCTCGATAGCCACTGTTGCCCAGGGATTGTAGTACTGGAATACCCATTCCTTGGCGCCAGGCGACATAAAGCCTGTAGAATATATCTTTACCTCGTAATCAGGATCGTAATAGGTCTCGCTCTGCGGGGTCAGTATGAGCTCTTTTATCAATGTACCCTTTTTGTAGACCTCAAGGTAGACCATGGGATCGACATCGTTCTCAGGAAGCCAGTTCCCCTGGATATCCTGTCTCCCCTGCACGGCTGAGGGGAATTGCACTGCTTTAACAGTATAATCCCCGTTGATAACCGATTCGCCCTTATGGATCGTGCCTGTCACAGCAGCAGACCATTCTATATCGCCCGGGCTGAAAGCAGCCGCTGGTGCCAGGCTTATGAGCCAGATAGCTATGACTAAAGCGCCTGTGTACTGTCTCATCTCAGGTTAAATAATAACCTCTGGACTAATATATTTTTCTCTAACTTTTAGGTCTGGCTTTTATATGGTATAGTAATATTCCCCTTCAGCCTTCTGCGCCCGGTCCAGGCGCGAATCCAGCTTATTGACCCTCGGTCTTTTCGTCTCCTCATCGCGCCTGAATGTGATTCCGATGTTCTTGAGGAACCGGTTCATGCCTTCGCGCATGTTAAAAGGACCCAGGACTTCGCCCCTCACCATCGGTTTACCCTCAAAAACGAGGAGCCTGTCGCTCAGCATATCTATCATGTATATGTCGTGGTCCACTACCATGGCTGTCACCTTGTTATTTTCTGCAAACCGCCTGATAACCTTGGTAGCGAGCACCCGCTGCTCCACGTCAAGGTGGGCTGACGGCTCATCCAGAAGATACAGGTCAGCAGTGCGGCTGAGGCAGGCTGCTATCGCCACTCTCTGCAGCTCCCCGCCGCTTAGGTCGTTCACATTCTGCTTAAGGAGCCTCTCCAGTTGCAGCGGTCGAAGTATCTCGGTCTGGTAATAGCTCGTATCGAACTGCTTTGTGATGGAGCGCAGGAGTTCAGCCACAGGGACAGGTTCTTCAGCCTTGATGTACTGTGGCTTATAGGATACCTTGATATTCATCTCGATACTCCCTTCAGTTGGTTGTATCTCTCCGGCCAGTATCTTTACGAACGTGGATTTACCTATGCCGTTCGGACCCACTATGCCGGTTACTTCGCTTTTCCGTATCTCTCCGCCTTCAGCCAAGAGCTCGAACCCATCCTCGTACTTCTTCTCAAAGCGCCCGAACTTTAAAAGCGAGGCTATCTCCTTTGATGGCTGGGGCGCATGCACCTCGAACTCGATGGGTTCTGTGCGTATCCTCACATTCTCCTCTTTCAGGAATCCCTTGAGGTACTCGTTTATACCCACCCTTACTCCTTTGGGATGGGTTATCACTCCGAAAGCGCCTGGAGTGCCGTAGGCTATGTGCACCACGTCAGCGAGCAGGTCAAGAATCGCGAGGTCGTGCTCCACTACCATCACGGCTTTTTTCTCTGCAAGCTCCCTGATAAGCTGGGCAGCCTTGATCCTCTGGTAAATGTCAAGGTAGGGGCTTATCTCATCTATGAAATAGAAATCAGCCTCCTTCGCAACGCATGCTGCAAGGGCTACCCTCTGGAGTTCGCCGCCGCTTAGCTCCTCTATCCTGTGGTCCATGATGCCTGCGATATCAAGCCTTGGCAAAAGTTCTTTGAGTACGCCGCGGTCATCTGTTCTGGAGAGGAGATCCCCTACTTTCCCTTTGAACTTTTTGGGTATCAGATCAACATACTGCGGCTTCTGTGACGTCTTTATTTTCCCCTTTGATACCCCCTCAAGGTAGTCGTGAAGGGCTGTACCTGCATAGTAATCAAGGATTTCTTCCCAGGTGATCCTCCCTTTTCCGAGGTTGGGTTTCAGTGTTCCGGAGAGTATGTTTATGGCTGTGCTTTTCCCTATGCCGTTCTGTCCAAGTATGCCTGTTACCTTTCCCACGGTCGGGACAGGAAGACCGTATAATGCAAAGCCGTTCCTGCCGTAGCGGTGCGTCGGCTCCTCAAGCTCCTCAGGCAGACCGATTATCGTTATGGATTCAAAAGGACAGCGCTTTACGCAAATGCCGCATCCCACGCAAAGCTCTTCGGATATCACGGGTTTCCCGTCCTCCCCTATGACTATAGTCTCATCGCCTGTTCGCACCCTGGGACAGAACTTGATGCACTGGAAATTGCACATCCTGGGCTGGCATCTATCACGGTCAAGTACAGCTAATCTCATATAGCACCCCACACTTTAATTTAACAGAAGCGTCCAGAAGACCAGCATGTAGATGATGGTCAGGAACTCCACGTACAGCCAGTCCTTTGTCTCGAACTCCCATACCCTGATGCTGAGCCGGGGGTATAAGAACCGCTGGACGTAGTAAGAGACCAGTACCACGAGCAGGAGCACCAGGAACCAGGGTTTTCCGGCGATCTTTCCAGACGTCGCTACAAATATTAACGCAAAGGCAGCGCCTATGAACGCAGGCACTACGGTCTTTTTAATACCTTCTATCAGGATCCGCTTCCGCTCATCAGGCGTTATGACGGCCGGAGCTTCTTTTTTCTCTTCCTTTTTTTCTTTCACAATAAGCATCACTCTCCCCCGTATATCATCGTTCCGATGCCCTCGTTCGTGAAGAGCTCAAGCAGCAGGGAGTGGGGCGTGCTCCCGTCTATGATGTGCACCTGCCCGACGCCGCCTTTGACAGCAGCGCCGCTCGATGTTACCTTGGGTATCATGCCGCCGCTTATGGTCCTGTTCTCAATGAGCGCCTCGATATCCCCTATCGCGATCCTTGAGATGCGGGACTCAGGGTCTTTCGGGTCTTTCAGGACGCCGGGCACATCCGTAAGCGAGATCAGTTTTTTCGCTCTCAGCGCGGCTGCGATATCCCCTGCCACTGTGTCGGCGTTCACGTTGAGGTCATTGCATTTATCGTCGGTCGCTATGGGCGATATGACGGGGATATATCCCTTGTCTGTCAGTATCATCAGTAACTCCGGATTGATGACCTCGGTCTCTCCAACCCAGCCAAGATCAACCTCTTTCTCGACGCCTCCCACGGTCACGCGCTGGGGGGCAAGCTTCTTTGCCACGATCAGCCTGCTGTCGCTTCCCGAAAGACCGACGCCTTTCCCGCCGTGCCTGCTTATCAGCGAGACGATCTTGCTGTTGACGTTGCCCACGAGCACCATCCGTGCGATCTCAAGCGTCTCGTCGTCCGTAACGCGAAGCCCTGCCACGAATTCGGGCTTCTTTCCCATGCGCTCCATCTTCTCAGTGATCTCAGGACCTCCGCCGTGCACTATAACGGGGCGGATGCCCACGAACTTGAGCAGCACGATATCCTGCACTATCCCGTCCATTATGACCGGGTCTACGATTGCATGACCTCCCATTTTTATTACCATGATGGAGTCGTAGAACTCGCGTATGTACGGGAGGGCTTCGATAAGGATGTTCTCGCGCTTGAGCATTAGGGGGCTAAAATAGGGTTAGCGGGTATTAAAACTTGTTATTGTGTGATTCCTTTAGTCTTTACTTTTTAAGATTCAACCTTTTCTTCGACGTATACAGCGCAACGATCACAAAGACCGACAGGAAAACCCCTGCGATCGTAGACCACGTCCGGCGCAGCATTTGCATGATCCCGGTCTCCTGTTCCTTCACGATCAGTGTCGTCGTAACATGAATGCCCCAATCGTTGTTCCGCTCCATGGCTCTTACATGGATCAGATGCTCACCGGGCTTAAGTCCGGTAGTATCTATCTCGGCTCTCAATTCCTCGATCTGTTCATCGAAAGCACCATCCACTGCATTCAGGGGATATGCTTTATCCAGGGAATCCACATAATACTCAGCAGCCTTGAGCCTCATCATATGCCCTGCAGCGGCTGTCACGTTCATTATGACCGTTTCCCCTGCATAGACCTCTTTCTTGGACAGAGATAGCTCTCTTATGCCCGGGGTCACGACAAACCTTCTTATTGTGTGTTTATTGATGACGTGGCACGGGGTGCAGTCCTGCTGTTCCCCGTGTTTCTCATCGCCTACATAGGGAGCGTTAAAGAACGGCGCCTTTTGCTCTACATGGCATGACTTGCACTTCCTTGGAGTTCTATGGGTTGCAGGGTGCCCTTTGGGCTCGGTACCATCGCCGTGACATGCCCAGCATTGTTTACTGTCTGAGGAAACACTGCTGGAAGCAGCTTTATTAATGGGTGTATGCACTCCGAGCTCGATCGTGTGGCAGGTGCGGCAATCCGGACCGCCGTCCCTGCCGTCAAACAATTTAGGTGAGTGGAAGTTTACAGGGATCTTCCCTGTAATGATGGTACTGTTTTCCCACTGCCAGCTTGTGTTGTACCCGAAAATAGTTTCATTCTCCTTGACTTTTTTAATATCGGGTGAAAGCGCAAGGATATCCTCAAGCACGACCATGCCCGGCTCACTCTGTATTTCAGATACCTTTGCCCTGAATATTGTGATATCCCTGGACATGTAGCCCAGATAATCAGTACTGAATTTAAAATCCATTGCCTCTCCCTTTTTCACAATATCCGTATAAGTCCTGCCGCCTGCTTCATATGTGAACTGGGCAGAATCGCTATTCTCAGATACCTCTTCTAAAGTCAGGCTGTAACCCGGAGCGATGTCCCAATTTTCTTTTTCTTTCAGGGTCTTTCTTTTTGGTTTCTCCATGGTAACAAATTTGTCTTCGGTCGTTAAGTTGGCAATTATACGCAGCGCCTGCTCCTGATCATATTCTTTCCTGCCAGAGGAATTGAACAGCACCTCGGTATAATATACATACTCATCCCATCGGTCTATTACTGTGTATTTCCGCTTTTCTGCTTCGCCTTTGAAATGGCACTTGTAGCAGGAAGTCGTTTTGTTCTCGCGGTGCACCCTTTTAGTTCTTGACCCATCAAACTGTATAAAGCTCTCATTACCGCTGAGGAACATGCCTGTAACATTGAGAACAATAACAGGAGTTCTGGCAGATGCGTTCTTTATTGTGAGGTTTTCTGAATACTCGTATCTTCCGATCTTAACAAGCCCGCTGTCTATGAGTTTATCCGCCCTGTACAGTTCAAATGTAGCGCTATCCCGTGAAGCGGACACGTCCATCACCCTGATCCTTAGACCCTGACCGAGATCCACTAACTCGCCTTTGCGGGCCGTGAATTTATTCATCTCCCTGTTCATTTCGGTGAGCACGGTCCTGTTCTTGTTTATCTCTACGGCATTTCCCCATTTTTTAGCATTATCCTCATCCAGATGGCAGTATATGCAGTTCATGGAATCGGGCAGATTTTTTCGTGATGCATAGTGGGAAACAGAGGCATTGAGATTTTCAGTCTCGGCGTTCAGGCTGTTGGAATGGCATGCTACGCATGAAGCTTTTGTGGAAATATTGAAATTCAGGGCTCTGGAAGGATTGCCGTTCATTTCAGCGTCTTTGAAGTGGGAATAAAGCATAGGCGCTTGGAAAGACTGCGACAGGGCATGGCATTCATCATTGTAGCACTTGCGCGGATTGCTGCGCCTGTCCCCCATACTGCCGCTTGGCGGCTCTCTTCCGCCTGAGTCATGGCATGCCCAGCAGGCTTTATCTACAGTGTCTGAAAGTATTGTGCTGTTCGCAGCATTGCTATTAAGGTTCCTGTGCACGCTCTGTTTGAATATCGAGAAATCTATCGTCTTTGGAGCGATTCCTCCTGTATCATGGCATGATGCGCAATCAGGCCCGCCTGCTATACCTACCGCGACATTATGTACGAATCCTGTTATATTGTTCTCAGTCACCAGCCTCCCGTGGCATCCCTTACACTTCGCATCGGAGTAGCTGTCAAATCCGCTGTGGTTGAAGTATTTTTGCGACCCGTCGGTTGAGTTCGTGAGATTGCCGTAGGTGGAGTTACCCGTGTTCTCAGGAGGTACCGTTCTGCCATCGTTCAAGAACGTAACTACCATATCCGAATAATTGGACGCACGCTGATAATGGCATTGCTGGCACCATGTGCTTTCTGCTGATATCGCGGATTTTACGCTGTTGTTGCCCTTGAATAGATACGGTCTTCCCAGAGCGCCGGCGCTGTGCTTTGTATCACCATGGCAGTAGTAGCAGGCTGTAAGCTTATTTCCGGGGTTCCAGTAGCCTGTGGAGTTCCATTTCCGTCCTGCTATTGGATCATTGCTGTGGTTCAATATTCCTGGAATCTGAGGCGGAGATATTCCTGCGGATTCTGAGAACAGGGGGTTCTGGTGACATGATGTGCAGTTCACAGCCGAGGAGATGTTCCTGGCATAGGAAGCATCCGGCTGGAGATATTTCACAGGATGGATATCCCTGCTTGTAGCGAGGTGGCATGAGGTGCAGTTCACTGAATTGTTGTGCTTTTCTCTTACACCGGTGACCATCCCGCTGTAGTTCGTGCCTCCGCCTGAAGCGTTCAAACCATGACATCCCAGGCAGAGGGTTGAGGTGGGTAATTGAAGCGCCGGCTTTGTAAGGGTTGAGTTGTGTATCCAGCCCGATTTATGGCATTCCGTGCAGTACGGGGATGAGGTGTATCTGGAGCTGTGGTTGGAGATGTTGCTGTTTCCTGCATTTGCCATCGCAATTGCAAATACTGTGCTTGTGTTTTGATGACAATAAGTGCAGTTCGTCCTTGAGCCCTGCCTTACCTGCGGGTCGTTTGCCCTTTTTCTGCCGTAGTGGGACGGTAATGAGAATTTAGTGCTGTAGGTATCATCCTCGATATAATCTACTTTCATCTCTGTAAGATTATGACATACCGTGCACGAGGAGGAGTTATCTGCTGCATTTTTAGCCGCTTTTATGTCGCTTCCGCCCCTGAAGTGCTCGCTAACATTCGGAGCGGCGTTTACGCCGCCGTAGGGCTTTGTTTCGCTGTGGCAGTCATAGCACTTATACGGGTTGCTGTACCTGTCCCCCATGCTGCCGCTTGGCGGCTGGCTGCCGTCACTCTGATGACATCCCCAGCACTTCTTGTTCTCAGCCGGGACATCGGCAGAATTTAACGCATTGCTGTTCAGCAGTTCATGCATTCCCATCCCCATAGCCGAGCTGTTTACTCTCTTCGGGGAACCGGTCCTGCCGTAGTCATGGCAGCCTATACAGTTGGGACCCCCCATCCTTCCCACGGATACGTTGTGCACGAACTCTTTGATGTTATCGCTTTCAATAGAGATTCCGTGGCATCCTTTACACTTCGCGTCGGCGTAGCTGTCAAATCCGCTGTGGTTGAAATATTTTTGCCTGCCGTCGGTTGAATTCGTGAGGTTTCCGTATGTGGAGTTACCCGTATTCTCAGGAGGTACCGGTTTGCCGTCGTTCAATAAAGTGATTACCATATCCGTGTAGTTGGAGCCCCCCTGATAGTGGCACTGCTGGCACCACGTGCTGCCTGCTGATATGGTGGAGTTCACAGTGTTGCTGCCCTTGAACTGCGACGGTCTTCCCAGGGCGCTGGCGCTGTGCTTCGTATCTCCGTGGCAGTAGTAGCAGGCTGTGAGCTTATTTTCCGGATTCCAGTAGCCTGTGGAGTTCCATTTCTGTCCGGCTATAGGATCATTACTGTGGTTCAATGTTCCTGGAATCTGTGGCGGAAGTATTCCTGCGATTGCTTCAAAGAACATGGGGTTCTGATGGCATGAGGTGCAGTTCACTGCCGAGGAATTATTTGTAGTATAGGCAGCATCAGGCTGGAGGTATTTCACAGGATGGATATCCCTGCTTGTACTGAGATGGCATGAGGTGCAGTTCACTGAATTGTTGTGCCTTTCTCTCACGCCTGTGACCATTCCGGTGTAGTTCGTGCCTCCACTTGAAGCGTTCAAACCGTGACATCCCAGACAGAGTGTAGAGGTGGGTAATTGAAGCGCCGGCTTTGTAAGGGTTGAGTTGTGTATCCAGCCCGATTTATGGCATTCCGTGCAGTACGGGGATGAGCCGTATCTGGTGCTGTGGTTGGAGATGTTGCTATTTCCTGTATTTGCCATAGCTATTGCAAACGGCGTACTGGTATTCTGATGGCAATAAGTGCAGTTCGTCCTTGCGCCCTGCCTTACCTGAGGATCGTTGGCTCTTTTTCTGCCGTAGTGGGACGGTAATGAAAATCCTGTTCTGTATGTATCATCCTCGATATAATCTACTTTCATCTCTGTAAGGTTGTGGCATACCGTGCATGAAGAGGAGTTATCTGCTGCATTTATAGCCGCTCTGATATCGCTTCCGCCCCTGAAGTGCTCGCTAACGTTCGGAGCGGCGTTCACGCCGGCATAGGGCTTTGTTTCGCTGTGGCAGTCGTAGCACTTATACGGGTTGCTGTACCTGTCCCCCATGCTGCCGCTTGGCGGCTGGCTGCCGTCACTCTGATGACATCCCCAGCATTTCCTGTTCTCAGCCGGGACATCGGCAGTGTTCAATGCATTGCTGTTCAGCTGCGCGTGCATCCCCAGGCTCATGGCTGAGCTGTTTATTCTCTTCGGGGAACCGGTCCTGCCGTAGTCATGACAGCTTAAACAATTGGGACCCCCCATCCTTCCCACAGATACATTGTGCAGGAAGTCTTTGATGTTATCGCTTTCAATAGAGCTGCCGTGGCATCCTTTACACTTCGCATCGGTGTAGCTTTCAAACCCGCTGTGGTTGAAATATTTTTGCCTGCCGTCGGTTGAGTTCGTGAGATTGCCGTATGTGGAGTTACCTGTGTTCTCAGGAGGTATCTGTTTGCCGTCGTTCAATAAAGTGATCACCATATCCGTGTAGTTGGAACCACCCTGATAGTGGCACTGCTGGCACCAGGTGCTGCCTGCTGATATGGTGGAGCTCACAGTATTGCTGCCTTTGAACTGAGACGGTCTTCCCAGAGCGCTGGCGCTGTGCTTCGTATCTCCGTGGCAGTAATTGCAGGCAGAAAGCTTATTTTCCGGATTCCAGTAGGAGTTCCATTTCTGTCCTGCAATTGGATCATTGCTGTGGTTCAGTTCTGCCGGTATCTGAGGGGCGGTTCCCGAATAGCTGCCTGCTCCGGGCTGCTGCAGCAATGTGTTCAGAAAAGATGGATCCTGGTGGCATGATGTGCAATTCCCGCGGGAAGGAGAAGCTGCACCTGTTATATAAGTGGCATCTTGAGCGAACACTTTTATCACATGGGCATCCTGGCTGTGGCACACTGTACAGTTCACGCTGTTGTTGTGGCGGCTCCTGCCAGTGTGGCACGAGGTACACTGCTGGTATTCGGTATATGTATTTGAAGTGCCTGTAACATTTAACGGCTTACTTACATTGTGCATGCCTTTATGGCACAGGATGCACGGTACGCTCAGGTTCTCATTATGGGCTCTTGCGCCCGGGCTTATCAGCGGCTGGAATGAAAAGCCGCTCGTGTCTGTCTGGGAAAATGTCTTTTCAGTGAGGTTATCGTTTCTCAGAGGATGGCAGTCGTAGCACTGCCTGATGGGCATTTCGCCTCTTCCAAAAGTGGTATGGCAGTTTGTGCATGCTGTTTTACCGAAATGTATCCCTGCCGGGAACTGGGGCTCTGCTCTGACCCTGCCGTTATGGTCTCGCATAACACCATCAAAGCCACTGTGGCATGTGAGGCATTCTCCGGTTCCGAAAGTGATTTTTTTCCCATGCCCGTCTGCGTTTGAATGGAAGTTGTCATAAGCATGAAGATAAGGAGAGTTCTGTATGCTCCCGTCGGCAAATTTGTTCACCTGTTGAGATTTTACGTTAGCATTCGGCTGCCAGAACTGCGATCTATGGCAGCCTCTGCCGCTTGAGCCGCATCCCCACTCGTCGTATATGAAATTGTAGCTTCCAGCTACGGAGGTGCCATCCAGGGCTGCGTCTGCTGTTATTGTATATATTCCCTCACTTCCGCCGCCGTTAGACCTTGACCACCTGTCCATATCCTGTTCAAATTCAGCGATCCCGGAGTCTCCTGTGGTGCTGGTTTTTGTCGCAGCCACAGTGCCGTTGGGGAATATGAGCTGGCTTGTTGCAGTAACGCCCTGCGCCGCCCTGCCCTGAGAGTTTATAAGAAGCACATACCATCGCACTGTAGTGCTTTCCCCGGACCACTGGTTGCCCACGTTATCGATATCTATTGTTTTATTTCCTCCATCCCAGCCGCCGGGGTCATCAAGTATGACCATCCTGTTCGTGGTGAGGATTATCTGAGGATCTCCGCCGCCTGCTGAAATCGAGACTTGTGCTAAAAATAAAAGAGCAAGGGCAGCCAGCACCGACGCTGCCGCAAGTTTCATATTACTTATACGGGAGCTTATACACAAAGTGGCAGCCTCCGCAGGAGTTCGTATACGGATTCGGCATAGCTTTACCCGGCTCAATGCCCCTCACAGTTGCCTTGAAAGGTACCTTGAACGTATGCGAGTTGATGTGGCCCTCCCAGTAGGCATTCTTCTCCTCTTCAGCAGAATTGTTATACGGCGGCGTCTTGATGAAACCTCCGTAGCTGCCTCCCTCCATCTCGATAGCCGTTCCCGGCATGTGGCAATCTGTGCAGCGCGTAAGCTGACCCTTCATTTTGGCGCCGAACCTGTTTTCCATGTGGGGGATGATGTCTATGGTATGACACCTCTGGCACAGCGGAGAGGTAGAGTTATCAGGGTCGTACGTGAGCCAGCGCCTGTAAGGTGTCCCGCCGTGAGGATTGTGGCAGTCCGTGCAGGCGACAAGCTGTTTTTCGTTTCTGTAGAGTTTCGATTTTATGAAATCCGAATACTGCTGGTTGGGTTTTTTCGAATGTACATCATCGTTCCATACATCTTCCTTCGGCTCGGGCCCCTTCTTCTCCGGATCGCTATAATTCGTGATCATCGTATTGCGGCTTTCTCCAGGCATCATGAACTTCCCTTCTTCGTTGATCGCCTGCATACCGCTGTCTTCTCCTGCTCCGAGCCGCCTGTCATGGCACCTTCCGCAGATTACGCTGCTGCGCTCCGATGAAAGACGCCTGGGGTTCACAATATAACGCCCGGGTGATTCTTTATGCTTTGAACCCGGACCGTGGCACTTCTCGCAGCCGATATTGATCTCGTCCATCTCGGGGTCGTCGTCTATGTTCAACTCGCCTGCGGGGTCATTTACACCTCGCACCAGGAACTCGCCTGTGGCATTATCTACGTACCTTTCCCAGCCGGTCACATGGCAGCCAGCACACGTCGCCTGGATGGTCTGGCTGTTTATCGGAGGCGCTTGAATCACATCATCGTCAGTACCATTTATCCTATCTTTGCCTGCGCTCCAGAACTGGCTGAAATAGTAGTCCTGCCAGACACGTCTTTCTCTATTCAGCCTCTCGTCGCTCCCGTCGGGGTTAAAATGAAGCACTGCGTACCAGCCCTTCCGCTGTCCGAGAGAGGGCGGAATAGAAACTATGAACTCCTGCCTGTGAACCGCACCTCCGTAGAGCAGTTTCACTTCTAAATGCGAAGGGCTGTTAGTATCGTTATGGTTGAGCCTGTTCGAAATGGTAATATAATACTTCCCGTCGCCCCTGCTCTTCCACAGATACACATCGAAATATACCTTCTTTATAAGCAGCCTGGCATCGTTGAATTCCCGTATTTTGAATCTGTCATACTTTCTGGCAGCATCGTAGTCTCCCAGCTCAAGATGCAAACCCCCTGTGAAGCTGTCCGCTTCCTTGAAATTCGGAAGCGATTTGAAGTAGTCCGGATACTTTGAATGGTCCTGCATCTTTCCAGGAGCTCCGGGGACGGTCCACGAAATTTTGTGACCGGTCTGCTTTATGGTCTCACGCTGTGGATGGCAGCGCAGACATGTTGAGGTGCCAACGTATGCCGCATCAGCTGGCGGACGGCTTGAGACCTTGATGTCCATAAATGCCCCGCGCAGATACCCGGACGTATAGGCGACCCTGCTCTTGTCCCCTCCGGGAAGGTGCTCTACATCGCCCGCAGCCGGTATCACATGAACAAAAAAATTCCCTTCGGGTACGTTAGGGATGTCGAACCTTCCCTCAGTATCGGTGATCGCGCTCGGAAATTCCAGCCCTTTAGCACGAATCGCATCTTCAAGAGGTTCATCGTGGTCTTCTGCACGATAAGGAGGATAATAAATGTCACCTGCAGTAATAGGACCAGTGCCCACAGCCGCCGCGGGAACAAGATAGACCTTGGCTCCGACAACAGGAACGCCCACAGGGTTGACCACTTCACCTGAGAAATCCTGCCCCAGGAAAAAAGCCTTGCTCACAGCAGTGGTCGGCAGCCAGACGAACCCTGCGCCGATAACTCCAACCCAGATCACTATAAGCGTTGCCCAAAATGTAACTTTAGCATTCTTCATTCTCCCATTTCTCCTGTATAACCGCGTTTTTCATAAGAAATTTTTCATAAGAAATAATAGTATCCCTGTAATTCAGCCTATATAAACTTTTAGGTAGAATATCTGAATATTTAAATAAATATACATGAATGATTTATTCGACCGCATATGTTAATACATTATAAAAATTATACGTAAAGTAATGCCTTATAATAGATTTCATTAGATAAGTTTATATATTCATAAGTAAAATACAAAAATAACTTATAACTTACAGCCCCACCAGATACAATGGAGGTCGCGGAGTGAAAAACGACAGAGTGAAAAACGAGACGATTCTCGTTTTAATTATAATCTTGTTTGCAAGTTCTCCGCTCGCGCTTGCGCAGCAGGAAGAGACAAAAGAAAGGGTCATCACGATCGAGGCGAGCAGGTTTTCCTATAAACCTGAAATCATCGAGGTCAACGAAGGAGATAAAGTAACGATCAGGTTCATAAGCACGGATGTGCACCACGGTCTGTTCATCGATGGCTATGAGCTTTCAACTGATACAAAGCCCGGGGAGGAAGGGAACATCACGTTCGTAGCGGACAGGACAGGAAAATTCGCTATGCGCTGCTCTGTAACCTGTGGGCCTTTCCATCCATACATGATAAGTTATCTAAAAGTAAAGCCTGATTACAGGCTCTTTACCTCTATTTATCTGGCGCTTATTGTTTTTATAGTCTCAATACTGTTCGTATCGAGGAGGCAGAAGCCATGACCGAGAAAATACTGGGTATATTCCCTGTGGACTGGAGATACGATCTTACTTCGCTTCCTCACGTGCGTAAAATATTAAAGAGCAGATGGGTTCCTTTCCTTTTCATCGTGCTCAACCTTTCCGTCTTTACAGTAATACTTATGGCAGCCTTCGTCGGAGGAATTTCGGCAGGCAACTACAACTTCGGAATAATGTTCGTCTGGATAGTCTGGTGGGTGCTTCTGATGCTGGTCCTTGTGCCTATTTTTTCAAGGGCATGGTGTATGACATGCCCTCTGCCCGCTTTCGGTGAGTGGCTGCAGAGGCTCCACTTCTTAGGGGTTAGAAAGAAACTCTTCGGTCTCAACAAGAAATGGCCCAAGCCTCTGAGGAACATGTGGCTTATGAACTTCCTTTTCCTGGGAACAACATATACCTCAGGCTTCCTAACCACAAGACCATTAGCCACCTTCATACTTCTGATGACGATAATAGTGGGCTCCATAGTTCTCTGCATGGTCTATGAGAGAAGGAACTTCTGCGTGTACGGATGCCCTGTGAGCGGTTTCCAGGGTTTGTATTCGAACCTTGCAGTAACAGAGATCCGTGCCAAAAATCCTGAGATATGCAAGAACCACAAGATCAGGGAATGCGTAATCGGTAACGAGAGAGGCTATGCATGTCCCTGGATGCAGCAACCTTTCAACATGAAAAGGAATACATACTGCGGCATGTGCCTTGAATGCTTCAAGACATGCGAGCACGACAACATGGTAATTAACCTCCGTCCGCCTGCTGTGGATCTGCTCGTGGATGAGAAGCGGGGTCTGGACGAGGCCTGGAAGGCGTTTATCATGCTCGGTATAGCGATATTCTTCTTCCTAATAATGCAGGGTCCTTTTGGCACGCTCAAAGACTGGGCGAATGCAAAAACACTTGAGGGCTACCTGACGTTCATCGGACTGCACTCAACTTTCAACCTGCTGATACTTCCTGGTATTTTTTTGGCTTTTGCTTTTGGATCGCAGAGGCTTGCCAGCAGGGAAGTGGCTCTTAAAAAAGTGTTCACGAACTTCTCATATACGCTCGTTCCCCTGGGATTGATGGCATGGGTAGCTTTCAGCTTCGGCATACTCTTTCCCAACAGCAGCTATGTGCTGCACGTTATCTCAGACCCGTTCGCATGGGGCTGGGACCTCCTCGGGACCTCACACTTCCCATGGACTCCTTTCATGACAGGTATAATGCCGCTCTTCCAGGTAGGATCTCTGCTGCTCGGGCTCGTCCTGTCTCTTGATATAGGATTTAAAATATCAAAACAGACGTTCCAGACTAGAGATGAGGCAGTAGCAGGCTTTTATCCCATAGCAGCATTCCTGACGCTTGCTACTATGTTCCTGATATGGCTCTTTACAGGATGAGGTGAAACGATGCAAAAAAAACATATCATGGAAGTCGTTGCAGGGCTTCTGGTCGTTATAGCCACGGTCGTAGCAATTGCAGGAGTGCTTTACTATGAGGACAAATTGAACAGGGAACGCCATACTGTTGTACTCCTTGCCCGTGCTCCGGAACTGGGCAACTGGGATCTGCCTGAAATAGATCTGACGCAGGGAGAGCCTGTCAGGCTGAAAATAAGAAATGTAGATACCGTGACCCACGGCTTCACCATACCTGAGCTTGGCGTAGGTATAAATAACCCTGTAGAGATAAAAGCCGGTCATGTGGCTTTCGTAGAGCTGACCCCAGCAAAGGAAGGTACGTTCCTTTATGCCTGCAGTGTATGGTGCAGCAAGCAGCACCCGCAGATGACGGGGAAAATAATAGTCTCCAGGAGGTAACATATGAGAATGATACATGCGACACTTGGTCTAATGATCCTAATCACTTTCGGTGGAACCGCATATGCAGAGGAATTCAAGCTGAGCTATTCCTGTATCAACTGCCATCAGGACAGATACAATGAGTGGGAGCGCTCGATGCATTCCCTTGCTATCAGGGACCCCGTTTTTGAGACAGCTTATCTGAAAGCGATCCAATCCAACCCCGAATACAGGCAATACTGCCTGGGCTGCCACTCGCCCACGACCGCAGTAACGAAGGACTATGGTCTTACGAAATCGATATCCATTGAGGGCGTTACCTGCAGTTTCTGCCACAGTGTAAGCGGGATTGAGAATAACACTTATATCTTCAATCAGAGCAATCCTATGTTCGGTCCGTACAGCAACTCAATTACGGATGCGCATGCCTCGGCATACTCCGTGCTTCTCACGAAATCCGAGTTCTGCGCCGGATGCCACGAGTTCTCTTTGAACGGCATACCGATATCAGAAACTTTCTCCGAATGGAAAGCCGGACCTTACTCCAGAGAGGGCAAGCAGTGCCAGGACTGCCATATGGAGACAAAAACCGGGGTTGCTGCAAAAAATGGACCGGTAAGAGATAAGGTTTACCAGCACTTCTGGTACGGAGGGCACTCGGGTCAGTTCCTGGAGAAAGCATTCGGGCTGGAGTCCAATGTAGAAAAGAAAGGAAACAGGGTTAAAGTTACTCTGAATATCACCAATGATAACGTAGGTCACAAAGTACCGAGCGGCTTACCTTCACGGAAGGTCGTTCTGAGCTTCAGGGCAAACGACGAGACTGGGAAGGAGATTTTCAGCGATCAGAGAGTGTATGCAAAGACTCTTGTCGATCAGTATGGCAATGAGGTGCTCGATTTCTGGAAAGCAACAGCAGTATCTAAAGACAACAGGATCGGTCCGCGAGAGAGCAGGACCGAGGTTTTCGAGTTCGATGCCCCGGGGGACATAAAGGAGCTTGTTACCAGCGCAACACTGACATACCAGCTCGAAGCTGAGATCCTCACGAGTACAGAAGAAACCATGAACGTCGAAATAGCCAGGAGCCTCAGCACGACAAAGCTGGAAGCATTCGTGCCGGAAGCAGCGGCAACCCCGAAAGAAACACCGGCTCCGGGATGGGTTGCAGGCTTCATCGCCGTGATGGCAGCCGTACTGTTGAGCAGGATGAGAAGGCAATAGCGCGGGAATAACGCAGATACAACGAAAGATCTGCGATCATCTGCGTTAAAAGAGGGCGCAGAGGACCTATCTTCGCAAAATATGTGGCTTATAACCCCTTAGTAAGCCAGAACCCTTCCTCACCCCTTATACTCCCCGCTCACCACTTCCTTAATCCTGTCCGCCGTCTTCGGCCCGACAAGCCCCACCTTCATCAGTTCCTCCCGTGACGCCAGCATGACCTTTTCCACGCTCCCGAAATGCTGGAGCAAATTCTTCGCCACGACCGGTCCTATCTCAGGAATGGATGAGATCACATATTCCTGCTGTTCTTTAAGCGTGGGGGCTGTTTTCTTCCCGTGCAGGGTTATCCCGGTCTTACTATCCGTCTGCTCCCTTTTCGCTATTACGCTTATCAGTGCCGCCGTATCCTCTTCATCCCTGCTGAAGATTATCGGTACCCCGAAGTCGATTGCAATTGATGAGAGAACGCCGCGTATGGCATTGGGATGAATCTGCCTTGTCGTGTAGAGCCCTTCGCCTTCTAATATCAGGAGAGGGCGTTCAAAGGTGCGTGCAAGGTCTGATATCTGGCCGAACAGGTCTCTCCCGTCCATGAGCGTGTTAAGGAAATCCTCTACCGTCTTTCTCTCGATGCCAGCCCGGTCGCTGACTACGTAGTCCCCTACCTCCAGTGTCCGCAGTACCACTTCCATCCCTTGTTTTTCAAGCGCCCGCGCTACCGGGGAGCGGATCTCCCTCTGGTCAACATAAACCTTGGGGACAGTCTCAGGCTGTTGTACCGGCATCTCCTCTTCAGGATAGTCCAGCAGCTTTTTCTGTCCGCCGGCATCGGCTTGCAGATTTGAACCCTCAGCTTCCTTTGTTCCTGGCTGGAGCGCAAGTCCGCCGTTAAAGTTCCTCATGGTACTCAGCATGTTTTTCTCTTTCCTGCTGCTGCTCCAGTGGTATGCCTCATCCTTTGACCCTTTTGCCATGAGGATGACCACTCGCCCTGTATGCTTTCTCCCTGTCCTGCCTTTTCTCTGGATGCTCCGTATCTCAGAGGGTATGGGCTCAAAGAATACCACAAGGTCGGTGGCTGGTATGTCCAGCCCCTCCTCAGCCACTGAGGTCGCGACAAGGGTATTATACTCGCCGTCCTTGAATTTCTGGATGATCTCGACCTGCTGTTTCTGCGTCAGACCCGTATCCCCGTATTTGCTTGCCTGCCCCACGAACCTGACTGGCTTTACGCCAGCCACTTCCTTGAGGGCGTTGGTAACAAGCTCGGCAGTGTCCCTGTAGTTGGTGAACACGATGACGCGCGACTGTGGAGCATCAAGCACCTGTTTTTCCACGAGTTCCCTCACGGCGTTGAGTTTCGGGTTGTTGCCGTCGCAGCCCGCGAGATGGTGCAGCGCCTGGCGCATGTTCAGGTCTTCCATGAGCCTTTTTGCAGCCTTGCTCCCGTTCTGCGACCTTGCCTCGTTCTCAAGGCGCTCAAAGTATTTTGAGAGCGCAGATGCACCCTGCGTCTCCGATATCTCTATCGCATGGCTTATCTTGAGCACCTCGGCGATCAGGGATACGCCCCTGTATACCTTCTGGTCCGGGGTTGAGCGAAGCTGCGACTGCATCCTAACCTGGAGGTCAAGCATCTCTCTCTTTGACAGTTTCTTCTGGTAAGGGGAGGTAAAACCGAGTTCGCACAGTTTGTTAATTCTATCAGACAGTACACTGTCCATCATCTGTTTCAATCCCTTGATCTCTACAGGGACGGATACGTATCTCCACTCGATATCCTTGTCAAAGATGTACGGCCTGACATCGGGGTCAGAATCCGTCCTCATCTCGACCGCGCTGATGCGGAGATTTGAGCATACTTCCTGTATCTTCTCCTGACCGCTGCCAGGGCTTGCTGTTATTCCCAGTACGAGAGGCTCTTTGTTCTGCTGGGCGTACTTCTCAGCTATGTACACGTATGAGTAATCCCCCGTAGCCCTGTGCGCTTCATCAAAGATTATACACGAGACGCCCTGAAGGTCTATCCTCTTCCCCAGGAGGTCGTTCTCGATTACCTGCGGCGTGGAGACAACGACCTGGGCGCTTTCCCACATCGAGGCGCGCTTCTGGGGAGGCGTGCTGCCCGTGAACAGCACTATGGTCTCGGGAAGAATGGTAAGGGCATTCCTGAAGAAAGAGACATGCTGCTCAACAAGGGGTTTTGTGGGTGAGAGGAGGAGGACCTTTCCTTTCGGGAGCCGTGAGACCATTACAAGAAGGGCGACTATGGTCTTCCCAAGACCTGTCGGGAGAACAATGAGTGTCGATTTCTTAAGGGCTTCCCCCGCCAGGGAGAGCTGGTATAAACGCTGCTCCACCGCGTCTGGTTTTATAAGAGGGTGGGTAATGTACTGCACGTCGCTCATTTGGTAAATAATATCTCTTATGATTATAAATTTAATGTGAGCGGGGTGAAAGTGATCTGGTGAGAAGTGATGGTAAGAAGTAATAATAACGAAGGGAGGATTTTTTGTTCACGGCTGCATATGCACATACGAATATGCAAGCTTGAATCCTGCCCTGTATATGGGAAGTATCACTTGATTGCAGCCCCCATAATGAGGAAGCAAGTGGAATTTAATTCAAAGGCATCAAGACGGATACTCATGAATCCTGTAGTTCATTGGTTTACCTAAATTCTGCGAATCTCACTCAATCGCTAACATTAGTTAAAATAAATATTATAAATTTCATTGCAATAGATTTCATTATTATCATGGAATTCGCAATAAGAACTCCATACATACTCGAAATTTTTATCATGAATCTTTCTATAATCCAAGAAATTAGTTATATCTTCTATCGCATCTTCTCTTTCAATTTTATTGCAATATTCTTGCATTTCTTTGTTTTTCTCTGTCAGAATTTTAATATCTCGTATATAGGATAGATGCACCCGTTACATAAAAGGTGCTTCAACATTATTGTTGAACGTAGGCTGAGAAGGGTAGGCTTAATTTCTTACGGCTTTGTCCGGCAAACTTAGACTACCACCCTCAC
>Ga0209749_1000992_pt1 | contig 29782 bp, 28 predicted proteins | sample EPASupsiteSAE347_FD_187267 | JGI IMG/M metagenome (GOLD analysis project Ga0209749, IMG submission 187267) | Bioremediated contaminated groundwater from EPA Superfund site, New Mexico - Sample SAE3-47 (SPAdes) (version 2) | ecosystem: Environmental > Aquatic > Deep subsurface > Groundwater >...
AGAAGGCGGGTCTCGAGGTCGTTCCGGGGGGGCTCGCCCTGGGCTCCCTGGCCGCCAGCGAGGCGGTGTTGGATGCCGAGGAGAAGGAACTCGGGGCCGTTCTTATAGACCTCGGCGGAGGGACGACCGATGTGGCTGTTTTCAAGCAGGGGCACGTGTCCCACACTGCGGTGATCCCGGTCGGGGGAGGACATATAAGTCATGATATCGCGGTGGTTTTGAAACTTCCCATGGCCGAGGCCGAGCGGATTAAGATAGAATACGGCTTTGCCTCTCCTTCGATTATAAAGGAGGAAGAGGTGCAGATCATCGAAGATCTCTCGGTCAAGAAGACACCTCCAATCTCCAACAAATATCTGGCTGAAGTCATCGAAGCAAGGATTCAAGAAATTCTGGAACTTGTCAAAGAGGAACTGAAGAAATCCGATGGCGGGACCTATCTTGCGGGAGCGGTTCTGGTCGGGGGCGGGGCGCTGCTCAGGGGAATGGATCGCGTGGCGGAGAAGATCCTGGATATCCCCGTCCGCATCGGCTGTCCCACGGAAGTTGAAGGATTGGTGGATACAGTGCGCTCCCCGGCTTACAGCACCGCCGTCGGACTTGTTCTGTATGGATTGAAAGCGCGTCAGCGGCCGCTGGCAGGCGCCAGGGGCGGGAAAATGGAGGGGACTTTCGGAAAGGTACTACATTGGTTACACGATATATTCTAGATTTAAAAAAGAGGAGGCTGTGAAGATGCCGGAAGAAAAAGTTCAGGCGAAGTTGGAACAGTTTGCGGGGATCAAGGTGGTTGGAGTGGGAGGCGCCGGGTGCAATGCCGTCAGCCGAATGATCCAGATGGGGTTGAAGGGGGTTGAGTTCATCGCGATCAATACCGATGCACAGGCCCTCTTCCTCTGTGATGCGGATCAGAGGATTCATATCGGGAGCAGTGTCACCAAGGGTCTCGGAGCAGGCTCCGATCCGGAGATCGGCAAGGAGGCCTGCGAAGAGAACGCCGAGCAGATTCAGAGCGCCATTGAAGGGGCCGACATGGTTTTCATCACCGCCGGCATGGGAGGCGGAACCGGAACCGGGGCCTGCCCCGTCGTGGCGGACATCGCCCGCCAGGTGAATGCCCTCTCGGTCGCGGTTATCACCAAGCCCTTCACCTTCGAGGGCCGGGTGCGTCAGAAGGCCGCCGAAAAGGGGATCCAGGAATTGGAACAGCGGGTGGACACCCTGATAACGATTCCGAATGATCGCCTGCTTCAGGTGGTGGATAAAAAGACCCCCCTGGTTGACGCCTTCAAGGTAGCCGATGATGTGCTCCGGCAGGGCGTGCAGGGCATTTCCGATCTCATCACCATCCCCTGTCTCATCAATCTGGACTTTGCCGATGTCCAGACGATTATGTCGAGCGCCGGTTCGGCACTCATGGGGATCGGCATCGGCACCGGGGACCATCGGGCCGCCGACGCCGCCAAGATGGCCATCGCCAGTCCTCTCCTTGAGACCACGATTGACGGCGCCAAGGGAGTCCTCTTCAATATTACAGGCGGAACCGACATGAGCCTCATGGAGGTAAACGAAGCCGCCGAGATTATCGCCAGAGCCGTGGATCCGGATGCCCGCATCATATTCGGGGCGGGCACGGACGAAAGGATGCAGGGCGATGTCAAGATTACCGTGATTGCCACCGGCTTCACGCCCAAGGTCATCGGCAAGGACGAGAAGATCGAATTGCCCCAGTTGAAGGAACTCACCGATGTCCAGCCCATTATGGTGGCTACGGATCGCGACATGATTCCGTCTTTTCTCAAGAGGAAATAGGTTTCGCAAGAAACAAGAAATAAGGGGGGATAAAGGGGTCAAGATCTGACCCCACCCCCCCCACTCCGGCAGGTGTGTCAGGATGAAATGCCCGTATTGCTGCCACCACGAGAGCAAGGTGCTGGATTCGCGCCCAACGGAGGATGACAGGGAGATTCGCCGCCGCCGGGAATGCCTGAATCAGAAATGCAGGCGGCGTTTCACCACTTATGAACGCTATAACGGCTCTCCTCTCCTGGTGGTCAAAAAGGATCAGCGCCGGGAGCCTTTCAGCAGCGAAAAGCTCAAGATTGGCATTATGAAGGCCTGTGAAAAACGCCCGTTGGGGGTCGGACGCATTAAAGAAATTGTGGACGACATCGAACGGGCGCTCCGGCTGAGTACGGATGACGAAGTAAACTCTAATCGGATAGGCGAGTTGGTCATGGAACACCTGAGCAGGGAAGACGAAATCGCCTATATCCGCTTTGCCTCGATGTACAAGGAATTCAAGGAGTTGAAGGACGTTGAGATCTTCATCGAGGAGGAGATGCTCAGGAAGAAAAAAGCAGGGTGATGTTTAAAAAAATCATTGCCGATCTGCACATCCATGTAGGGAGAACCAAGCAGGGGAGAGCGGTAAAGATTACCGCCTCCCCTGATTTGACTCTGCCGGGAATCGTCCGTGAGAGTCTTACCCGCAAGGGGATCGATATCGCCGGTATCGCGGATTGCGGCAGTCCCGGAGTGCTGCGCGATGTGGACGAACTCATGGCGGCCGGGGAGCTGACGGAGCTTCCGGAGGGAGGCCTGCTCCACCGCCAGCGCCTCACCGTCATCCTGGGATCCGAGGTTGAGACGGTGGAGGAGGGGGGCGGCGTGGCCCACCACCTGGCCTATTTCCCCTTCCTCAGGCAGATGAAGGAATTTTCCCGCGTCATGTCCCGCTACATCAGCAACATGGAGCTTTCTTCCCAGCGGGCCACCCTCTCATCGGCCCAGCTGCAGGCGGTGGTCAGGGCGATTGGCGGGGTCCTCGTGCCCGCCCATGCCTTCACTCCGCACAAGAGTGTCTATGGAAATGCCGCCCGCCGCCTCAGAGATCTTTTCCCGGTGGAAGAAACCTCCCTGCTCCCGGCCCTGGAACTTGGTTTAAGCGCGGATACCGATATTGCAGATCGCCTGGAGGAGCTGGAGCATGTTTCCTTTCTGAGCAGTTCCGATGCCCACTCACTTCCCAAGATCGGGAGGGAATACACCGTATTTGAGATGGATAATTCCACTTTCAAGGAAATCATGCTGGCTCTTAACCGAGAGAGCGGAAGGAGAATATCGGCCAACTACGGTCTCGATCCGCGTCTCGGCCGGTATCATCGCTCCTCCTGCTCCATCTGCGGGAAGGTGGCCGAGAGCCCTCCCCCGGTCCTGTCCTGCGAGTTCTGCGGCCGTTCCGGCGACAGTTTCACCCGGGGAGTCCTTGACCGGGTCGTCGAGATCCAGGATTATGAGGAACCCCGCCATCCATCGCATCGTCCGCCCTACTGCTACCAGGTGCCCCTCGAGTTCATTCCGGGTGTGAATAAAAGAGTCCTCGATCATTTGATCAGCTATTTCGGGAGTGAGATGGCGGTCCTGCATTCGGCCTCCGGTGACGATCTGAAAAAGGCGGTGGGTTGGGAGATCGCCAATCACATCCTGCTGGGACGCGAGGGACTTCTTAAGCTCCATTCAGGGGGAGGCGGGAACTACGGCCGCGTTGTGCGGGCCAGAACCAATGAAGGGGAGCAGATGAGCCTGTTTTAAAGAGAGGTTTTTTTTGCTTTTGAGAGAAGTTACATACTAGAAAGGGGAAGGCTATGACTATTAAAAGGGCAATCATTGTCGTTTTGGATGGAGTCGGCATCGGAGAACTTCCCGATGCCTCCCGCTTTAAGGATGAGGGGAGTGATACTCTGGGGAACCTCGCCCGCGCCGTAGGCGGACTTAACCTTCCCAACATGGCCCGTTTGGGCCTGGGCAACATCCACCCCATAGAAGGGGTCTTTCCGCATCCCGAGCCGACAGGGTGCTTCGGAAAGATGGCAGAAAAATCGTCCGGCAAGGATACGACCATAGGGCACTGGGAGATTACGGGACTAATCACCACCGAGCCTTTTCCTACCTACCCGGATGGTTTTCCCCCGGAGGTCATCGAGCCCTTTGAGAAAGCGGTCGGACGAAAGGTCATCGGTAATTGTACGGCTTCCGGAACGGAGATCATCAAAGAACTTGGAGATATCCACGTTAAGACGGGCTCCCTCATCGTCTACACCTCGGCCGACAGCGTCTTCCAGATAGCGGCCCACGAGAGCGTCATTCCCATCGAGGAACAGTACCGGATCTGCCGGGTGGCAAGGGAAATACTGACCGCTCCCCATGCGGTGAGCCGGGTCATCGCCCGTCCCTTTACAGGAGAGAGCGGGAATTACCGCCGCACCGACCGCCGGCGTGATTTTTCTCTTTCGCCTCCCCGCAAGACCCTCCTGGACTATGCGATCGAGGCCGGGTACCCGGTCTACGGCATCGGGAAAATAGAAGACATCTTTGCCGGACAGGGTATGAGCTGGACCGTGCATACCCATGACAACGCGGACGGGATGCAGCAGACCCTTAAAATAGTCAGGGAAAAAGATGACGGCATCCTCTTCACCAACCTGGTGGATTATGACATGCTCTTTGGGCACCGGAACGACAAGGCGGGCTTTTCAGCGGCACTTGAGGCTTTTGATGCTTTTCTTCCCTCGCTTCTTGCTGCGCTGAAGGATGGAGATGTCCTTTTCATCACGGCGGATCATGGGTGCGATCCCACCACGCCCGGCACGGATCATTCGCGGGAATATGTTCCCCTCATGGTCTATGGAAGGGGTCTTAAGCAGGGCATTGATCTTAAAATCCGCGCAACATTTTCCGATCTCGGGGCCACGATAGCCGAAATGCTGGGCATCGAAGGGGAACTGGCCGGTACGAGCTTTGCCGGCGAGATCAGATAGAAGCAGCGGAAAAGAGAGGAGAACGATAATGCAGAATCTCAGGAAGAATATTGACGAGGCTGTCGCCTATATAAGGAGCAGGACCAAAGTCGTCCCGGAGGTGGGACTGATTCTCGGTTCCGGCCTGGGGGACCTGGCCGACGAGGTCAAGGCCGACGCAATTGTCCCGTTTCACGAGATTCCTCACTTTCCACCTTCTACGGTGGCGGGACATGCCGGCGAAATGCACATCGGCAGCCTTTCCGGTAAAAGCGTCCTGGCCATGAAGGGGAGAATTCATTATTACGAGGGATATTCGATGCAGGATATCACCTTCCCGGTCCGCATAATGAAAGCTTTGGGTATTCGGGCGCTCATCGTCACCAATGCCTGCGGCGGAATCAGCATTGAGTTCAACGCGGGAGATCTCATGATCATCACGGATCATATCAATCTGATGGGTGGAAATCCTCTCTACGGTTTGAATGAACCGGAGCTGGGCGCCCGTTTTGTGGATTGCTCCAATGCCTATGACAAAAAATTGGTGGAGCTGGCCTTCGAAGTAGGGAAGAAGCACGGCATACCTCTCAGGAAGGGAGTTTACACGGCGGTCTCCGGGCCTAACTACGAGACGATCGCCGAGATAAAATATATTGAAAAAATAGGGGGCGATGCAGTCGGGATGTCAACGGTGCCCGAGGTGATTGTCTGCTGCCAGGCGGGCATCAGAGTACTCGGGATTTCCTGTGTCACCGACGTCATCATGAAGAGCCACGGAGTAAGCCACGAAGAGGTGCTCGAAGTGGCCCGCCTGGCGAAGCCCCGCTTTATGACTCTGGTCAAGGAGTGCGTCAGGGAGATGGTTCTGTGAGAGCCTGCGACATCATCGAGAAGAAAAAGAAGGGCCTGAGGCTTTCCCGGGAGGAAATCGCCTCCATCGTGAACGGTTTCACCCGGGGAGAAGTGCCCGATTATCAGATGAGCGCCTTCCTTATGGCCGTTTATTTTCAGGGCATGGACGAGGAGGAGACGACCGACCTCACGATGGTGATGATGCGCTCCGGTGAAGTGGTGGACCTCTCGGCCATCCCCGGAATCAAGGTGGATAAGCACAGCACGGGGGGTGTCGGGGACACGACGACCCTCATTCTGGCGCCCCTGGTCGCGGCGGCGGGAATTCCGGTGGCCAAGATGTCTGGGCGGGGACTGGGCCACACCGGCGGGACTCTCGATAAACTGGAATCCATCCCCGGCTTTCGGATACAGCTTACCGGAGACGAATTCATCGAGCAGGTGAAGAGAATAGGCCTGGCCATTATCGGGCAGACGGCGGACCTGGCGCCGGCGGATGGAAAAATCTACAAGCTCAGGGACGTGACGTCCACCGTGGACTCCATCCCTCTAATCGCGGGCAGCATCATGTCCAAGAAGCTGGCCGCCGGGACCGATGCCATTTTACTGGACGTGAAAACCGGGAGCGGCGCTTTCATGCCGACCATGGAGCTGTCAAGGGAACTGGCCCGCGTCATGGTTAAAATAGGCTGTAAAGCCGGGAAGAGGGTCCGGGCCGTCATCACGGATATGGATCAACCCCTGGGCACCATGATAGGCAATGCGCTCGAGGTGCGGGAGGCCGTTGAAATCCTGAATGGAGAGCACCGCGGGAGCGCCCTGCGCGAAGTCTCAATCATCCTTGGGGGGCACTTGATCCAGATGGGGGGAGCAGCGCAAAATCTGGAAGAAGGTAAGGCGATTGCGGAAAAAATGATTGCCAACGGCCTGGGAGCCCGGAAGTTCCGGGAGATGATCGCCGCCCAGGGCGGCTCTGTCCGCGTCGTGGAAGAACTTTCGCTTCTTCCTCAACCCGGAATAATCCGGGATGTTCCTGCGCCCGGGCGCGGCCGCATCGTTAAAATAAATGCCCTGGCGGTTGGGCAGGCGGCCATGGTTCTGGGTGCCGGGAGAGAGAAAAAAGAAGACGTGATTGACCCCGCGGTCGGCCTCATTCTCAGGAAGCGGGTCGGCGATGAGGTGGAAAAGGGGGAGGCCCTGGTTTCCATTTACGCCAACGATGAGGGGAAATTCGGAAAGGCTGAAAAAATCATCCTGGACGCCTTTGTCGTTGGGGAAGATCCGCCTTCCCTCCTGCCGCTGGTTCTGGATACGATTATGGAAGACGCCTGAGAGCGGAACACTGAAATATTACAACAATGTAAAATTCTTGCAATCACCCCTTCATTTCGTTATAATAACGGGGGTGTTTTTTTCTGTTTATATGCTCCTGGATGGAAGGAGGGGATTTTGTGAAGAAGGCTCGGAAAGGAATCGTCCTCATCACCACGCTCCTGGTTCTCTGTTTTCTGGCGATGCTGGGCGCCAGCCTGGTCCTGAACGGCGCTGACAACATCGCAACCTTCCAGGAGAAAGAGGCGGCGATCCAGGCGGCACAGGCGGGTATTGACTGGGCCATGTACCGTCTGGAGAACGACCGGTACTGGAACGCCGGCACGCCTGTGACCTACACCAACGGGAAGTTCCGCGTTGAAGAAGGGAGCGGCGTGTGCCGGTGCGATCTCAACGACACCCAACACTTTTACATCACCTTTGAGACCTCTGAAAGGTATCATTGTCTCAACAACCTGGACCCTCAGAGCGGGAAAGGAGCCGCAAACAACTATGACAACGAAGGAAATTTTTTTCGGACGGTTCCTCCTTTTACTGCCGATATCATCGTTAAGGGATATTCCACCCGCGGGGGAGCGGACAATAACGTCAGGTCGCTCCGCTACATGGAAAAGCTGTATAAGTTTCGTGAAATCGGCGTTGTGTTTTTCAGGGGTCAGACCCTGACTGCCTGCTCTGATTTTAGCCGAACAAAACAAGGTCAGATGAAAGAGGAATAAATTGAAAGCGTTCGATATCATCAAATACGGGACGGCGGAGATTATCTCCGAAGTGGATCTTCTGGGCAAACTGAAAAAGAGCGAAGAGGAGGGGAGGCCCCTCCGGGTGAAACTGGGGCTCGATCCCACGGCGCCTCATATCCATCTGGGCTTTGCCGTGGTCTTGAGGAAATTGCGTCAATTTCAGGATCTGGGCCATGAGGTGCACCTCATAATAGGAGATTTCACCGCACGCATCGGCGATCCCACCGGAAAATCGGAGAGCCGGAAGATGCTCACTCCCGAAGAGATTGAGGAAAACGCCCGCACCTATAAGGAGCAGCTTGCCGTCATCCTGGATCCGGAAAAAACCGTCGTCTCCTACAACAGCAAATGGCTGGCTCCGCTAAAATTTGAGGACATCATCTCGCTTTCTTCCCGCTTCACGGTGGCCCGGATCCTGGAGCGGGACGATTTTGAAAAACGCTATAAAGGCGGCCGTCCCATCGGTCTTCACGAGGTCCTCTATCCGATGATGCAGGCCTATGACTCGGTGGCTGTCCGGGCGGACGTGGAGCTGGGCGGAACAGATCAGGTCTTCAATATCCTGGCGGGGAGGGAACTTCAGCGGGAATTCGGCCAGGAGCCCCAGGTGGCGCTTCTCATGCCCATCCTGGTGGGCCTGGACGGAGTCAACAAAATGTCCAAGAGCCTGGGGAATTACGTGGGAATCACCGATCCCCCGGCCGACATGTTCGGTAAGCTCATGTCAATTCCAGATGAGATCATCCCGGATTACATCCGCCTGGCGACGGGACTTTCACCGGAGGAGGCGGCAGATATTGAGGGGGGATTGAAGACGGGGCGTATTCATCCGATGGACGCCAAAAAGAAGATGGCTTTCGAGGTGGTTAGCCTATATCACTCGGAAGAACTGGCTCGCTGGGCCCAGGCGCAGTTTGAAACCGTCGTTCAAAACAAGGGTCTGCCCGAGCGGATGCCCCGGGTAAACTTGAACGAGAGCGATCTTTCCAACGGACGGATCTGGGTGGTCAACCTTCTGGTGCTGGCCAACCTGGCTGAATCCAAAAGGGATGCCAGGCGTCTCATCGCCCAGGGCGGGGTTTCGCTGGACGGGGAGAAGGTGTCTTCCCCGGACCTGGATCTCGAAGTCCGCAACGGGATGGTTCTAAAGGTTGGTTCCAAGAATTTCGCCCAGGTTTTCATGGAAGATGCCTCATCCTCCAGTATGGCCTCAGTGGCCGAATGAGGAGGGAAAAGTTGCTTGACACCTTCAGGTGGATATGATAAGCTTTAGTTGCATTAGGGCCTTTAGCTCAGTTGGTTAGAGCGCGCCCCTGATAAGGGCGAGGCGTGTGGTTCGAGTCCACAAAGGCCCACCATGTTTATAGAGGGTCTGACCTCAGCTTTCCAGTTCATTTTCTAAAGAAAGTTCGGTCTGACCCTGATTAACGGGGTTTTACCCAGGTCAGACCCGTTGGGGCTGTAGCTCAGCTGGGAGAGCGCCTCCCTTGCACGGAGGAGGTCGTCGGTTCGAGCCCGTCCAGCTCCACCAAAAAGAACCGCTTCGGTTCTTTATTTCTTTCCCCGTGAATAATCCACCGTAATGCCTTGGATATGCTCCCTGAGCGCTTTATGGACGCACCTTGAGATGAAGCGGATTATGGGCTCGAAGTCTCCTTCGTCGGCGGAGCGCAGCGATTTGTATAATTCCACTTTCCATCCGTCGGGAATATCGGTGAAAGGATAGTTGTAACTCAAAAGATACAGGTTGTAAAGGAAATGGGCCACCCGGCCGTTCCCGTCGTGGAAGGGATGAATGTTCATGAGCTGATAATAGGCCAGGGCCGCCACTTCAACGGGGTGGCGCTTTTTTGTCTGAGGCAGATTGAGCCAGAGGCAGAGGTCTTCCATAAGGGAAGGCACGGATGCCGGAGAAGGCGGAGAAAAATCTCCGACCTTCATTTCCCCCTCCCGGTATTTGCCTGCTTTCTCAGGTTCTGTTTCCTGAAAAATAAGATAGTGGATTCTTTTTAGTTTTTCCGGAGTAAAATAAACATCCTGTGCCCTGGCCAGGTGATAAATATATGCAAGGGCGTCAGGATGGCTTTCATAGTAACACTTCATAAAATACTAGAGCTGTTTTTCTATTTCCCTGAGCTTGTCCTCGGCGGTCATGTTCCTGTTCGCGCCAGAGGGTGAAAGAACGGAAGGAGAATCCTTGTAAGCATCAACACCGGCTTTCCTGGTCGTCGTCCCCTCCTCGGTGCTCCGTCTGGCTGACGCGTCTTCAGTGCTCCTTCTTATCTCGCGACTGCTTTTGCGCTCCTCCGTGCTTTTACTTGCCTCTTTTTCTTCGGTACTTCTTCTCTGCTCGCGACTTTTGCGGCGAATTTCTACAGAATCACGGGGCGCTTCCTCTTTACTTTCTTTCTTTTCCACCGGCGGCGGAGGCGGAAGCTCGCTTTTTAATTCTCTGGAGCTTCGGCGGCCTGATTCCCCGATTTTTTTTATTTCGTCCATATATACACCCCCCTTTTCTTTCATATTCTACCAGATTGAAAGGAATAAAGTCAAATTTTTCGGCGATCCGAACACCTGTGCCTTCTGCGTATTTAGTGTGTTTAGTGTTATTACCAAGCGAAAATGTCATAGGCTAATTCCCCAGGGAAAATGTCACCCCCCCCGTAGGACACCTTTTGGTTTATGATAATACCAGGAGGTGGATATGAGACGTGAAGGATGGTGACATTTTCTTGAGACCTAAGGAAATTACAAGACACCAAATCATCGGCCGTTGTCTCCTGGGGAGGTTGAGTAACAAGAGGGCGGGAGAACTATTGAATCTCTCCGTTCGCCAGGTTCAAAGGTTGAAGAAGCGAGTAAAAGACTTTGGACTCTTAGGTGTTGTCCACCAGAATCGCGGGAGATGTCCTGCGAACAAGATCGGGGAAGGGATCTATGCCCGCATCACGGAGCTCATCAAGGGACGATACCAAGGATTAAATACACTTCATCTCCAGGAGAAGCTCGAAGTGGAAGTAGGGATTCGCGTCGGCCGTGAGACTATTCGTAGGCTCTACAAGCAGATGGGGGTCCCCTTGCGGAAATGCCGGCGTCGGCGGCGGTTTGCGCGTCGGGAGCGGAAGCCACAGTCTGGGATGATGCTGCAGATGGATGGGAGCTGTCATGATTGGTTTGGGACTGGGGAGAAGTTCGTTTTGATTGCGGCGATAGATGATGCAACGAATGAGGTGCCGTGGGCGTCATTTTTCGAAAGCGAGTCGAGTTTGAATTACCTGTCGGTTCTGCGTCGGATTGTGGAGCGGAAAGGATTGTTTTGGTCGCTTTATGTGGACCGGGCTTCTTCCTTCAAGACGTTAAGACGGGATTGGACGAATCGGAAGAGTTTTCGCCGGGATGATTTTGAGGAGACACAGGTTCATCAAGCGTTAAAGGAGGTTGGGATTGAGATGATCAATGCACGAACGCCGCAGGCGAAAGGGAGAGTGGAGCGTCTCTTCGGTTTTTTCCAGGACCGGCTTCTGAAAGAGATGCGAATTATGGGTATTAATACTGCTGAGGCGGGGAATGAGTTTTTAAAAGAGAGCTGGTTGCCATATTACAACCAGAGATACACGCATGAGCCAGCGCTTAAGGAGCCGGCGTATCGAGAGGTTCCGGCGGGGGTAGACTTGAGAGAAGTTTTCTGTGTAAAACAGCCTCGGCAGGTGAAGAACGACAACACACTGAGCTTTCAGGGACGACTCTACAAGCTACTGGCGGACCCATGGCGAGCTTCCTATGCCAGGGCAACCGTTGAAGTCAGGAAGTACCCTGACCAGGGGCTGAGTATCTTTTATGGCCAGCGACCTTTATCGTATGAGGAAGTCTTCCTTGAAAATTCACGAAAGGGACTTAAAAGCATGACTTTGCAGGAGGATGACAGAATCCCTGGGTAATTAAGGTGACATATTCCCTGGGGAAGGACATTCCCGCCTCAGTGAGAGGAAATTAACAGCCTGGTGCGAAGTAAAGAATACCAGGCTAAAGCCTGCGGTATTCTTTGTTCCGCCAAAGGTGATGGGTCTCATACCAAAAGGTATTCGCCCGTCTTGGAATAAAGAATACCAGGCTAAAGCCTGCGGTATTCCTTGTTCCGCCAAAGGTGATGGGTCTCATACCAAAAGGTATTCGCCCGTCTTGGAATAATGCCGGTTCTTCTTGCCATCATAAGGAGGAGGCTTATATGAAAAAAACAACATTCGTCGTCGTCCTGGCGCTTCTGTTTTTCTTTCTTCCCAAACCGGCTCTCGGGCGGGACAATCCCTATTCCGACCCCTCAGCCCCTCCCGGGCTCCCATCTCAGCTTCCCCCCCTTATTCCCCCGACCCCGCCGCCTGCCCCGCGTAGCGAGACCCACTCGGTCCAGGTCAATTATGAACTTCCGGCCGGCTGGTGCGTCATTTCTTTTCCCCTGGCCCGCATTGACTCCGCTTCCGGCTTCACGCGGATGCTCCTGTACTACAACGCCGGGAATTACTATCCGGTCGACCCGGTGCACTATCCCTCCCGTCTCAACCCGCGCCTGGCTTACCTGTCTTATTGCGAAAAACCGGTGAAGGCGAAAGTTTCAGGTTTCGCCAACGAGAGGGAGGTCAGCTCCGTCCCCCTCGCCCCCGGCTGGAACCTCATCGGCTGTCCCTTTTCTCGGAAGCTCTACTGGCACCGCATGACCTTTTCCTGCGAACAGGCGACACGCGCCCTCGAAACGGCCGCCGGCACCTCTCCCGGACCTTCCGGCGATAACTGGATTTCTTCTTTCGCGTTCGAGGTTGACGGCAGAATCTCCAGCCGAAACCTGCTGAACCCGGACGCCTCACTCGACCCCATGCACGGCCTGTGGGTCTTTGCCTGGCACCCGCTCCTCCTCAATCTGAACCTCCTGGTTGCTTCGAATCACCCGGGCAATCTCGCATCCGTCTCAGTCACCCCGGCAATTCAACAGACATCCGGAGGAACCCTGACCGGAAAGGTCGAGAGCTCTTCAGGGGAACCCCTGAAAGGGGCCCGGTTGTTCCTGGACAGCGGTCAGTCCACCCTCTCGCTTAATGACGGCTCCTATGTCCTTTCGGGAATATCTCCCGGCCCTCACCGGCTCTCGACGAACCTCCAGGGATATCGTGAGGCCGCCGGACAGGTAAGCGTCGAGCCGGGTAAATCCAAATCCGTCCTCATCAGCCTCTCCTCGCTCTTTGGCGCCGCCGGTGTAAACACACAGGCCACGGGAAGGACTTCAGGCTATCCCTCCTCAGAAAAACCCCGTGAACCTCAGAAAGGTACGCTTCACCTTGTCGCCCACCCCTATTATGAATCTTCCCGCCGATGCTGGGTGAGCAGAATTTACGCCTACGCACCGGGGGACACCGACCTGCACTGGTCAAAAACCTGGGATTCGGACCTGGGCGACTCCTCTTCCGAGTTGGATTGCACCGGCGCAGTCATAGGAAAAACCTATCGTATCAGGGTCGAGTGGAAACGGGGTCGCAGAGGGTCTACGCTGACCAATCTCTGGGACCGCACCATGCGCCGCGGCGGCCAGACGGAGACATTCGACTCGCCCTGACAGATTCAACCGACCCCATTCCCCCGCGAACACCCCTTTAATCCACGATTCGAAGATGCTTTATATTTACCAATATATATGGTAATATAACCATAAAATATAATATTGAAGGTGGATTTATGCAGGAAGCCTTGCTTGGCAACAGAACGGTCGAGAAAGTCCTTTTTTTTCTTCATACCTACGAAAAGGGATATCCCAAGAGAATGGCCGATGTTTTCCATTTGTCGTTGAACGGCATCCAACAGCAGTTGAAAAGGCTGGAAGAAGGCGGAGTCGTGGTGAGTGAGCTTGCAGGAAGAACAAGAATCTACCAGTTCAACCCACGTTACCCCTTTTTGAAAGAAATAAAAAGTCTCCTGGAAAAAGCCTTTACTTTCCTTCCCGAGAAAGAACTCACAGAATATTACCGCCTCCGGACCAGACCCAGGAGGCCAGGAAAGCCCCTATGAATATCGATTTGGAAAACATCCGAATCAAGGATTTAGCAGGTCTCATTTGCAGGCTCTTGAAAGAGAACGGCATCGAAGTAGTCTTGGTAGGTGGCGCTTGCGTTTCGATCTATTCCGTCAACAAATACCTCTCCCACGATCTTGATTTTGTCATGCATGCCTCCGTGAAAGAAGTCGAATCTATGAGTTGCCGGGCGTTGGGAAAGTTTCCCGTCCTGATCTCCCGGTCGATTTCCCAGCAGCGGTATTCGGTACAGCGGTTGGACATCGTTGAAGTTGCCCTCCCTTCCCGGCTTAATATTCGACGAAATTGCCCGGATCCTGCTTTTTTATCCCTCTCCCGGCGGCAATATGTTTCACGTGAAACACGTCCGGGAAAGATTCTGCAGCCAATTTATCGGTGACGTGGAAGGTGAGTCAGAGTCCCGTTTTAAAGCAGTAAATCCTTGACTGAGAGGATTCTCTCTTCACGCAGAGAAGTGTCTTTTCAGGTGATAAGAATGGGAAGAAAACTTTGAGCCTCTCTGGCCCGGATGAAACCGGCGCCGGGGGACCTGGAATAAAATTTCAGGGGATGAACGCCAGTTCCATCCTGTTTTTATCAATCATTCCGCTTTTCTGGCTCATAACGACACTGTGTTTCTCAAGCCACGTCTACCATGTTGACAGCGTAAGAGATGTCTCTGCCATAGAAGGATTATGCCATAATTACGATTCAGATTCATTTGAACCGTCCCTGCCGCTGAATTTTTCACTGTGCACCTGGAACTTCACGCCGACCAACAAAGGCTGGTTTTTTTTAAACCGCCCCGCGCACCTGTGGTTCTATCCCTTCCAGATCCTTCGAGCAAAGATCGCCTTGCTTGCGGGAATAAAAAACTCATACCTCTTTGAATTCCTGCAGATCTGTTCCATCATAAACGGATTTCTCGTGCTTTGGCTCCTAGCCCTCGTCGTCTTTCATATGACAAACGATCTCCTGGCCGCCTCGCTGGCGTCGCTTGCCGCCGGGGGCCTCTACGGGTTCTGGTTCTGGGCGATGCAGCCCCGGGGCGGATATATGTCGGCCCTGTTTTTCATGCTGCTAGGGGTTATGATTTACATAACTTATGGGAACAGGACCGTCGGCCTCGTATTAAGCGGCATCTGCTGCGCCCTCGCCGTACTCATGTCTTTCGCCAGCATCGGCATTCTGGCCGTACTTCTTGTTCAAGAGGCTTTCCGTACAAGAACGGCAGCTCATTTCTTCTCCCGCAGCCTCATGTTCTGTGCGATTGTGCTCCTGCTGCTGACAGGCGCCTATGCAACCGACGAGATTTTGAATTTTTCCAACTGGAAGAACCTCTGCGACTTATCAAAAAACGTTTTCGGCGATCTTACAGGGATTATCACCGAAAACTCAAAGGACCGTTTCCCTTATAACCTTCACCTTTTTCTGGACCAATGCGCCTCCGTCAACATTATCAACACCCGGATGACGGATCCTCCCGTTGCAGGCCGGATTTCAACGATGCTGGGGTGCCTTTTCACAGCCCTCTTCTGCCTCGCCCTGCCCGTTTTTTTAAGAACGATCCGGCATAAAGGCCCCCTCTTTGGTTGGGTATTCTCATTTGCCTGGCTTGTCATCTTCTCGGCGGAATTTTCATTAATAGACAGGAACAGCTTTGGTTTTCTCCCCCTCGTCGGCGGTATTTTTCTTTTCTCAACCGCCGCGAGCGCTTCAAAGTTGTTCAAGGGAGTCTGGACGCTCTCCGTCCTCCTGCTCTTCTACCTTTCGGCGACGCTCAACATCGCCCCGCTCCATGCCAGGCCCGACCTCCTCTCGGGCCCGGACAGAGCCGCTCTGAGCCTGTACTTCGCCCCAAAAGACATGATGCTCTGTAATTTTTGGGAAGACACACTTGAAATCCCCTATGCCATGCGCATGTATGCGGTGACCTTCGAGCCGTCTTTCGTCCCGATCAGCGCCGGGCAGGAGCGCCTTATCGGCGAAATACTCTGCAAATATGCCCGCAGTCACAACATCTGGTACCTCCCTCCCGACAATGCCCGGGTACCGGTAGGAATAAAGAACTTGCTCGGAAAATACTTCTACGTGCATAGATCCGTCGTATATCCTTTCTCGTCATGCACATCCCGCACCTACTATCAACTCATCCCTTACATGACCGCTCCCAACAAACTGTTCCTGACGCCATAGAGGAATAAGGCCTTTCGTATTGAAGAAAACACCTGGTGATATGAATGAGAAGAAAACTTAGAATCGCTCTGGCTCAGATGAACCCGACGGTGGGAGACCTGGAGGGTAATTCCAAAAAAATCCTGGAGGCGGCGGAGGCGGCCCGCGAGATGGCAGCGGACCTGGTGGCTTTCCCCGAGCTGGCCCTTCCGGGCTACCCCCCCGAGGACCTTCTCCTTCGACCCCGGTTCGTGGATGACAACCTCAAGGCCATCGAGCGGCTGGCCGCCAAAATCAAGGGGATAACCGCCGTGGTGGGCTTTGTGGACAGGGATGATGACATCTACAACGCCGCCGCGGTTATCGAGGAAGGAAGAATCGCCGGGATCTACCGTAAAATTTTCCTTCCCAATTACGGAGTTTTCGACGAGAAAAGATATTTTCAGGCGGGACGGGAAATCCCCGTCTTTCTTATTCGCGGCGCCACGGTGGGCATCACGATCTGCGAGGACATCTGGTACTCCGACGGGCCGGCCAACTACCAGTCTCTCTACGGAGGCGCCGAAGTTCTCCTCAATATCAGCGCCTCCCCCTACCAGCTCGGGAAAATCACGCCGAAAAGGGAGATGCTGGCCGCCAGATCTTCGGACAACGCGGTGTTCCTGGCCTACGTTAACATCGTCGGGGGCCAGGACGAGCTGGTCTTCGACGGTCGTTCCATGATCTTCAATCCGCAGGGGGAGCTTCTAGAAGCCGGAAAAGCTTTCGAAGAGGACCTGCTCCTGGCCGACCTGGAACTGGAGGAATCCTTCCGCCGCCGCCTGCACGACCCCAGGAGGAGAGCGCGAAAGCCGGACGAAGAGGAAAAATTCCACGACATCCGGCGTCTTCTCATATCTGAGAAAAAATCGGCCGAGGAAAAGCCGGCCCTGCCCGAACACTCCTGGGAGTGGCCCGTTCCCCCGGAGGAAATATACGAGGCGCTCAAACTTGGAACCGGCGACTACGTAAGAAAGAACGGCTTTCAGAAAGTGATCGTCGGCCTGAGCGGAGGCATTGATTCGGCCCTCACCGCCGCCATAGCCTGTGACGCGCTGGGAAACGAAAACGTCAAGACCCTGTTCATGCCCTCCCGCTTCACTTCCCCGCAGAGCCGGACGGATGCCGAAGAAATCGCCCGCCGCCTCAAAATCGAAATGAAAACCTTATCCATTGATGCGATCCTGGCGGGCTACCTCGAAACCCTCAGGGAACTTTTCGCCGGCAAAGCCGCCGACGTGGCCGAGGAGAACCTCCAGGCCCGAATCCGCGGCAACCTCCTCATGGCCTTGTCCAACAAGTTCGGCTGGCTGGTGCTGACGACGGGCAACAAGAGCGAGATGGGCGTGGGCTATGCCACCCTCTACGGCGACATGGCCGGGGGATTCGCGGTGATCCGGGACATACCGAAGACGATGGTCTACGAAATATGCCGCTTCAGAAACTCGCTGGGAGAGGTCTTCCCGAATTCCGTGCTCGCCAAGGAACCCTCGGCGGAACTCAGGGACAACCAGAAGGACTCGGACACCCTGCCTCCCTACGAAGTTCTGGATGCCATCCTCAGGGCCTACGTCGAGAAGGACGTTTCCTGCGAGGAGATCGTCTCCATGGGCTTTGAGCCGGAAACGGTGCGACGGGTCACCGAGCTGGTGCAGAAGAGCGAGTACAAGCGCAGGCAGGCGCCCCCGGGGATCAAGATAACCCCCAGGGGCTTCGGGAAGGATCGCCGTCTTCCCATAACCTGCGCATACAGGGAATTCTGAAAGAATGAAAACAAAGATTGTCCTCTTCCGTTCAATCGCCCTTTTGATCGGACTTTTACTGGGCCTCGTGCTCGCGGAAGGAACATTAAGAAAACTATGGGGCTCCCCGCAGGAAGATCTTCTTAAAAAAGATACTGCCAACCCGTGCTACTATTACTTTTACTTCGACTGTTACAGGGATTTTTTCCGCAAAGTTAAGACACCTGCCGGCGAAACCATCTGTGTCTCCCAGAGAAACGAGGCCGGCCGGAAACTTTTCGCGGTCGTCCCGAAAGAGTCTTTCCCCTTAATAAAGCCGCCCGGAACCAGGAGAATCTTTATTCTAGGAGAATCGACCGCCTGCTATTTCGGCGATTCAAAAAACGAATTGATTACAGTGTTGAAAAAACGAATCCCCGGCGCCGAATTCGAAGTGATTAACTGCGGTATGCCGGGTTATGACATCATCAGGACATTTCGGGTCCTTAAAGAAGTGATGAACTATTCACCGGACCTCATTCTTCTTTTCATGGGAAATAACGTCCTCGTTGACCCGGATTTCGTCATGAATAATCCCGTCAGCCGGTTCCTGTATGAAAAAACCTGGTGCTACCGTCTGCTGGACAGAAATTATTTGAAAAACCACTGCGTCCGCTATCCCCAGGGGTATTCCTTCGATATGCACGAGAAAATACTCAAGGAGATGGTTCGGCTTTCGAAAGCGAAAAAGGTTCCACTCGCCCTTTACACTCTCCCCTGCAACCTTAAGGCCTTTCTTCGCTTTGCCCTTCAGGGGCCGGTTTCAACCCGCGAATATTTTCTGGCAAGAATTTTAATGGACCAGAAAAAATTCAAAGAAGCCGGGGAACTCTTGAAGAACCTGACGGAGCATGATTATGGAAAAAATCTCGGCGTTCTCATGCTACTGGGCCTCTGCATGGAAGAGCAGTCTGATTATCAACTCGCGTTAAAGTACGCCCGGTGCGCCCTTCAGAACATCGACTTTTATGCGGGAGAATCTCTTTTCAATCGCCACCGCAAGAACCTGATCACCGGCGAAATCGCCCGACGCGAAAATTTGCCGCTGGTGGATCTTGAGGCCAGATTCATGGAGATGGCTCCGCACGGCCTCCCCGGGTATGATTTTCTTCTGGATGAAATGCACTGGTGGCAGGCCTTCAATCCCTGGATCATGGAAGAAACTTTAAAAACCATCTCCGAATATAACCGTGATAAAAAGGAGAAAATTCTTTCCTGGAACGGAACCTGGAATGGAGAGATGGCATTCATTCAAAAAGAGGCACGGAAAAATGCCATGATAGAATACAGCGCCGATGCCATGACCCGTTATTTCCAATATACGGTCAGCTACCTGGGAGGCAAGACCGATTTTATATTTCCGGATACGGTCATCGAATATTTAAAAAGAGTGTATCCGGTGAATCCCGCGCTCTTCAAAGATGTGGCGACGTTTAAAACACAGGTTTACAAAAAGCTGCCGAACTCTGCGGAATCCCCCGAACTATCCGGCGCTTTCGATGAGAAATGGCCTTCATTCTTATGGGCGACTGGAGAGACTCTCCGGCAGCTGGGCCAATACAAAAAAGCCCTGGTCTTTTTTAACGAATCCATACGACTTAAGTGCGACTCGTTTTACCCCTATTTGCTGCGCGGATTGACCTTTTACCTCTTAAAAGATATTGAAAAAGCAAGGAATGACTGGAATAAAGTCATTGAAAAAGACCCGGCTTTCATCTGGCTGAACGAAGTGACGGTCCGGAGGCCTTAAAAGGCCTCCGTTGGGCCTTTTCCGTATTATATAGCAATGAAATCAACTGCGGGATCCGCTTTTAATATTTTACGCCGAGAATCAGTTCTATGCTGTCGATCAATTCCTTGGGCTCAAAGGGCTTGGTGATATAATAGTTGGCGCCGCCCTGGAAGCCATCCAGGAGATCCTGGTTCAAATTCTTGGCGGATACCACAATCACCGGCAGGGCGGCCGTCCGGCTGTCCGCACGGATATCCTTGAGAATCGTCATTCCGTCGACCACGGGAAGCATGAGATCGAGAATCACCAGGTCATAGTCGTTGTTCTTGATCTTGTTTAGGGCCTCCATGCCGTCGGAAGCCTCATCGGCGGCCACCTCGTCGCTCTTCACCAGAATGTTGATGACTTTCCTTATCTTCTCTTCGTCTTCAACTATAAGGATTTTCTTCATTTCACATCACCCCCTGCCAGGATACTTCTTCCGCTGTCCCCGGGACTCCTTCCCCGGGAGAGCATTTTTTTAAAGAGCCCCGGTTGCGGTCTCCTCACAATTATGATAAAATTTCTTCATGAGAAGGGACAAAACAATATGACGCCGCTATTCAAAGCGCCGCGCATCCTGCCTGGTTTCATGCTGCTGCTGTTGCTCTTCGCGTGCCTTCCGGCGTCGGCCAAGCCTTCTTCTTCCATAGACCGCCAGGTAAAAGAGACGGTAAAAATCTATACAAATTTTATTCTGGATTCCAACCCCTCTCTTGACCGCAGGACTGCTGAAGCCATATCCTGGAGTATCATTTACTACAGCTACTACTACGGCATCCCCGACGCCCGCCTGGTGGTGGCCATGATCATCCAGGAATCAGGTTTTCAGCCCGATGCCGTCTCCCGCTGCGGAGCCATGGGAATCGGCCAGCTGATGCCGGAGACCGCGGACGCCCTCGGGGTAGAAAACCCCTTTGAACCGGTGTCCAACATCCGGGCCATGGTGCGCATTCTCCGCCTCAACCTCGAACGATTCTCCCATCTGCCTTATCCAAAAATGTACCAAAACGCCATCGCCGCTTATAACGCCGGATACGGCGCCGTGCTCAAATACGGCGGCATCCCCCCTTACCCCGAGACAATCAACTACGTCAACAACGTCATCCTCCTGTGGCGACGTCTCTGCGGCCTCAGGTAAAGGATGGAGGATTTTCTCCTCCTTCCTCGAATCAAGAGAAGATTTCTTTGAGAGGGGTTGAATTTGTGCCGAAAAAGCCTTTTGTTTATTTAATGACTCTTCTGGTCGCTCTGGCCCTCTCCTTACCGGCCTGGTGCGCTGAACAGAACACCGTCCTCGCCAGGGGCATCAACCTGTTCTACCAGGGTAAGTGGGATGGAGCGATCGATTCTTTCAATGAGGAGATCAAAAACAATCCACAGGATACCATCGCCTACAATTTTCTCCTGGATGCCCATTTCCGGAGAGGAACTCTGGAGAGCTACTCAAATGAACTGGAGGGCCGTCTTCAGGACAAGCCTGACGACCCCCTCCTCAGAACGCAGCTCGGACTCGCATACTTCGCCAGGAGCAAGGTGGACCCCGCCATGCTGGATGAGGCCCTCGAAGAATTAAAAAAGGCCGCCAACGGCGACCCCCAGAGCTCCCTGGCCTACAGCGGACTGGGGATGGTCTATTTCGACAAGCGCATGATGCCGAAAGCCAAGAATCACTTCTCAAAGGCCATGCAATTGAATCCCTCCGATATCCTGGCTCTCGAGCTCCTGGGAAATATTATTCTGGTGGATGAAAAAAAGTCCGCCGACGCCCTGGCCCTTTTTCAGAAGATAGTGGAGATCTGCCCCGTTTACCCGGATGCCTATTACTATGTAGGCTCTGCAGATTTTGATCTGGGTAAGGACGATGAATCGGTTGCCGCTCTCAAGAAAGCCATGGAACTGGATCCTGACGGCCTGACACAGAGCTACTACGCGCCTATCCTCCTGGGAGACCTTTATTTCAGGAAGAAAATGTACCCGGAGGCCCTCCAGGCCTATCAGACTGCTCTCAAAATAAACGATAAAAACGATTACGTCCGCTATAAAATCGAGAAAATACAGCACCCGGCCGCCGAGACTGCCCCGGCAAAGACCGATGAGACATTGAAAGCCGCCCCGGCCGAAACTTCAAGCCCGGTCCCGGCTGCGGCGCCTGCCGAAACTCCGGGTCCTGCGCCATCCGTGGCGCCTGCCGCCACTCCAAGCCCGGCGCCCTCTGCTGCGCCTGCCAAAAAGATCCCGCAGAAGACCGTTAAAACCACCAAGCCTAAGAAACCCTAGAGGGGCCTCCGCCCCTCGATGGCCCTGGCCAGGGTCACCTCGTCGGCATACTCCAGGTCCGACCCCATGGGCAGGCCGTGCGCCAGCCTGGTTACCCGGATTCCCATGGGCTTGATCAGTTTTCCCAGGTAAATAGCCGTAACCTCTCCCTCCACGTCCGGGTCGGTCGCCAGGATCAGTTCCCGGATATCCCCTGTCTTGAGCCGCTCCAGGAGTTCCCTCACCCGCAATTCATCCGGACCGATGCCGTCGATTGGAGAGATGGATCCGCCGAGAACGTGATAGGTCCCCCGAAACTCCCTGCTCCTCTCCAGCGCCACGATATCCCGCGGATCCCCCACCACGCAGATGGTGTGGTGATCCCGGGAGACATCCGTGCATATTCCGCACGGATCCTGATCGCTGATGTTAAAACAGCGGGAACAGAAGAGCATCTTCTCCTTCATCTCCTCGAGGGCGCCGACCAGACGGGCGACATCTTCGCGGGAGGCCTGAAGAAGATAAAATGCAAGCCGCTGAGCCGTCTTGGGCCCTACGGTCGGCATTTTCATCAGTTCGTTTATTACCTTCGCCAGGGGAGCCGGATAAAGCTGCAAACTCCCCCCTTATATCAGGCCGGGCGGAAGGCCGAGTCCGCCGGTCAACTGGGACATTTTCTGGGCTCCAATCTCCTGTGCCCGGGACATCGCATCCTTCACCGCGACCAGGATGAGATCTTCCAGAACGTCCACTTCTTCGGCATTGACGACAGAAGGGTCTATTTTGATGGAGAGCACTTCCTGCGATCCGTTCACCTTAACCCGGACCAGACCCCCGCCCGCGCTGCCCTCCACCTCTTCGGAGGCCAGATCCTCCTGAATCCGGCTCAGCGAGTCCTGAACCTTTTTCTGCATCTGCCGCATCATCTGTCTTTTCATATTTTATTACAACCCCTCTCCGTAAATCCGCATTCTTCCTATGGAACGATCTGACTTCCTCCGAAAAGGCTCTGCGCCTCTCCGACAAACTCCCTGTGTTTTTTCTCCTCTTCGGCGCGTCCTTCCGCACCGGCTCCCTCCCTGGGAGAAAGGAGTCTGAAATCTATGGAGACGGGCTTCAAGGCGATTTCCATCGCTTTGCGCTCGATATATGCTTTCTCTTTTTCGGACTTCTCCAGATGGAACTTGTAGGGAAATCCCAGGACTATGGCCCCGCTTTCCGAATCAACCAGCTTAGCTTCGCCCAGGAAAGCAAACAGGGCCATTTTTTCCTTCTTGACGGCCTGGAGGATCCTGTTCCAAAGATCATGCGCGTCCCCGATCTTCTCCGCCTCTCCGGGTAAGGGCGGCTGGCTTTTCGGCGGCACCGCTTCCGGAATTTTAACCGGCTTTGCCGGCTGATACGACCCGCCCTGCAGCGCGGAGACTCTCTTGTCGAGGTCAAGCAGCCCGCGGCGCACAGAGTCTAAAGATGGCTCGTCCTGCCACCTGGTCAGCTTGATGAGAGTCATCTCCCAGAGAAGTTTCCGCTGGGTGGAATCTTTCAGGGATTCCCTCAGGTCCAGAAACGATTTGAGAATCCGCAGAAGTTCAGGAGCGTCGTAAACCTCCGAGCGGGAATGCAGTTCCGTCCGGTGCTCATCCGAAAGCTTAAGAGTATCACCCGAGGGCCCGCTCACCTTCAGCAGAAGCAGGCGGCGGTAGTATCCGATGACATCCTCCGCCAGCTGTTCGAGATCCTTTCCCTGGACCATAAGCTGATGAAGCAGTTCCAGGGCATCCACCGTCTGCCGGCCGGCGAGAATCTCATCCATTCTCCTCAAAGTGGCCTCTTCGGTGATCCCGAGGAGCGCCACCACGTCCGAGGTGTTGATCTCGGGGCCCGCCATAGAAGAGGCCTGCTCAAGGAGGACCAGGGCGTCCCTCAGGGAACCGTCCGCCGCCTCAGCCAGGAGGGACACGGTCTCCTGTTCCATAATGAAGCCTTCGCCCTCGGCCACCCGGAGCAGCCGCTCCTCAATGAATTTCACCGGAATCCTCCTGAAATCAAACCTCTGGCAACGGGAGAGGATAGTCGGCGGCAGATCCTGGGGGTGGGTCGTGGCCAGAATAAATATCACGTGCTCCGGAGGCTCTTCGAGGGTTTTAAGAAGTGCATTGAAGGATGAATTTGAAAACTTGTGCACCTCGTCTATTATATAGACCTTGTACCTGGACTCGGCCGGGAGAAAGTCCACCTTGTTTATGATGAATTCTCGAACCTTTTCCACCTGAGTATGCGAGGCCGCGTCAATTTCTATTACATCCAGTGATGTTCCCTCGGTAATTCTCCTGCAGAGTGAACACTCATTACAGGGCCGTTTGGACTGCGGAGAAGCGCAGTTTATGGCCTTGGCGAATATCCGGGCCAGACTGGTCTTCCCCGTTCCCCGGGGACCGCAAAAAAGGTACGCCTGTGAAAGCCGTTCCCCTTTCAAAGCGTTTTTCAGGGTAATGGTGATATGCTCCTGTCCGACCAGGTCCTCAAAAGTCTGAGAACGCCACTTTCGGTAAAGGGATACGTAAGGCATACCCGCTTCCTCCTAAAGGAGATTGACGCTTAAATTGCCCGATTTACGGGCATTCGCGACCCTGAAAATCATTTCGACGATTCTTTCCAGGTCGGAGAAGGAAGTATAGGAGATTTCAAGGCGCCCTTTTTCTGCGCCTGCATTCCTGATGGCAACCCGGGTTCCAAGTATTCTTTGCATCTCCTCCTCAACCGCTTTCAGGTCCGGAGAAAGGTTGCCTGGTTTTGTTTCACGTGAAACACGGCCGGACGTCCGGCGCTTTACCAGGCCCTCAACCTGCCTGACGGAGAGTGAATGTTGGAGAATTTTCTTCCACACCGCTACCTGAGAGGAGGGTTCAGCCAGCGAAAGCAGAGCCCGGGCATGTCCGGCTGAAATCTCTCCTTTTTCGAGCGACTCCTGAATATCCGGGGGGAGAGACAGAAGCCTCAGCGTATTGGCGACGGCCGGACGGCTCTTGGAAACCTTATCCGCCACCTCCTCCTGGGTCAAACCGTGTTCCCTGAGAAGAAATTGATAGGCGTGGGCCTCCTCCAGCGGGTTGAGTTCCTCCCGCTGAAGGTTTTCAACCAGGGCCAGTTCCACCAGCTCGGAGCGGCTGCAATTCTGGACCAGCGCCGGAATCATCTTAAGGCCGGCCTTCTTTGCGGCTCTCCAGCGGCGTTCGCCCACGATCAGATGGTAGCCGTCCTGCCGGCGGGACACCACCACCGGCTGAATCATCCCGTGCTCGTTCAGAGAAGAAACCAGCTCGTCAATCTTTTCTTCCAGAAAAACCCGCCTGGGCTGATAGGGGTTGGGACGAATATCCCTGACCGGGATGGACAGAACAGAGGCGTTTGACCCGCCCGGTTCGGCGCCCTTCTTACCTGCCTCTGCCTTTACGGGAATAAGTGCACCGAGTCCTTTTCCTAAAACCTTTTTCGGCACGCTCTATCACTTCCTTTGCCAGCTTCAGGTAGGCCTCGCTCCCCCTGGAATTCCTGTCGTACAGGATGATGGGTTTGCCGAAACTCGGGGACTCCGTCAGCTTAATATTGCGGGGGATGATCGTCTCGAAGACCTCGTCCTTGAAAAACGCTCTCACCTCGTCGGCCACCTGGGACGAGAGTTTCACCCTGGCGTCATACATGGTGAGCAGGATTCCCTCTATCTTGAGAGATACATTCAGGTTTTCCCGCACCAGCCGGACGACATCTATGAGCTGGGTCAGGCCCTCAAGGGCATAGTATTCGCACTGTATGGGAATCAGAACCCCGTCCGCCGCCGTCAGGCTGTTAACCGTCAGGAGGCCAAGGGAAGGCGGACAATCCATGAAAATGTATTCATAATCGGAATTCAAGCCCCTGAGGCACTTGTCAAGCCGGTATTCACGCGAGATGGCCGAAATAAGCTCTATCTCCGCGCCGGCCAGCCTCAGGGTGGCCGGGACCAGATCCAGGTTCTGAACGCAGGTGGAGCGGATGGCTGATTTCAGGGAGGAGGCCCCGAGGAGAACATCATAAATGCAGTGATCGATCTGTTTCTTGTCGAAGCCGAGACCGCTGGTGGAATTCCCCTGGGGATCCATGTCCACAAGCAGAACCCGGTGTCCCGACAAGGCCAGGCAGGATGAAAGGTTAATCGCCGTCGTGGACTTGCCGACACCCCCTTTTTGATTGGCTATCGCGACTTTCCTGGGCATGCTTCCCCCTTCTCTCCCTGTTAGCTCCCGTTTCCCGATTTCCGGCTTATCTTTAAAATGTTTCACGTGAAACTATTCTGGATAAAATTTTTCTTTCCTTCACTGTTTGCTGTACGACGTCGGACTTCCGGGCCATATTTCGTGTATAAATAAAAAGGGTGCCGCCGCCGGCACCCCCTGAAACCTGAAAAATTCCCTATACCTTCAAAATCTCATTCCGGCGCCAATGGACAACGTGGAATAATGGAGGATTGTATCTTTATACTCGTGATTTTCCATTTTATATGATAAATTGCAATAGATATTCCTGGTGATGTCGGCTTTAACGCCTAAACCGTAATTCCATATCGGATATATGTACTTCACCCCGACTATACGGCTGGATACGGCGCGCGACTCCATGCCGGGAAGCCACTCGAATTGGCCGTAGAATCTCATCTTCTTATAGGTGAGATTGTCAAATCCCAAACCCAAACCTCCGCCCGAGGCATTTTCCCAGTTAATTTCCCCCGAGGCGTCATTGGTCTTCAGGGAATTTGTCTTAAAGAGTAAAGAAACATAGAAAGGATTGATCGGGGGGATATTGTTTCCACTCTGCATGGCGCTGGTGATGGAGAGTAAATTCATCGGAACCTTGGCATAAAATTCACAGTTGTCATACCTTCCCCCGCCATAGAGAAAGTTAGCCATCTTGACCGTGCCCCCGTCTCCATAGGTGTAGTCAATTCCTGCCCGTATGGCCCTGTAGACGGTCGCTTCTATTTTAGCTTCTATTCCTTTGAAATATCCCTCAGCCTTCTCCGAGTTCTCCAGGTTAATCCTGGCGTAATTAAACTCTAAAAAATTATTCTCCTGTGCCCGGACGGAAACTGCTGAAGAGAAAAGCATGCCGCAAGAAAGAACAACCATCGCCAACATCCAGAGTAGATTTCTTCCCTTCATCTCTTTCTCCTTTCAATACTTGATAATCAACTCACGACCGAGGGGGCCGGGGTAAAACTGCGGGTGCTGTTCGTGGGGAATCTGGCTGGCATAATTCACTACCAGCGGCCCGGCATATTCATAAAGCTCCGCCATGCTGATCTTCCCGTCATGATTCAGATCCGCCGGTCCGATGACGGCGCCCCGCCCCAGTCCCTCTATCAGGAAGTTCATGCAGAGGCTGTGGCCCAGTTCGGGAATGGTCAGGGATGTCTCCGTCCCTGCTGATGCCGTTATAACAACCGCGTCCGGCATTTCCTGGAGCTGTTTAAGAGGCGTCTCGCCTTTGAAATCGAAAGCCGAACCGGGCATGGGCACATACTTTGATCGGACGGCCTGCGGCCCTTTCCCGATAAACATTCCGGAGAAACAGGAATCCAGCACCACGGCTATGTTGGTGAATTCACCCGGTTTTCTGATGAGCTCCAGCCATGACTTGAGCTCATCTCCGCTTATAAGGGTGGACGGCTCGTCCAACTTGGCGTCAAAGGGAATTATATACCCCTTGCTGCCGTCGTTGGTCCCATGGCTGCTGATAACCAGAAAAAAGGTGTCCTTCGGCCCGAATAAACCCGACAAGGCGAGGATATCGCTCTTGATGTTGGCCTTGGTGGTGAGGTCATCGGTCAGGAGCGCGTACTGCCCCTCTTCCCAGAAATTCGAGCCGTTCAGGGACAGATAGGTATCAACCGCATCCGGCTTGCATTCGGGAAGATCCGGGCTCACAAACTGGTAAGTATTGATCCCGACCAGAAGGGCTACCGTTCTCCCGTATTCCTCGGAGAAGTCAAGTATTGTCGAAGAAAGAACTCCGGCGAAAGTAAGCGAGAGCTTCGCATTGCGAATCCCGGGCGGAATGGAAATCGTGAAGGTGTAGCGGTTGTCTGCCCCGGAGACCATGGTGAAATCAGTATAGGGCGTGGTCCCGTTCAAGAGAAAACTGAAATTATCCTTGGAGATACAGGGAATATCCACCGGCATCGGAGGAGTATTATCCACGACCCTGAGGGTGGCGATTACTTTGGGCCACTGCGAAAGATCCGTATCGGCAAACATTTCGAGGCTCGAAACATTCTTGGAGACGGCCACAATAAAGGGATTCTGCGGATCTTTATTTATGTAGTTGAAGGCGTTGAGAACTATGTTGACATTCTGCGTGAAATCTTTGTAATATCCGGCATCCGAGGCATATATTTTAACCGAGCAGCTGCCTGCGGTAACTTTTGGGAAGTAAAATCTCCCCTGGGCGTCGGTGGCGGTCGCCTCGCCGCTCCCCAGAATCACCCTGACGGACGGCAGAACATGGAATCCCAGCGGGACACTGGCGGCTTTAGGCTCTGTCATTGCCGGAGCCGATTTCCCGTTGGAAGCGATCACGTACCCTTCGAGTGTTCCGAAACCAGGACCCGGCGAGGGGGTAGGCGTGTTCAAATACGCATAATTCCCCGAAATGGTGCTTTCCGAACAGCCTGAGATCAGGAAAAGCGGGAAGGAGAGCAGCATAAGAATAATAAACAGCCGTACATGCCCGTTCCTCATTATCATCGTGCCTCCCCTTTCTTATTCGTAAAAAGAGTTTATTTATTCGCTAAGTATTGCGTTTTTCCTCTATTTAATATGACGTGTCCCTCTCACAGCGGTCTCTTGGCCGGAATGCCGGCCCTCCTGGGATACCTCTCGTCCGTAGCCGCTACTTTCCGCACCACTACCAGCACGCTCTCCTTTCCCAGACAAGGCATAAGAATTCGTTCAACGCTCTCTGTCTCCCCCCCCAGAAGGCGGATGGCACGGTCGGCCCCGGTCGCCTCGTGTTCTCCTTCCTTCCCCAGGGGGACCACCATCCTGCCCCCGACTGCCAGAAAGGGAAGCGCATACTCCGCCAGAACCCGGAAAGGCGCGACGGCCCGGGCAACCAGCCGCTCAAAGCATTCTCTCCTCCCGGGCACATGCCCGACATCCTCGGCCCTCCCCAGAAGGACCTCCGTATTTTTCAACCCGAGATCCCCGCAGGCCTCCCTCAGAAAATCCGCCTTTTTCTCCCTCGCTTCAAGGAGGACGAGAGAAAGACGGGGAAAGACGATCTTAAGCGGTATTCCCGGAATGCCGGCACCCGCGCCCAGATCAAGAAGCGAACGCGCATCTTCGAGAGAGGCCGGGCGCAGGCAGGCAAGAGAGCCCAGAAAGAGAGTCAAAAAGATATCTTCAGGCGTCCTGCAACCGGTGATATTGGCCCGCCCGCCGTAGTCCATAATTTTCCGGGCATAGACCTTAAAACATTCCAGATGCGGCTCTTCAAGCCGGACCCCTAATTGTCGTGCTCCTTCTGTAAATTTTCTCAGCAGGTTCGAATCCATTCCTACTTGCCTATACAGAAACGGCTGAATATAAGTTCCAGAAGGTTCTCCGTCACGGACTCGCCGGTAACCTCTCCCAGAGATTCCACGGCTCCGCGCAGATCCAGCGCCGCAAATTCCGCCGAGAGTCCGATTTCGAGTGATTCCGAAGCCTTCTTTAGAAACTCCACCGAACGAAGCAGGGCATCCCGGTGGCGGATATTGCTCACCAGCGGGCCCTCGGGAGCGGTATCAATTCCCCGACCCACTGTCTCTGAGAGGCGGTACTCCATCTCCTCAACCCCCGCGCCGGTAACCAGAGAGACTCCGGACACCGGCGCATCCGGGAAGAGACGCCCCATCTCGCCAATATCCATTTCAGGTGGAAGATCCATTTTGTTCAATACGA
>Ga0209749_1000997_pt1 | contig 29598 bp, 23 predicted proteins | sample EPASupsiteSAE347_FD_187267 | JGI IMG/M metagenome (GOLD analysis project Ga0209749, IMG submission 187267) | Bioremediated contaminated groundwater from EPA Superfund site, New Mexico - Sample SAE3-47 (SPAdes) (version 2) | ecosystem: Environmental > Aquatic > Deep subsurface > Groundwater >...
CGATGGCGGGCCCCAGCCGCTTGCCCAGCCACTGTTCTTCGCGTATGCGCTCAAAGATCAGGACGTTGGCATCCACCGCCATGCCTACCGTCAACGCAATGCCGGCAATACCCGGCAGGGTCAACACGGGCAGGCCGATATGCGCTCCCGTGGCGCCCGTGAAAAGCCCCATAATCCCGGCCGTGATCATCATGCCCAGGGGCAGCAACAGCATGTTGAATAAAAGCGCAATGTTGGCCACCAGGCCGCCGACCATATAATAGACGGCCATGAACACCACCACCAGGATACACGCATAAATCGTGGCGCGCGTGCCGCTTTCAATCGAGTCGCGCCCCAGGGAGGGATCCACGGTCCGCGATTCGATGATCTGCACCGGCGCGGGCAAAGACCCGGCCCGGAGCACAATGGACAAGTCCTGGGCATCCTTGAGCGTAAAATTGCCTTCAATGATCGCTTCGCCGCCGTAAATGGCGGTCTTGAGGAATGGCGCCGAATAAAGCCTGTCGTCCATGATGATCGCCAGATACCGGCGTCCTTCCGGGTTTGGGTTCTTGGCGCCGCCGGGCGCGTAATCGGCCGTGACGCGCGCAAACTTGCGGGCGCCTTTGGAATCGAACTTCAGGGTCACATAGGGCTGGCCCAGCTGATCGTATTCGATCCCCGCCTTCTTGAGGGTATCGCCCCGCAGTTCGTAGCGCTGCTTGACAAAGTACGGACTATAAATCTTCTGGCCTTCCTCCTGGCGCTCTTCCAGCATGAACCGGTAGCCCGGCGGGGCCTGGAATCCTTCCATCTTTTTGCGAAACTCGGATGTCATGGCCTCGTCGGGGACGACCTTGGTATCGCGCCGATAGACCTCTTGCCGGCGGCCGCCGCTTGAGCTTGCCCCAATCTGGTAACCCTCAGGCGCCAAACCCTTTTCGAACAGGGTGCTTACGAGCTTGTCGTTATCCTCGTGCACGATGCTGAACACGAGGAACGCCGCGCTCTGAATCAGTTTGGCGGCGCGGTCGCGGTCCGCATCCTTAAGCCCGGGAATCTGCACAATGATCCGGTTGTGCTTTTCCGGATAAATCAGCGGCTCCGCCACGCCCAGGGCATCCACGCGGTTACGGATGATTTCGACCGCCTGCTCCTGGGCATGCTGGACAGCGGCGCCTAACCGACTGCGCACCTGCGCGTCGGTGAGGTCCTTGTTCTCATCGCGGATCTGTTTTTCGATTTCACTTTCGTTGATTTGCACGGTGAAACTCGTGCCGCCTTTGAGATCGAGCCCGAGCTTTATCTTGGACCGTAATGGAAAGACCAGCGCCAGCGACCAAGATGTCAGCGCAATCAACAACAACCATTTCCAAAGAGCGTGTTTATCCATAAAAATCCTATTCCTTTACGTTGGCGCCCAAATCCTCATCCTTCTGAATCACGCGCGTGACGGAGGCGCGCAGGACATCTAACTTCGTGTTCTCGGCCACTTTGACGACCAGTACGGTATCCTTGACATTGGCCACAATCCCGATGAGCCCTCCGCCAAATACCACGCGATCGCCCGATTTGACGCCGGCGATCAGCGCGCGCCGCTCTTTTTCCTTGCGCTGTTGGGGCCGGATCATCATGAAATAAAACAAACCTACCATGATTACCAGCCAGCCGATCATCATGATCGGCGACGATTGCTGGCCCCCCTGGCCGCCCAATCCGCCACCCATGCCGACCGTCATCCACGAACTGATTACGTTCATCGTATGCTCCTGTATTTGTTGATACTCAGTAACTACTCACCACGGATTACACGGATAGCACGGATAAAGACGAGTGATTGTCATTCCCGCGGAAGCGGGAATCCAGAAAATTCGAGACTGGATTCCCATTCCCCGATCAAAGTCGGGGACAAGCTTCATCGGAATGACAGAAATCAGTGTTATCCGTGATATCCATGGTCCCGCCTCTGCGGATCCGCCGGGGCGGAAAAAATGTCTTAAGATTTCCGAATAATTACGGCAACCTATTCTTTAACGACCGTCTCCCTTATCGTCCTGCGAAATTGGGAAAAAGCGCCCGTTTCGAGCGCGGTCTGTATGTCCCGCATAAAGTCCATGTACCGGTGCAGGTTGTGAATCGTCAGTAGTCTAACCCCCAAAATCTCGTCCGTGTTCAACAGATGCCGGATATACGCCCGCGAAAACGTCCGGCAGGCATAACACGCACACCCGCTCTCAATGGGCTCCGCATCTTCCTTGTACCGCGCCGCCTTAAGCGGATACCGCCCGGTGCGGGTCAACGCGGAACCGTTGCGGGCCACGCGCGTCGGAATCACGCAATCGAACATGTCAACACCCAGCGCCACAGCTTCGACGATCTGGCGCATATGCCCAACGCCCATCAGGTAGCGCGGAGCGTCCACCGGCAACTGCTCCACGCTCACGGAGGCGCTCCCCAGCATGAGGTCTTCCGGCTCGCCGACGCTCACCCCGCCAATCGCGTAGCCGTCGAAGCCCATGGCCGCCAACCGCCCGGCACATTGACGCCGCAGATCGTCATACGTCCCACCCTGCACGATGCCGAACACCTGCTGGCCATCTCCCCTCGCCTGTTGGGAACAAACAGCCGCCCATGTTAGGGTGCGCTCCATGGCTTGACAAGCATATTCGTGGTCACAGGGATACGGGGCGCACTCGTCAAACACCATGGCAATATCCGATCCCAGGTCCTTCTGAATGGCCATGGCTTCGCGGGGGCCCAGAAAAAGCCGGCGCCCGTCCACATGCGAATTAAATTCCACGCCGTCCTCCCGGATCGTGCGCAGGGTGGCCAGGCTGAAAACCTGGAATCCGCCGCTATCGGTCAGAATCGGCCGATGCCAACCCATGAAACGATGCAATCCGCCGGCCCGCGCAATGAGATCCGCGCCCGGGCGGATATGCAGATGGTAGGCATTGGAGAGAATCATGGGCACGCCCAAGACTTCCAATTCGGCCGGTGTCATGGCCTTGACCGTGGCTTGCGTGCCCACCGGCATGAAGACGGGCGTCTCGACCACGCCGTGCGGCGTCGTGAGCCGCCCGCGCCGGGCTTGGGAACCGGGATCGGTCTGAAGAATCTGAAACGAGGAGGAATGATCTTGATTCATATTTTATCCCGCCCGCCAAATGAAAAAGCTAATATCCATGATATCCATGTAATCGGCAATTATAAATTGTTATTATATCAAAGCTCTTTTAAAATGTCCGCCGGGCATGGGATGCACTTGTCGAACCTTGATATTCAGCATAATATGCTGAAAATCCAGCAAGATAAGCGTAGAACACTCCGGCGCTATTATGATTACATTTACATAAATGGCCAACGGCATGGAATTAGTTGCGATGATCCGCGCCAGCACGCGCATCGGACCATTGATCACGCCGGTGGTCAATCTAATCACGTATGAACTACCGGCATAAGGAATATAAACAGCGCCGGGTGCAAAATAATATTTGCGCACGGCGAATCCGGTTCTTTCAGGCCATAATTGGAATTGCCGAATAATGAAAGGACATTGTTGCCACATGAATAGAAATTATCTGTTTATCTCCCTTGCGGCTGCCGGGATATTTTTGGGCCGCTTGCCGGGCTACGCAAGCACGGAAATGGCGCTCGACGGCGAATGGGGTTTCACGTTCAACGAGGGGTTGTCGGTTGCTTCCCCGGAACTACCGGGACCGTCGGAATATGATATTTCCGTGAAGATGCCCGACTACGTGGCGTTTCAGGTTGACCGCCTGCGCGCGGCCAAATGGTGGACGATAGCCTGGAATACGAACAATAATATCATGCCCAACCTGAGCGGCACGGGATTTTACCGGAAAGAGGTGTTTGTGCCCGCCGCTTGGTCCGGGAAGGCCGTCCAATTATACGTAGGGCGCGCGTATGACCGCCTGCATGTCTGGATCAACCGCCAGCACATCCGGTATTATCCTTATGCGTGCATTGTGCCCAGCGTTCTGGATATCAGCGCCCTGCTCAAGGCCGGTCAAACCAACGAGATCGTTCTGGCGGTTGACAACAAGGACAGGATTGGATCTCAGGCTTATCGTTTCGGGCCAAGTCTGATGGCCCCTCTCCGTCTGACGGTGGCGGAGGGTGCGGGCCGCATCGAGAGCGCGTATATCCATGCCGGGCCGACGCTTCAAGACGTGCGCTGGGAAGTGGAGCTTACGGCGCCGTTAGCCAAGCACCCCGTATCGAAATCGCGTATCCGCTGGCAAATTCGTTCGGACTCCAACGTCCTGGGCCAGGGTGCCACTCAAGTCTCATCCGTCACAAGCAATACGGTGGTGCGCTGGGATTCCAGGCTCGCGATGCTGCGTCCCTGGCATCCGAATCATCCCCAACTTTACTGGGCGGATTTGATGTGGGAATGCGACGGACAAGTGGTTGATCGGGTGAGCCGCCGGTTCGGATTACGGCAATGGAGCAGTGCGGGGCGCGTGCTTAAACTGAATGGCACGCCCATCTATTTGCGTCAGGTATACGGACAGCAGGCACACTGCTCCCACTGGCGCTATCCCCAGGATAAAGCATATTGGCTGAGGTATTTTGAGATGATCAAGCAGGAAGGTTATAATGCCGTGGACTGGCTTGACAGCCCAATGGAATCCGCGTTGGAAGCGGCGGATGAAATTGGCGTTGTCGTACAAGGTGGCGCGACGTCTCCCACCATTTTTTACACCGAGAACACTGTCATCACGAAAATGTTTGATTTATGGGCACAAGTCGCACACTGGAAACGGTATTATCCCAGCATGTCCATTTATTGCCTGGGCGGCGAGATGCCCTATTACGAGGGGTTAATTGACGATGTGCGGACGATTAACCAGGCTATCAAGGCGATTCATCCGGATTCGCTCCTCCTGCCCGATCAATCCATGATGGGCATTGAAACCCGTTTTCTGCGCGGCGACGATCAGAATTTGACCCTTGAGCCTTTTCCATATCATGCTGAACGCCTGAAAGCGATTACCGCATGCTCCGATATTTTCGGCAACTATCCGGGCGGCAGCACGAACTTTCCGCTGGGCGGCGGGTTAAGTTATAATCCGATGGACGAACCTTGGCAGGCGATCAATGCGCGCTTTGTCATTTATCAGCGGCCGCTGATTACCCACGAGCTAAACCAAACCTGGCGTGGCGAAGTCTATCCGCCCGACGGCAGGATCGCCACACTGCGCTACGGCCCGCAGTCTCTCGATTATCTCTGTTATTCGAGCTGGTGGCCATTGTCCTCCAGGCAAACCTTGACGAGACTGATCCATCGTTATCTCGATAACAGGAAGTTATTTGATAATGCATGGCGGTTGAACAGCCTGATGACCAAGTATAGTTTTGAGAAAACCCGTAAATGCGACAATCTGGCTGGATTTCAGGGGATGAATGACATCGGGCGCAGCTTTACTACGCTGGAATACGGGCCCGGCTATGAGAGCGCGGAGCGGTTCCGTCGCTTCAACGACGATAATGTCCTGCTGCTGGATTTCGACGGAGGCCAATGCCTTAAACGCACCTATTGGGCGGGGGAATCGTTTGACGGCGTCATCATGGCATCCCTGTTCGGCGATACGCCGATCGAGTCCGGTACCGTGGCATGGGAGGTCAAGAAGGGAACGACGGTGTTGGATCGCGGCTTTGTGCAGGTCGGAGCGATATCGAGTTATTGTGTCTCGCGCGTGGCCCCAATCAAACTCGTATGGCCGGCGCTGACGAACAACGCTAAAGTTAATCTGGCCGTACGGCTGGCGGGCGACGGGATCCTGGTCGAAAACGACTGGGATTTCTGGGTATTCAACCGTGAAGATCCGCCGGCGATCACGGCCGCCTGCACGGCATCGTTGTTGCCGCTGCTGCAGCCCCGTTATGGAACGTTGCGGGCATTGACGGCCAACAGCCAGGAGACGCTCTGGGTGGTTGATATTCTGAATGCCTCGGTGATTCGCCACCTGGAAGCAGGCGGGCGGACCATCGTGATGGGCGGGCATCCGTTGCCGCGGCATACGCAATGGACGCGTTTCAGCCAAGGATACCGCGGCCATCATAATCACGCCACCGTGATTCATGACCATCCCCTATGGGCCCGCTTGCCGAACGAGGGATGGGGCGATTGGCAATTCTATTCCCTGCTCAACCATGCGGCGCCGGTCGTGTTCAAAAACAATCGTGTGTCCGGTGGCGAACAGGGTGGCCGCTCCATCACGGACTTCCGTATGCCAATCATGGAAAAGATCCCATTCGATCCGATCGTCGAAATCGGTGAAATCGCCTGGTTAAGTAAGCAGGCCGCCCTGTTTGAGTGGCGGGTCGGCGCGGGAAAACTCCTCGTTTCGACCCTCTCCTATATGCCGGACGATCCGGCCGGGGTGGTCTTCATGGACGCGTTGCTGGACTATGCCGCCGGCAATTCCTTTCAACCGCGAACGGAAGTGCATGCCGGGCTCCTGCGGCGGTTGACGACGGTTTATCTTAACCCGGATGAATTACGCTTCAACATTTTGAATTTCGAAGGCGGGCAGATTTTCCCGCAATACAGCGGCGCCAAGGTAACCCCGCGGGACGGGTTGAGCATCAGACCGCAGCAGGAGGTGCGATATGATTTCGAGCTGGAGAGCAACCAGGTTCCGAAGTCCGCGGCGGGGCGATTGATGTTTGCAATTGACGGGCTGGATAGCGACCGGGCGGAAGATCCGCCGACCAAAATCGAAATCCGGTTGAATCAAAAACTACTCTACAATGGTCCGAATCAATGTACTAAGCGGAAATGGGCAGTCTGGGAACTGCCGTTCGCCGCTGATATGCTGCGCATCGGGCGGAACGAACTGCGTATCCGCAACGTGGAAGCATCCCATCCGCGTTGGTTCTGGTTTATACTGGCTGATTTGCGCATCTTGACGCCGGGCACTGGCGATAAGGAGCAAGCGACCGGCGGAATTACAACCGGCAAAGTTGGGGAATGGACCAATCAGACGGTCATCCTGACGCTCGAAGCAAATCAGTGGTATCAGCTCAATCGTCAGGAATGGCGCCAGGGCTCACGGGTGACGATCGGGCAGGAAGGCACCAATCTCATGCTGATTAACGCTTCGCCGACGGCGGAAAAGGCGCGGCGCATGGAAGTCAAAATTGACATTACCCCTCCGGTTGTCACGCTGGTTACACGGCCAGTATTTCAGCAGGTGGGCGGCGCTTATTTCGCCGTCCCGGCCACGCGCTTTACCTTTGAGGCCCAGGATGCATTGTCGGGCGTGGTATCCGTCGAGGTGGCCATAGACGGTGGCGAGTATCGCCCCTATGCGGGCGAATTTGCATTGTCCGTCGGCCGGCATGAAATTCGCGTGCGTTGCGCCGATTGGGCCGGCAATCGAACTTCCCTCATCACCGGCGGCATGGAAGGCGGCGGCGCCAAGGATAATCTGCAAATTCAAATCAAGGAATAGGAACGGCTTGAATTCAGGTGATTCGGCTCATTAATTTTTTCGGAAACGAACCGACCTTTTCCAAAACGTTCTTCGTCGCTGCATGCTGGCTGTCGTATCCTTCATATACCGGCTCAAACATAAAAGCACCTGCATATTGCATGTCATGCAATGCTCTAAAAATCTCCAGCCACTGTATATCCCCGTCAAAGGGCGGATAATGGTCAACATTTCCACCATTTACACAATCATGCAGATGGACGTGGATAAGCCACTGTTTGCAAAGCGTGACAGTTTTACAAGCATTTTCTTTTTTTATAAACGGATTAATACCGTCGGAATCGCGGGCGTGTCCCAGGTCTAAAACCAGCCCAAAACGATCTGAATGTATTTTTGCCGTAAACCGAATAAAATCGGCCACATCGTCGGACTCTTTCAATCCGGATACTGCTTGCCCCACATTCTCACCGCCGAGTATCAAAGGAGTCCCTTTAAAATAATCCAGCAGTTCGCGAACACTTTGCTCGGAAGCATCGGTAATGCCGAAATGGCAGACAAGTATTGATGCTCCCATTTCAAGGGCCCCTTCTCCCATTAGAATCGCCTTTTTTACCGCACGGCTTCTTTCTTCTTCCGTAAGGCCATCATCGTAAGCCGAGGAAAACTTGCCGGAAGGGCCATGAACCGCAACGATTTCCAATCCCTGGTTTTTTGCACCCAGCGCAATTTGCCTGGCCTCTTTCTTATCACCAGTATCCCACCCAAAAAATATCTCCAGCTTGGATATTCCCAAAGAACGCAATAATGAAAAATGTTGCTCGCCAAGTCTCTCGGTTCCTTTAAACCTTATCCCCAAAGTCGACACGCCCAGTCTTGACCTTATTTCTTGTTCGGTAAATATGTACCCCTTTTTTGATGGTAATCCGCTTTTTTGGCGGACAGGATACCCACCCGCGGAACTTGTCAGATGGCGTGCTTTCATGGTATCATTCGATTGATGGCCGCTGGTTTATCAAACGGCCGTCGAATAGCATAGCCACATCGCGGCGGATATCGGCCTCGGAAACCGGCCGGCCGGCCCGCTCCAGATCGTCGTATTTTGCCGCCAGCACCGACCCGATGATCTCGCGGGAATGCGTCCATTTGTAAATAAGCTGGTCCAGGATCCGGCAATCGGAATGCTGGGGAATGAATGAAAGCCCCAGCAGTTCCAGGCGCATGGCTGTAATTTCGCGAATCAGGGACGGATTATTGAGAAACCACCAACAGCCGAACGGCACGATATTCTTGAATTTACGGGCGGCCACGCACAGGCCATGCATGTTTTCGCGCGCCAACACGGTCACCAGGAAGGTCACATCGCCGAAATCGCGCGCCAGATGCTCCACCGTGGCAATATCCGCGCCTCCAACCGAATCGCCCGCGTCGCCCAGCGCCGGGTTGACCGCCTTGCGGACGCCAATCATCATGGCCACCGGAATGCCCCGCTCACGAGCCACCGGAATGACCGCCTTGACCATGAGATCGGTCAGGCTGGAAACATTCCAACATTCTGCAGAATGTTGGAATGTTGTAACCCGCTTGTCAGGGTAACAAAACGTGGGCGCCAGGCTGATGGCCATATAACGCGCTTCGATCCGTTGGCACCAGTCATTGAGATAACGACGGACTTCGCTTAAAGTCCGGCCGGAGAGCGACGTATCCACCGCATAACCCAAAGCTTTGAGATGGCCTACACTCTGCGGCCAATTCTTGAGCGTGTCGTCCAGCCGCAGGGCGGCAAGGAAGCGGGGATCGCGCTCAAATCCTTTTTCCCAGATCGCGCGCTCCACCTTATTTAACGGATCGTTGGTCATATAGACGCGCTCCACCCCGGCCAGTTTGAACACCTTGTCCACATAGCCGCGCACATTTTGAGCGGCAAAATACGCGCGGATATCGGATAGACTTTCGGCATTGGCGTTCAAGCCCAGCGCCTGGAGGACGGTCAGCGCCCCGCGGCAGGCTTCTGAAACCGGCGCACGCTTGACGAACAACTCCTGCCAGATCAGGTCGGCCTGCGCCTTTTTCGGCAGAGCCAGGAACTTCTCGAAAGCCATATCCGGCCGGGCGCGAAACACTTCCGCCACGAGGTAGTGATAGGTAAGCAGTTCGTCAATCCCCCACAGCAATAACGAACCCATGGCAGGATCGAAGAGGTGCGTGTGAATATCCGTCACGGGGGTGCGGGCGAATACCTGGGCAACGGTTTTTTGTAAGGTCGTGGTCATATTCACTTTCGTGATTGAACTTGAGGATCGCAACTACTTAGAAGCTGTGAAAAAAATTGCCGAAAGGTGTAGCCGCGCTCTATGAGCGCATAGATTTACCAAGCAATTCCTCACAAAGAACCGTTCATAGAACGGTGCTACACATTTCTTCACAGCTTCTCCGTCGCAGTGATTACCTGGTCAATCGCTTCCTCGAACACCTTTAGCGACTCGCGCAGGGCGTCCTCGGTGATTGTCAGCGGCGGGGCGATCTTCAGGCATTCACCGCCGATCCCGACCGGCGCGAACATAAGCAACCCCTTCTGCAGGCACGCCACATTAACCTTCGTCGCCAGTTCCGCATTGGGCTCCTTGGTGCCCGCCTTAACCACCTGAATGCCGGCCACCAAGCCCTTGCCCTGCGCACAGCCCAGTACGGAAGGATATTTTTTCTGGATGCGATGCACTTCCGGCACCAGGATTTTGCCGAGCTTCGCCGCGTTCTCCACCAAATGTTCATTCTTGATGAGCTTCAGGTTGGCGATCGCCGCCGCCACCGGCAGGGGCGAACCTGAATGCGTGGAGGTCATGGAACCGGGGGCATACAGCCCTTGAATATCCTTCCGGCCGATTACCGCCGAAATCGGCAGGGAAGAGGAAATACCCTTGCCGCAGGCAATCAAATCGGGTTTGACGCCGTAATGCTCGAAGCAAAACATTTTACCGGTTCGCCCGAAGCCCGCCTGCACTTCGTCAAAAATCATGATGATGTCATGTTCGCGGCAGAACGCCTCCATTTTTTTCGCATACTCCACCGGCAGAAAGTCGGGGCCGACGCCTTGATAGCTTTCGGTGATCACGCCTGCGATATCCTTGAAGATGACGCCCTTATTTTTAAGCGTCTTGATAAAGAGATCGAACGAGGTGTTCTCGTTCTTATAGCCGTCCGGGAACGGCACTTGCACAAAGGAGGGGTCCAGCCGTCCCAGCCACTTTTTCAGTCGCGGCATGCCGCCGGCCAGTTGCGCGCCCATGGTGCGGCCGTGAAATGCGTTCTGGAAGGAAATGATATACCGCTTCTGCGGCCCGTATTTTTCCACGGCATAGGTCTTGGCCATCTTGATGCAGTTTTCGGTGGCTTCACTGCCCGTGCTGAGCAGGAACACGCTGTAGTTCTTGGGATCGGGCGAGAGCGCCTGCAGCATATGCGTGAGCTCGGCCCGTTTTTCGTGCACGAATACGTAGGAGGCCAGCAGGCCCTGCTCGATCACATCCGTGAGCGCCCGCGCTATTTCCTTGCGGCCGTGCCCGGCATTGGTAATCAGCACGCCTGAGGACCAGTCAATCCAGCGGTTGCCCCATTTGTCGCTGACAATGAAATCATCGGCCTTGTGCCAGATGATCGGGGGCTGGCCGGCCATGGAGCGGGGCTCCGACTGTTGCAGTTTCTTGAAGATCGGCAGGGATTGCGGCACCGGGATGCTGGTTTTGATCGTGCGGTATTTCGTGTGAACCGGCGGGACACTGACGGGCGTTAAATCATACGTAGCCATTGGAATCCTTTCTGGAAATTAGAAATTTGAAATTAGAAATTTCGAATCACGTCTTGCACAATTCCACATGCGGCTTGGCGCCGTATAGAATGCGGACCCGGTCGCCGTCGTGCAGAATGGACATCCGGGCGGCTTCCACCACGAGCTCGTTGATGGAGCTGTTGGCCGGCGTGGCAATGAGGCCCTTGCAATTCACCGCCTTGATGATCTCGCGCCGCTTGGCCAAGGATGGAGCCTCGCCCAGCCCTGCCACTTCGTTCTCCATGCGGTGGATGGTATTGATCGTGGCGGCCACCGAATCGAACCCGTACCCGATCGGCTTGAAGCCCTCGCCTTCCCACGGCACCAGCCGGTAAAAATCCGGGTTGATGTAATTGTAATGCGACCCCGCACAGCCGATGCCTTCCAGATAGCTGTGCGCCACCCCGCGGAACTGGTCGTCATGCATGATCATGCCGGTCTTGCCTTTGCCTTCGCAGAACATCGTCAGGCATTGCTCGTTACTGCCGGCGCCTTCGTCCGGGTAACCCAGGCCGTCGGTTACCGAGAGGATGGCGCCGTTTTCAAAGCGCACACGGCCGTTGGCCCACATGAATCCCTCATTGCCGTTCGGAAACTGGCCCTTGACGCCCGCCACGGATACCTCGACCGGCTTCAGGCCGGTAATGAAAAACACCAGGTCCACGTAGTGGCAGCCGACATAGACGAAAGGATCGGTTTTGTCCACCGTGAACCAATTCTGGAAATTGGAGAAGCGGTAATAATAAGGTTCGATCATCTTGGCTTCGCCCATGACGAATTCGCCGAAATGGCCAAGGCCATACTGGCGCCTGGCAATCAACGAGCGGCGATCAAACCGCTTGTGATATTCGACGCCCACAAACAGGCCCCGCTCCAGCGCCAGTTTTTCGATTTCCACGGCCTGCTCGTGCTTGAGCACCAGGGGCTTCACGCACAGCACGTTCTGATTGGCCAGCAAAGCCTCCTTGACCACCGTGTAATGGAACTGGTCCGGCATGGCCACCACCGCGGCCTGACGGGGCGGCATCTTGGCCAAAACCTGCTTGTAGAGGTCCGGGAAAGTCTTGTCCGGCGCTTCGGTGAGGGCCGGATAAGGGGTAAAACTCTGTCCGGGAAACGCCTGGCAGATTTCCGGCGATTCCTTGAGCGTTTTCAAAGGCGGCGTATTGAGCGCGCAAATGCCCAGGCGCCCCACTACGCCGGTCCGTTGCAGATGATAAATGGACGGCAGAATCAGGTCGTGCGTGATCATGCCGCCGCCGATAATGGTGACATCAATCGTTTTCATGGTTTCCTTTTGGCTCCGTTATACGGAGCGTCATAAGTTCCTGCGCATGTTGTCATCCTGAGCGAAGCGCCCGCCTTAGGCGGGTCCGCCTGTGGCGGAAAGGATCTCCATCAGCGAGATTCCTCGCTACGCTCGGAATGACACGCTCCATGGATGCGCAATTATTTAACCTGTGTATAGATGCCAAATAAACAAGAGGCTAACTTATTACATTTCCACGGAATGTCAACTGGCTTCGACTGATATGCTTCGTACGGGCTTCATCAACCATTAGCCATTGACCATCAACCATTCCATAGGATGTTTTCATCGGTTGGGACAACGGCGGCGCCACTCCCCAGGAGAACAGCGCTGAGACTGGCGGAACAAACGATAGAACTGCTGGATCGAACCGAAGCCGCACTCGAATGCGATTTCCGCCACCCCCTTTCGTGTCAGGGCCAATCGTTCGCAGGCCTGTTCAAGCCGGATTTTGTGGATGAATGCCAACACCGTTGCCCCGGTTTCCTGATGAAAAATCCTGGTCAGGTTGCGCGGCGAAGTTCCTGCCGCCCTGGCCACCATGGGGAACGTCAGGGGTTGCGAATAGTCGGTTTGGATATAGGTCTGTGCCCGGTGCACGACCCGGCTTTGTCGGCCCTCATCCAGAAGCTTGAGCCGGCTGTGGGCCGCCACCACGTGTTCGGCAAACAGTCGGAGTAAACACATGACGTCCTCCTGGACATCAGGCAATAGCACCCGCGTTTGAAACCACTGGCGGCGCAGGGCCGTTTGGTTTCCCTTCCAGCCCGCCAGCCGCCGCAGGGTTTGTTTCCAGCCCGCCTCCGTCGGCGGCCGGTTCAGGACCTGGCCGCACTGCATAATGGCCGTCACCCGCTGGTTCACCAGGATCGGGATTATAAACTCCGAAAGCCCCGCGTGGCATTCGTAATGCACCGGCGCCTTGTTGACGACAACCGAAATAATTTTCTGCCGGTCGCAATGTTGACAACGGCGCAGGCCTTCCGGCGCGGCCTGCAGGGCAAGACAGAAGGGATTCATTTCCGAACGCGGGCCCAACAGCCGGCTTTGGCTCAAATCCAAATTGGCGATTGCCAGGTTCAAACCGAAAATCCGCCGGGCCAGCCGTTGGAACTCCGTAAACACGCCCAGGGAAACAATATCGTCATACGTGATATCCATATGAAACAAGCCTATCGTACCGGAGCTAACAAATAAAGATAAATATGTCCTTATCTGAGTATTTTTTTGCCGGATATGAGACGCCGGCTGGAGCGCAACAAGGTACAGTAATTAACAAAAGAACCCCTCTATTCTGGCCTGGCGGAGGCGATTTCTTGAACGTAATATCCATCATGGCACATCAGGACGACGAGATGTTTTGTATGGGCACGATGCTCCGGTGTCAGGCCCGCGGCGACCGGCTGTTTTTCATTACCCTTACCGACGGATCCAAGGGGTTTGTGCAGAAGCCCGACATTGCACCGTCCGATGCGGCCAGAATTCGGCACGCGGAAATGAGCGCACTCGCCCACGCGCTGGACGCCGAATACATCAACCTCGCGGAACCGGACGAATTTTTAATGGATACGCCGTCTGTCCGCCTGAAGCTCATCGAGGCCATCCGTGCCGTGGGGGCCGATCTGATCTTCACCCATTTCAGCGAGGACTATAATCTGGATCATATCGCTACCAACCTGCTGGTTCGCCAGTGCGCCATGCATTCGTGTCTGCCTGTGCTCCCCACGCGGTCCCAGCCGCTCCAGAACCATCCGGCGGTTTTCCTGATCGAACCGCACGGGCCGATTCCTTTTACGCCCTCGTATTATGTGGATATTTCTTCCGTGCATGCGAAAAAGGCTGAACTTGTTGGCCACCACCGGTCCCAGGAGGAAGCTATACGGCAGATTGGGGGAACGGGATTGGCCGACTACATTGCCAAGGTATCCATGTTTCGCGGTTGTCAGTCGGGTTGCGCCCATGCGGAGGGTTTTGTGCCCATGCCGGCGCGGGGCGCCCTTAAACCCTATCCGGTTTTACCCTGATGCAAAACATCCATACGCATGCGTTTGAACAGGCGTTGCACATAGCGCCGCAGACCGTTCGGGAAACCGACCTTTCCAGGGGGTATCCGCTGGAGTTGACGGTACGTTTTGAGGCATTTATGCAGGACATGACGCCTTTTGAAAAAGTGGCGGTGTTCGGGATGAAGGCGCGTCTGACCGGCTGGTGGGTGCCGGACGAATATATTGCCGAGTTCGTCGCCCGCGCGCCAAACAAACTCGTCGGGTTTGCCTCTTGCGACCCGACTCAGCCGGGCTACATGAAAGAACTGCGCCATGCCATTGAAACGTTGCGGCTGGTCGGCCTGAAGCTCGGCCCTATTTATGCGGGGTTCGACCCGCGGGATCCGATCTGCAATCCCATCTATGCCTACTGTCAGGAGCGCGCCGTTCCCATCCTCTTCCACGCCGGGACCACCTTTAACCGTGTGGCCCCGCTCCATGTAAGCCGGCCCTGGCTGTTCGATGAAATTGCCATACGCTATCCGGCGTTGCGGATGGTCTTGGCCCACTTGGGGCATCCCTGGTGCGAGGAGTGCCTGGTGGTAATCCGCAAACACCCCCATGTCTACGCCGACATCGCCGCGCTTTATTACCGTCCCTGGCAGTTTTACAACGCCATGATCATGGCCCAAGAGTACCGGGTGACCCATAAACTCTTGTTCGGCACCGACTATCCCGTGGCCTCCGCCACGGAGTCGCTCGACGGGGTCCGCCAAGTCAACCGGATCATCGGCGCTTCCGGCTTGCCCCGCGTGGACGAACGGCAGATCGAAGAAATCCTGGCGCGCGACGCGTTTCATTTGCTCGGCTTACCCAAATGATCATCGCGAGGAAACAAACAATGAAGGCCCTTGAACTCAAGTCGATCGGCCATGTAGCGCTTATGGATGTGGATAAACCCGTCGTGGGTCCTGACGAATTGCTCGTGCGAACCGGCGCGGCCGTCATTTGCACCTCGGATATCACTGACATCCGGTCTAATCCGTTCGGCATCCCTCTGCCGGTGATTCTCGGGCACGAAGCTGCGGGCACTGTAGCAGTGGTCGGCGGCGCGGTGCGTGGGTTTTGCGAGGGGGACCGGGTGACCACGCATCCGGTGCATCCCTGCGGCCAATGCGCCGCCTGCGCGGAAGGGCTTTGCCATCTATGCGAGCGGATGGGCCATTTCGGCGTCAACCGGCCGGGAACTTTTGCAGAATTTTATACTGTCCGGTGGGATCGTGCCCGCCGGATTCCGATGGCGGTTGATTTCGCGCGGGCGGCCCTATCGGAACCCGTGGCCGTTTGTCTGGAAGCCATTCAGCAAGCCCGCTTGAAAGCTGGAGATCGCCTGCTGATCGTCGGGGATGGACCTTTTGGCATTCTGATCGCCCAACTGGTCAACAATCTGAAGTTGGCGAAAACCGTCATCACTGGCCATCACGACTTTCGCTTGGCGTTGGCCCGCGACGCCACCCAAGTCAATACGCGGCGGCTGACTGACCCGCAGGCGGAGCTCCTGCGGATTGGCGCGGGCGGTTACGATGCGGCCATTCTGGCAGTGGGACGTGCCGACGCCTGTCGTTTGGCGCTCGGACTTCTGCGGCCGCGCGGGCGGCTGGTTGTTTTCTCGGCGTTGCCGGGCGACACGCCCCTGGATTTATTCCGAGTGCATGTGAAGGAGCTGGAAATTGTGGGCGCTTGCAACGATCAGGATCGGTTCGATGACGCCGTTCGGATTATGTCCGATCCCAAGTGCCGGCTGGGCGAGCTGATCACACATCGCTTCCCGCTTGCCGACTATGAAAAAGCCCTGGCGCTGGCCGGAGGAAGCCACCAGGAAGCCATCAAAGTTGCCTTTGTGTTTCCAAAACAACAGCCTTGATCGGGAGGATTTCATGAAAATCAGCAATGTGGAAGCCATGGTGCTCGACACCGGCAAGAATTACAGCAAGCCCTCGGAGGCGGCGGAAGCCCACGGCGTCCGGTTTGTCAGCCTGCTCAAGATCACCACCGACGACGGCATTGTCGGCTGGTCGGATATTGAAACCCAGCCGCATGTGGGACGTCTAATAGTAGAGGTTCCATCCGGCGGCGCGGTGGGATTAGAATCCATCCGGGACGCGCTGGTGGGCGAAGATCCGCTGGAGCGCGAGCGGCTCTGGCAGAAAATGTATCGCTTCATGGCCTACTACGGCCGCCAAGGCGCCGGCATGCAGATGATGTCGGGCGTTGACATTGCCTTGTGGGACATTGCGGGCAAGGCCTTCGGCCAGCCCGTGTGCAAGTTGCTGGGGGCTTGTTACCGTGACCGGGTGAAAGCATATGCTTCGACCCTGTTTCGGCCCACGCCGGACGACATGAAGCGCGCGGTGGAAGGATACCTGGCGCAGGGGTTTAGGGCGATCAAGTTCGGCTGGGGCGTCTTTGGACAGGATCCGCGACTGGATGAGGCCCTAGTGAAGGCCGCGCGCGAAGCCGCCGGACCCGACGTGGATCTGATGGTGGATGCCGGATGGTACGGCGTCACAGCGCAAAGCCCGTTCCGGCCGCGAAGTCTGAAGGATTGGATCCGAACCGTTTACATGCTGGAGGAAAACCGAATCTTCTGGCTGGAAGACTTTTTGCACCCGGAGAATTTTCAAGGCTTCGCGGAGGTTTCCGCGCAAACCCGCTCGTTGCGTTTGGCCGCCGGTGAACAGCTCGCGGGCATCGCCGAATTCGAGCGCTTGGCGCTCGAAGGCCGGGTGCACGTGCTTCAGCCGGATCTTTCCCGATGCGGCGGGCTGACGGTGGGACGCCAGATCGCCGATTTCGCGACCCGGCGCCAGATCGAGTGTGTGCCGCATGCCTGGCTGACCGACCTGCTCAAGGCGACATCTCTGCACTTGAACGCCTATCTCATGCAGTCGCTTTATCTGGAATACAACGTGTCATCGGCATCCCTGCTGAACCAACTCTGCAAAGAGCCGATTCGGATGCAAGACGGTTACATCCCGGTCCCGCAGGGGCCGGGATTGGGCGTGGAGCCGGACGAAAAAATCGTCGCGAAATACCGGGTGCTATGAACATCATCGCGTCCCTCTCCATTCGACCGGAACAAGCATCCCTGTGGTTCCTGGGTCAAGCCGGTTATCTGATTCGCGCTGGTGGGATCACGGCGGTCATCGATCCCTATTTGAGCGATTCGGTCGCCAAGGTTTCCCCGGAAGCAAGCCGCCTGATTCCGGTTCCCATTCCGCCGCAGGAGCTGCAGGTGGACCTGTTTCTGGTGACCCATGACCACTTGGATCACCTGGATCCGGAAACGATCGCTCCTTATCGCTTCAAGGATAAAACGATTTTCGTCGCGCCGTCCCGGGCGTGCCGCAAGCTGGTTGCCCTGGGGGTGCCGGAAAGCCGGATTGTGCGGGTGGATCGGGGCGGGCAGGCGACGATCCGGGACGTAACGATTCAGGGAATTTATGCGCTCCCCACGGAACCGGCGGTCGCCGATACCACCGGTTATCGGCTGCAATTTCTTAATGGGCGGAGCCTTTATCACAGCTCCGATACCGGTCCCGCCGAGGAGTTGTTCAGCCGGGCGCCGAACGCGGAGGTGCTGGTCGTGTGCATCAACGGCAAGTGGGGCAACTTAAACATTGCGCAGGCAGTGCACTTGGCCCAGGCGGTTCGTCCAAAGGTGGCCATCCCCAACCATTATGACATGATGGCCGGCAATCAGGAGGATCCCGGCGAATTTGTCCGCAAAATGCGTGCGGAAGCGCCGGACATCAAAGTGCAAATTTTACAGGTTCTCGAACCTTTCATCTGGTGAGGCGCAATCATGTTCAAAAATGACCGGCAATTGTTCGCCTTCATCCGCAAGCATCTTTATGTCGCCGCCGTGTGCGATATCCTTGACTCCCTGGGATACCGCCAACAGGCCATGCATCAGCGCATCCGGCCGCTGTTGCCGGACCGGGAGCACTGCGGGTTCGTCGGTCGAGCGCGCACCGTGCGCTGGATGGAGACCGACTACGTCGTCAAAGATGATCCCTACGGCCTTGAGATCGAATTCATGGATTCGCTCAAGCCCGGCGACGTGCCGGTGCATTCGACGGATACCGGCGGAACCAATGCGCCCTGGGGGGAATTAATGTCCACCATTGCCAAACGCAATGGCGCCGCGGGGTGCGTCTGTGACAGCCAAATCCGTGATTGCATCCGGATCATCAAGATGGGATTTCCGGTTTACTACGCCGGCATCCGACCGCTTGACTCCATGGGCCGGGGCCGCGTGATGGCCTGCGATGTACCTGTCCGTTGCGGGGAGGTGCTGGTGGAACCGGGCGACCTCGTGTTCGCGGATTTCGACGGCGTGGTGTGCGTGCCGCGGAAAATCGAAACGCAGGTTTTTGCGGCGGCCAGGGAAAAGGCAGGCAAGGAAAGCCTGTCGCGCAAAGCCCTGCTGGCCGGGAAAACCCTGCGGGAAGTCTACAATCAGTACAAGGTGTTATGATAAATCCAATCCCGGATTAACGGAGGTGAGCCATAAATTGGTCCAAGACTCCCATCATCCCCCTGGCGGTCATTGACAAGCCCGCCGATGCGGTCCCGCTCGCGCAGGCCCTGCAGGCAGGCGGGATATCCGTGATGGAAATCGCCCTGCGCACACCCTGCGCCATGGAAGCCATCGCGCAAATCGCCCGCGAGATGAAGATCATGCGCGTGGGCGCCGGAACCGTTCTGACCCCGGACGAAGCTGAGCAGGTCAAGGCTGCCGGCGCCGCCTTTGGCGTGGCCCCCGGATTGAATGAGGGCGTGGTTCGCAAAGCCCAGGCCCTGGACCTGCCTTTTGTCCCGGGCGTCATGACCCCGACAGAGGTGGAACAAGCCATGGCCTTGGGATGCCTGTGCTTGAAATTCTTTCCCGCGGAAGCCGCCGGCGGGGTCGCCTTCCTGGAAGCTTTGGCCGGTCCCTATGGACCGCGCAAGGTTCGCTTCATCCCCACCGGGGGGATCAATGTCTCCAATATAGCCGCCTATTTAAAACTGCCGTGTGTCGCGGCGGTGGGCGGCTCCTGGTTCCTCGCGCGCAAATTAATCGTGAACCATCAATGGGCTGAAATCACGCGACAAACCGTGGAAGCCCTGCGACTGGCCATCCGTCCGTCGGACGCAAATTCCGATCAGATGTCTATAATTTGACGCATAAGAATTTCAATCGGGGCGGAAAATGTTCCGTGACGGCGGGACCGAGAAAAGAGTCGCCGCATGTGTTATGAAAAAGTTATGGCGATACTCGCTTGACTTGAACTTTGCTCGCTATGTGTGCGAAATTCAGGTATAAAAAACCAAATGGAAAGGATCGTATATGCCGAAGCAACATAAACCAAGTATGGCAATTGAATTGCACGGTCAGGACATTACGTGCCGGTTTGAGACGGCGACGTTGCGGATGACGGTTCAGCATCGCCACAGCCGGGCACATTGGTCCTTCGATTTGAACAAGAACGCATGGCTCAGAATCGGTAAATCTTTTGGCGCGTGGCGCAAGGATGCTGTAGCGGCGGATCCATCACTCCAGGGCAAGTCGCTGCATGACGGGCATGAAAGCGATGCCCTGCCGCGTCACTTCCTTTCGCCGGGCAATTGCGCCGCGCAACGACACGGCCATAACGCCATCGATCTGGAAGCGAACATCGAAGGACTGCGCGTATCCCTGCGCATAGCTTTACGGGGCGATGACGGGCTTGAATGGACGATTTATCCGGCTGATAATAATCACTATGCCCTGATTGAAGCCGTTTTCCCCGGAACGGCGGAAATGGACGGCCAATGGTATTATCCGGTGGTGTTTCCCAGAGCGCAGGGGATGATGTTCATTCCCGGGGGCGAAAATTATAAATATCATACGCAATCTTCCGGCTCGGGCATGACTATGCGTTGGTTTGGGGGACTTGGCGACCATGGTTCTTTCATGGGCATCGCGGAACATTCGGAAGATGCGGCCTTAGATATAGACTATGTTCCCCGAAAAAAATTCAAGGCGGAGTTTACCTGGATTCACAGCATGGGGAGCCTGCGGTATACGCGCCGCCTGTTTTTCCGATTTCTACCCGTTTCATCCTACGTACGCATGGCGGCTTGTTTCCGGGAATATGCCGAGGCCGCGGGCATGGTAAGGACACTCAAGGAGAAAATCGCGGAATGCCCACCCTTGGAAAGGCTGCATGGCGGCGCCTTGATCATGTTGGGGTATTTCCACGATAAAAACACGAATTATACCAAGGTAGTCAACCGGTTGTCGGCGTTCGGCATCGAGCGCGGCCTGGTTTACCCCGCCAAAATGGACGGATTCTTTACCAATGCCGGGTTGCTGCCATTCGTTGATTTACCGGCGCCCACGTTGGCAGCGATTAAAAAAAAGGGCTTCTTATCCGGCGTTTTCTTTTGCCCATGCGATATCCATGCCAAGCATCCTTTGGCAACGACGCTTGCCGTCCGCCAGAATCCCCTGGATATGAACGATCTGCGTATCGGCTGGCAGATTAACGACAATATCTATCACAAAACGCACTTCGGGAAAGCGGGCCAGTTGTTTGAGAAAATGTTTGATTTATCCAAGTATGACAACATCCATTTTGACGTGCTGGGCAATGCCGCCGGCGGGCTCGAGGATTACGCGCCGGATTGGCCTCTAAACAGGCTGGAACACGCGGAAAGCTCCCGGCAGATGCTCGACCATTTCGCGCGCCAGGGCAAGGTGGTGTCATGCGAGGGCAAGATTGATAATATCGCCGCGCAGATGCATTGGGGCACGTTCCGGGTGAACACCGTTCCGCAATATCGCAAAGAGGGCGCGTTGCCGCCGTATCTGCGTCCTGTTCCGCTTTGGCACCTTGTGTTTCATGACTGTCTCTTCCATTCCAACTGGGAACATTACACTTACAACGACGGTTGTGGTCTTGGAAAAGGCAATCCCCATGTTGGATATTTGCACGATCTTCTGTATGGTGATTTGCCTTCTGTGTTTGCCGCCGGTAAAATATACCAATATCTGGGCGGCAAAGACCGACGGGTGGAATATTACACGATCCCATTTAACAGCCCACTGGTTGCCGAGTCATTGCGTCTGGCGGCCAGGGCTGCCCGGCATCACCGCCATGTCGGACTATGCCGCATGGTCTCGCACCGGTTTATTAATCGGATGCCATTGTTTCAAGAATCCGTCTTTGAGAACGGATGCCGGGTACTGGTTAATTTTTCGGAAAAAACAATGGAGTTTGACAGCCAGCGTGTGCCGGCGCATGATGCGGTGATAAGTGATGGATAAAAGCAGGCCGTCAAACCATGATGAAAATCGCCACATTCAACGTCAATTCAATCCGCTCGCGGATAACCGCCGTTAACAACTGGCTGGCGACAAACAAGCCGGATATCCTGTGCCTCCAGGAAACCAAGGTGCAGGACCGGGATTTCCCGGCGGCCGAGATCGCAGCAACCGGTTACCATGTAATTTTCCGGGGCGAAAAATCGTATAACGGCGTGGCGATTCTATCCAAAGCCAAGCCGGCCAATGTGCGGTTCGGCCTGGATGACGGCCAATCGCCGGACGAAACCCGGTTGGTCACAGCCACGTTCGGACCTGTCCATATTGTCAATACCTACGTCCCCCAGGGCCGTGACATCGAGCACGAGATGTATCGGTACAAACTCCAATGGTTCGAGCGGCTGCGGAAATGGTTTGACCGGCATTTCACGCCCAAGACGCAATTAGTCTGGGTCGGCGACCTCAACGTGGCCCCGGAAGCCAAAGATATCCACAACGCGGACCAGCAGGCAAACCATGTTTGCTACCACCAGGCCGTGCGCAATGCATTTGAACGTACCAAGGCGTGGGGCTTTGAGGACGTTTTTCGGAAATATCATCCGGAAGGCGGACAATACACCTTCTTCGATTACCGCACGGCCAACGCGGTCAAACGCAACATGGGCTGGCGGGTGGACCACATCCTGGCAACGCTGCCCCTGGCGAACAAATCCAAGGATAGTTACATTGATTTGGCCCCGCGCCTCAAGCCCCAGGCCTCGGATCATACCGTGCTCGTGGCGGAATTTGAGGTATAAGCGCAAAGCACTTTAATAGAAATTCGACAGTTATGTTTCTCCCTCAGCAGTGTGTCGAATTTGGTTCGAAAAAAGCGGCGGTGATCTTGGGCTGCCTGTGGACTTCCCGACCTTGCGCACACACATGTATAGCGCTACGGTCGGCGCGTCCACATTCAGTCCAAGCTATCCTTGCTTTTTCGAACCCCTCGACAAGCTCGGGTACCCAAATTCGCCACACGGTTACATGCCACCCAATTGCCTTCGTTAGAAGAGATGCGTCATTGCCACGTTTAACTCGCTCCACCAAAAAGCATTGTAGTGGAGATCAGAGGTTAAGCGTGAAGTGTGACAGAACGGAAGGCGGCTGCGCGGAGACCTGTTCCGCCGTAGCGGGACGCCGGAATAAGAACAAAGAATAACCATTAACCATTGCGTTCGGCGTTAGCGTGGCTCCCGTGGCTCGAATTCGGTTTCCGCCGGAGGCGGATTCGGGAAAGCAAGGCAATCCCGCTTAAGAGCGGGACAGGGCTTGGGCTGAATGTGGGGGCGCTACGCGAAGCATCGGACTCATGTCCATGCGAGCAGAGCAAACCCGCAGGCGGCCCAAGATCGCCGTGGCTTTTCCCGAACCGAATTCGAGACGCTTTGCAGTGGAAGAGGCAACCTTGGGCTGCGGGACGGGCACAGTCAGCATCACATCAGCTTCCGAAACCGGGCGTAGGCCTGGTCCCAGGCGACGGTGTTGACCGGTTTGAATTCCTTGATGGGGAAAGCCTGTTTGATGATCGGCAAGGCATCATGCAGGGAACGGATAACACCCAACCCCATGGCCTGCACCATGATATTGCCCACGGCCGTGGCTTCCACGGGACCGGCGATCACGGGCAAGCCCAGGGCATCGGCGGCAAACTGATTGAGTAATTCGTTCTGCGATCCGCCGCCCACGATATGCACCTGACGGGTCTGTTGCCCACATACAGCGGAAATATCCTCGTTGATCATCCGGTACTTGAGCGCCAGGCTCTCATAAGCCATGCGCACCAGGCCGCCGCGCGTTGTCGGCGCGCACTGACCGGTCTTCCGGCAATACTCGCCAAAGGCCTTTTCCATGTTCGCCGGGTTGTAGAAACCGGCGTCATCGGGATTCACAAATGCCGCGAACGGCTTCGCCGCCTGCGCTTGATGGTACAGTTCGGACCATTCCATTTCCTTGCCGTCGGCATCGCGCCAGGCCCGGCGCAGTTCGTGCACCAGCCAGCCGCCCATGCAGTTTTTCAGGAGGCGGATGTTGCCGATGCCGCCTTCGTTGCTGAGATTGGCCGCCAAGGCTTGCGGGGTCGTGATCGGCTCCGGCACCAGCTTGCCCACCAACGACCACGTGCCCGAACTGATGATGAGCGCCGCGCGCGGGTCGTCCACCGGCGCGGCGGCAAAGGCGCTGGCGGTATCGTGTGCGCCGACGGCCACGAGACTGGCCGCGTTCAATCCGACCGCATCCGCGATAGCCGGCTGAAGTTTTCCAATAACGCTTCCCGGCGCCACAATCTCCGGCAAAACCTCCGGCGGGATGCCGAGCTTGTCCAGAATTTCGCGGCTCCAGGTTTTTGACTTGGCATCCATCAACTGGGTGACGCTCGCCCAGGACGAATCCACCTTGATAATGCCGCCCAGGTAATAATAAAAAAGCGATGGGATCGGCACATACCGTCCCCCGGGCGTCAGAAGATGCTTGCGGTTCTGCACAAACCAGAGGATCTGATTGCTGACGTTAAACGGCTGGAAGTGAATGCCCGAGATCGCGTAAATCCGTTCAGCCGAGATACGCGCCTTGACCTGGTCAATCATGTGGTCCAGGCGATGGTCGCGATAGGCATAGACCTTGCCCAGCATGTCGCCGTCTTCAGTGATAAAATGGCCGTCGGCGCCCCAGGTATCGATGCCGATGGCATCGAGGGTATCGCCCACTTCACGCCGGTACGCGCGCAACCCATTCAGGATATGGGCGTAGATGAGCGTGTCATCCCAAACCATGCGCTCCACGGGCCGCCCCGCGCGGTCGGGCAAATGGAAGGAAATGCATTCGTAGGCAAACCGGTGAATCTCGCGCATGGAAAAAGCGCCGTTATCGAACACCCCGGCAAAACACTTGCCGCCCGAGGCCCCCAGATCAATGGCCATGAATCGTTTGGTGCTCATATCTTCCCTACCCCCCCGGTAATCAGTAATCAGTGATCAGTGATCAGAAAAATAAGACCTGAATTTCAGAATTGGATTAATTGCCGACAGCCAACGGCCTACAGTCTACAGCCTATATGACCGACGGCTTTGCCGTCTCAGCGCATCTCCTGCCCGCCGGTCACGTTAATGGCCTGACCGGTCATGTAGCCGGCCTGCTCCGAGGCCAAAAACACCACCACGTTGCAGACATCCTCATACGTGCACCCGCGCTTCATGGGCACCTGGTCAATATACTTCTGCCGCACCGCCGCCTCGGTAATACCCAGGTTCTGCGCATACTGCTTGAACAGACTGTTGACCCACAGCGGCGAATCCAGCATGTTGCCCGGGCAGATGGCGTTGACCCGCACACCCAGCGCGGCCATTTCCAACGCCGCGCTCTGCACCAGCCCGATACCGCCGAACTTGGAGGCGGCATAGGCCGAATTCTTGAACGAACCCTTTTTACCAGACTTGGAATTAATCTGGATATACGAACCGCTTTTCTGGCCCGCCATGATCCGTAGCGCATGCTTCATGCAGATCATCTGGCCGACCAGATTGACCTCCATCACCTTGCGCCATTGGGCAACCTCGAACTCCGTGATAGACCCCGAGATGAGAATCCCGGCATTGGCCACAAACACATCCACACCGCCAAGACTCTGGATGGCCTTGTCAACCAGCGCGGCGACATCGGATTCCACGGTCACATCGCATTTCAGCCCCTCGACTTTATCGCCGAACGCTTTCTTGAGTTTGCCCACCGTCGCGGCAATCTGCTTGTCCTGGATATCGGCGACCAGGACGCTGCATCCCTCCTTCAGCAGGCGCGCCGTGAGGGCCTCGCCCAGTCCCTGCGCACCGCCGGTAATCACAGCCCGTTTGTCTTTGAGCATATTAGCGTCCTTTCGCGTAGTTAGGCCGCCAAAGGCGGCAACTGTTTCATGTAGCCGCGGCGGTAACGCCGCGGTCGTCGAAAGAACCCACGCCCTCACGGTCGCGGCTACCCGGATTAAAAAAATCCTATACGTGAACTTACGGAATAATAACTATCTTCAACGACCCGCAGGCCGGATCGCCCTGGGTTTTGACGGCTTCGTTGAATTGATCCAGGCGAAAACGATGAGTTACCAGCGGACGCCCGTCAATCTTGCCGGCCACCAGGAAATCGCGCGCTTTCATGTATTCCTCCTGCGAAGAACTGTTGGCGCCATGCAAATTCAATTCGTAATAATGAATCCGGTTCGTATCCAATGGAATGACCGGGTCGGATTTGGGCATGCCGGCAAAGATGGAAAGATGTCCCGACCGGCGCAACAGGTTCAAACCAACCCCCACCAGGGCCTTCACGGAAGCCGCCACCACCACGGCATCCACCCCGCGCCCGCCCGTGGCGGTCTTGACCCATTCCGCCGGATTGTTCGTGCCCGAATTGACCAGATCGTCAAACGGCAGGCCCAGTTTTTTCAAAAGGTCCAACCGCGCCGGGGACACATCCATGATGGTGATGCGCTTCGCGCCGCGCGCGCGGGCCACAAGACCGTTAAGCACGCCGATAATGCCGCCGCCGAAAATCACGATATGCTCCGTCTGTTCCAGGGGAATATATTTCATTCCGTTGACGCAACAACTCAGGGGCTCGATCAGCGTGCCGGTCTCTGCCGGCATGTCGGCCGGAATCGGGATCAGGCAACCCTGGTCAACCGCCACTTTCGGCATGATCATGTATTCGGCAAACCCGCCGTTAAACTGGTAGCCCATGGCGGTAAAACCCTTTTCGCACAGGTTTTCGCGGTGAATTTTACACATCGGGCACTGCCCGCAGCCGATGACCGTCTGCACAATGAAACGCTGGCCTTTCTTGATCGCTTTAACCCCCACCCCTACCCCCGCCACCGTGCCGGTGATTTCATGGCCCACGATGTTCACGTCCACGTGCTTTTCGCCCGCGAGGACGCGCTGATCGGTCCCGCACAACGCACAGGCCTCGATCTTTAATAATACCTCTCCGGCGCCCGGCGTCGGATTCGGCACATCCTCAACCACAATCATACCCGGTTTCTTGATTACAGCTGCTTTCATATTATTTCCCTCTCAGTGTTTTTTAGACTAAAGGACCCGCTCGTAGAGCGGTGCTACACCATCGGCATACCCGTCTGCGACGGGCCATGTTGTAGCCCCCGTCTATGACGGGCCTTTGTAGCACCCGTCTATGACGGGATTTTATTGAAAAATCCGTCTGCGACGGGTTCTTCAAGCCTACCATTCCTGCATGGGTGTCATCCGCACCGGCGGAATGCGCCTGACTAAGCTGTCGATCCGTACCGGCCGGCCTGTGCGCATGCTTTTATTCGCGGCCACCCCGGTCAGGATGCTCATGGCGCCGCCGGCCACATCCGCCGAACGCATATAGGGATCCCGGGGCGGATGCGACGAAAAGATATCCACCAGTAACGGATTATCGCCACCACCATGGCCGCCCTTGGCAACGGCGATCGCAATATTCCTGGCTGGTTTGAAATGCGGGTACAGCCGGATCTTGGTGCCATTCGGAATGGTTTCGCCCTGCACCCGGCCATCGCCGCTGATGTAAACGCTTTCCACGCAATCGTGCTCCAGGCGCCCCCGGGTCCCGTTGAATACGACCTGGTAGCCCTCCCACGGCATGAAGGCATTGAGGGAATACGACATGAAAGCGCCCGTATTGTAGCGCACCACCAAGTTCATCGTATCCTCGATATCCATCGTCTTGCCGAACACGCACCGGTCCCTGAAATAGCCGTCATAGCGTTCGCAATTCAGATACATCTCTTTTAAAACATCGGTTTTCTTCAGGTCGAGATAAAACTTGCACCGCTTTTGGCAACGGCAAGTCAGGCAGCGTGCGGCATGCCCCTTTAGCCCCAGCTTTGCGGCCATGCCGTTGGCCGCGCCGTAGAACGCGCGCGCGCCCATGGCAAAAACTTCCACGGGCATGGCCGAGAGCCACCAGTTTACCAGGTCAAAATGGTGCGTGGCCTTGTGCACCATCAGCCCGCCGGAATTTTTCTTTTCCCGATGCCAACGGCGGAAATAATCGGCCCCATGACTCGTATTCAAGAGCCAGTTGAAATCCACGGAAAGCACCTTGCCGATAACGCCGCGCATCAGCAGGTCCTTGACCTGTGTACGCGGTGGCGAGTAGCGGTAATTGAACGTCACGCGCACCCGGTGTCCCGTCCGGTGGGCGGTATCAACGATGCGCTGGCATTTCTTCTCGTCGGTGGTCATGGGCTTTTCGGTGATCGCGTCACAACCGAGTTCCATGGCCCGAACAATGTATTTGTCGTGGAAGCAGTCGCGCGTGGTGACAATGACGCTGTGCGGCTTTTGCTCACGGATCATGCGGTCGAATTGGGTATCGGAATACATCGGCACCGGCCGGCCCTTATATTTCTCGACGATCAGTCGGTTGCGCAGTTCCAATCGCCCGCGGTTATTGTCGCAAAGCCCGACCAATTCCGCTTCCTTCGGGAACGTCTGCAAAATGGCCCGCGTGTACATTTCCGATCGACCACCCAAACCGACCTGCACATATCGCTTTTTCATTGGTCCCTTATGTATTCTTATTCCGTCATTCGGTGTTCAATGTCCGGTGTCTGCTTCGTTTTCCGTTTTCTGTCTTCCATACGCTCCACGCTCTACGCTCAACGCTTCACGTATTTCCCCCGCTACCCGCCCGCTTCCACCATTTTTGTCCGATGCTTGACCGCATCCAGCGACAGGATTTCACGGGCCTGGCGCGGGGTTAAAAACCGGGGGCGGCCCACCACGCAGGCGGCCACGAGCGATTTGGCCGCGTCCTCCACCACCACCACGCGGAAATAGGCTTGTTTCTGGGTCGCGCCCACTGCCAACACACCGTGATTGACCATGAAGATCGTGTCGCATGTCCGGGCTTTCTTGCCCATGGTATCCGCTAATCTCTGCGTCGTGGGCGTAACGTAGGGAACGGTTCCCGTGCGGCCCAAGTCGTTGACAAATTCCGCAAACATCGGCCGCAGGGTAATGCCCGCCGTAATAACGCCGGAAGCCCAGGGGGAATGGGTGTGAAATACGGCGTTCACGTCCGGACGCGCGCGATACACCGCCAAATGCATGTTCACTTCCGAGGTCGGCTTGCGTTTCCCCTTGACCTGCCGGCCTGTTTTTAGGTCCATGCCGCACAAATCCGCCGGGGTCATTTCATCCAGGGCCAGGCCGCTGGGTTTCATCCAGATGATGGCGCCATCCCGGACGCTGATGTTGCCACCGGCGCCGGCCACCAGCCGGGCTTGAACGATTTTGATGCCATAACGAACAAGTTCTGTGCGAACCGAATCCATATCATCTCCTGTTTGTACCAACTGTTAATGTTTATCATCTTTGGCAATCATAATATAGCCCAATTTGCAAGGCCTCAGTCTTGAGGGCTGATTGTCATTCCCGACCTGATCGGGAATCCAGAAAAATCAATGCTGGATTCCCGCTTTCGCGGGAATGACAGCATTGACGTTCGCAACCTCCCCACAAGACTGAGAAGCTGTGAAAATATTCACGCTGACGCCGCGTGAGGGCACGCGGCCTTCCATGAGAAGGCTTGTCAAGAAGCGACCGACGTGGCGGGCGCTGGTTTTCGATCCTGAGGCATGTCATGCTTCCATT
>Ga0209749_1000999_pt1 | contig 29525 bp, 26 predicted proteins | sample EPASupsiteSAE347_FD_187267 | JGI IMG/M metagenome (GOLD analysis project Ga0209749, IMG submission 187267) | Bioremediated contaminated groundwater from EPA Superfund site, New Mexico - Sample SAE3-47 (SPAdes) (version 2) | ecosystem: Environmental > Aquatic > Deep subsurface > Groundwater >...
ATGGGATAAGCTATCAAAATAAAATCGGGGTTGGCTTTTATTATTTGTTCCGGATTCACTATTGGATAATTTTGTATGTCTTGAGGAATAATATTTTTTCCGCCGACTTTTTCGATCATTTCACCAATGAAACTAGACGGGCCTGCCGATTGAATCGGTTCATCCCAAATCTCGACATAGACCTTTGGCGATATTTGAGGCATGGGCGATAATCCGTTAATCGTTTCTTTCCATTGTTTCCGAAATCGTTCTCCCCTTTCAGGTTTTCGTAAATCGTGGGCGAGGGAGACCGCAGCAGAAGGAATATCATCAAGAGAATTTATTCGATAATCGGTGTATTTTATTCCGACCTGTTGGAAAAAAAATGCATACTTTTGGTGCATTCCTCCAAGATCAACAATAACAGATGGTTTAAGCAATACAATTTGTTCAAGATTTAATTCCAATCCGCCGATTTTCGGGAGATTCTTCACTTCCGGGGGAAAATTACAATAATCTGAGACTCCCACGAGATTTTCTCCAAAACCCATATAGAAAAGAAGTTCAGTCTGTGACGGCATTAAGGATATTATTCTATGTTCCCTTTCTGATGCGAAATTTGGAGATGTGAGAATAAGGAGAGCGAATAATAGGATCTTGCATGATTTTATCATTTGGGTTTTCTGTTTTTTTTCCTTTCATTGATAAATATTTGTTTCGAACGCTCATGTTCCACTAATGTGGAGGAAAATCTATGCCCCTCGGAAGCGTTCGATACAAAAAATAGATATTGAGTATCAGGCGGAGATATTGCCGAAAGTAGCGAAGCTTCCCCGAAATTGGAAATGGGTGTGGGAGGTAAGCCAGAATTCAAATACGTATTAAACGGTGAATTTACTTTCAGGTCATCAAAAGTTAATCTTTCTTTATGATGAGGAAGGGCATACTGAACAGTTGCACACGATTCCAATCGCATTCCATTTTTTAAGCGATTCATGAAAACCGATGCGACCAAGGGTCTTTCATTGGTCAGTTTTGCTTCTCTCTCAATAATAGATGATAATATACATGTTTGATATTTGGATAGTTTCGATGTGGAATTACCGATAAATACTTTATCAACTTTGTCCCGTGTAAATGCCAGCATTATTTCGGCTATTTCTTCGGAATCCAGACCTTTGGTGAATGTGTATGTTTCGGGGAAAGCCAATCCTTCGGGGGATTTTATATCACCCCAGTCTCTAAAGATTTTATTCAATATTTGGGGTGACCAAACGGCTGCGGAAAAGCTGGCGGCGGAACAAATCCCGGATTTTTCCAGTGAATCGGCGATCATAGGTATTGTCCAACCCTCCGGAATCGTTATTTTAATTCTTTCCTCTCGACCTATCAGGAGCATTTGGATAACTTCGTCAATATTTTCGCCTCGTGAAAAGGAATACGCTCCAGGTCTTAAACGATTATCAACGGCATAAAACGCGATGAGGAATTTGAAAAGAAAAGCGCTTCTAATAACGCCTTTGCTTTTCAGGAGATACGCAATTTCCTTTGGATTCATACCTTGAGTAATGGAAATTTCGCATGGTTGCACAAAGGTTTGCGAAAGCGGTGTTACAGCATCGGAATACCAAAGAAAACCGCCAATCGTGAAACCGACAAAAGATATTAAAATCAAAAGACCAACCACGAAGATTGTTCTTATTAAAGACATATCAGAACAGGTGGGGCTATTGCACGAGTTTTTTGAAAGTCAAAGCAACATTTCGACTGTTATCGAGAACGATAATTTCGCCTGATGGTTTTTCAACAATTCCGCGAGGGTAGAGAAATTGCCCCTTTTCATTGCCGTATGTTCCTATTCTGGATATGATTTCTCCATCCGGGGATAAAATTAGGATCGGGATGTCCCCCAAGTCTAATATTAGGAGATTGCCGCTGTTGTCAACAAATATACTGGAAGGACCTTTCATCTCTTCGTCGTATTTGCCCACTCCTTTTTTATCGAATTCCCGAATGAATTCGCCTTTAAGCGAAAGTTTGATTACTTTTTTCCCGCCAAAATCCGCAACGTAAATGTAATCTTCGTAAATCACTATCGACGTCGCATAAATGAGAGCCGCTTTCGCGGTTCCACCTATTGTTTCCATGAATGCCCCTTGCGCGTCATATTTATATAATGCAGGTTGTTTCGACATGATCACATAAACATTTCCCATGCGGTCAACAGCGCAATCCAAGGGGTATTTCATTTTGTCCACAGCTTTGGCGATAGGGTTTCCTCTTTTGTCGAACTTTACCAATTTATTACCCCGGAGATCACATAACCAAATATCGCTTGTAAGAGGGTTAACGCCGATGCCCGATATGCCTTGCACTTTATATCCGGTTGTACCATGTTCCCCTGCTACCAATTTGGGTGAACCGTCATCCGAAGAAACGATTTGAAATCGACTGTTTCCTGCATCGCAAATTATCAGATCTCCATCTTTATTGATCGCCATATCGGTTCCGCTTAAGAATTCACCTTTGCCGGAACCGGGTTTACCGAATTCACCAGTAAATTTGTATTTATCGGGAACGCAACCGGACGAAAAAAACAGCAAAACAACAATTAACCCAACAAGCGAAGTATTTTTCATATCAAGTGAATTATAATTTCTAACAAGGTTAAAATCAACTTGAAAATTTGCTACTGGAAATGGAGAAAGATGCGAAGTGCTTTTGTAGCTGCTATTATAAGGATTTTCCCTTGTCATATCGTTAAAAACGTCTTATACTTTAAGTATGAAAGAAAAGAAAGAAAAGGGCTTCACATTAATTGAATTGATGATTGTTATTTCAATCATAGGGATTCTAGCGGCGGTAGCATTGCCGTATTTTGCCACAGCTCGAAAGCGAGCGCAGCAGGGCAAATGCTGGGAAAATTCTTCCCTCCTGTCGAGAATGGCTGAATTATATAATGTCGAGAACAAAAAATATCCCAACGAAGTATCCGATTTGGCCGATTTATTAGTTGGAAGGCAATTACCCCGTTGTCCGGCCGGTGGTGTATATAAATGGGTCCCTGGAACCGAAGAAGGAGTTCCTAACGGCAAAAAGGTGTGGTGCTACCCGCACCATCAATGTGCCCCAGATCTTTTCGGCGGTTAATTTTTCATCCCCCCGCGAAATCCGTATTGATTGATTCATAGCGCGTGAGAGATTGTTTTAGAGCAATATGACCTTTCAATGTCTCAACTTCGCTTCCGTTCACAAGAAACCTTACGCGATATTTATGATCTAGTTCCGTGAGGGTGTTTACAATTGAGTAAACGGTTAGAATTTCTTCGCTTGGTCCCCCTGGATGATTTTCAACCAATTCTCTGGAAAAATCGACGAAAAAAGTTCCTTGGTGCAAAAAAAAGGAGCGCAGTTGAGTTCCGGGAGGTATTACGGCACGTGCTTCCGGGTTGGACGGCCCTCGCAGTAATTCCTTGAGCAAGCATTCGGCAAGTTTCATAGGAAGTTTTTCAGATGGAATTTTCCGGATTTCCTTATACAAACTATCCTTGCCGCGTGTTCCAAAATATAATGTAATTACCTGCCCCTCTCCAGGGATAATTTGTTCCGTAGGTTGTGCCGATGCTTCAATTTCAGCGGGAATGGCGGCAGCTTTAGTGTTTGTCGTCGATTTTTCCGATTGCGGATTTTTTGTCGAACTTGAAATCCCCGGAAGAATTTTATCGACGAAAAGAAAATAACCGGACACCAACAACCCGATTAGGATGAATCCCATGAGGATGAAAAGAAAACTCTCCTGCTTTTGTCGGCCACGTTTTTTTAAATTAGTTTGCATACGACCTCCAAAATGGAGAAAGATTTGCTTTTCATTGATCTATTCGAATTCCATCGAAGAATTTAACTACGCCGTTTGCAATCGCTCTGGCGATAGCCTCCTGAAAACCGTTGGATGACAATTTCTTGGCTTCTTGTGTATTGGAAAGCATTCCAACCTCCAATACGACGGCCGGAGAAATCAGGAATCTCAACGGAAGCAGAGGCAGCGTTCGAGTTCCGCGATCTTTGAGAGAAAGATGCTGAACCATTCGATTTTTAATATTTTCCGCCAGGAATTTGGAAAGGTCAAATCTCGAGTTTTGACACCATTCAGAGAAAACCAGCTGTGGAGATAATTTGGAACCGGTTTCGATATCAAAATTAATTCCGGTTGTGTCAAACGAGTAGCATGCCGTGCCCTCGACCGTTTCATCCAGAGATCCTCCGACATGGATTGAGATCAACAGATCTCCCCCGGCTCTATTGGCGAGTGCCAATCGTTCGTTTTGCGGCAAATCCACATCTTGAGAGCGCAAAAGAACGACTTTGAACCCCATTTTTTTTAGTATTTGTCTGAGTTTTAGGGCAATGTTGAGCGTAATTTGCTTTTCAGGTTGGCTGTTGTCGCCGGGTACGGTTACACCGGAGTCTTGCCCGCCGTGGCCGGGGTCAACGACGATAATTCTACCCAGGAAAATGGATCTTGATAATGATGCAAGCGGAACATCGATTTTAATTTCAGGAGGTGCTTCCGCGACGATCGAAGGGGGTTGAGAAATATTCGGAGATTTGGCCGTCGGCGAGGTTGGAGAAAGAGATGATGTGGTTGAGGATGCGACCGTTTTGATCGGCAGCGTTGCAGTAGAAGTTGCCGATATTGATTTTATTGCGGCGGTTTCGCTGGCGGTTTTTATTTTCAATGTTGCCGAAGCCGTGGGAAGCTTTCCTTTGGATGCCAAGAAAGTAAGTACAATTCGGTAGGGATTTGATACCGTTTCAATCGCGGGAGGTGTTGAGCCTTCCGTCAGCTCAAAAGATACGACAAGTCCTTGCCTGTTCGGCCCGCTGTTGAATGTTACGTTCTTTATTTCCCTTCCGGACGGGTTGGAGCGTTTGGTCGGGATGAGGTTCTTACAACCATCAATACGCAGCTTAAATTTATTTTTCGCCGGAGTTTCATTAGAGAACGAGACCGGACCGTCAAACTCCAGAACAACACGGGTTTGATCGTCACGCGGAGAGTGTCTGACCGTTACAAGCTTTGTTTCGTTGTCATCGCTCGTTTCTTCTTCATTATCGGTTGTGGGGGAAGTCTCTCTTTTGGATGGAGCGATGAGAACCGGAGTAGGTGATGGTGGTTCCTCGGGTGATTCTTTCGCTGGCGTCTCAGGGCCCAAGTTGGACTCTTGATTGATTGTGGCGGGATTTTGCACGGAAGCGACATTGGAAGATCCGAAGATATTTATGACCGACCTTGCCGGCACCATGACCTGTCCGTCTTCAAGTTTCGGCGAGGATGGCAGTGTAAAGGCTTGCCCATCGACTTCCGCATCGGTTTTATCAACGGTTAATTTCATGCTACGCTTGCCGCGAGAAAGAACCAGTGTTTTTTGCAGCGGATGCCATTTATAGGATATTCCCTGTGATTCGGCGAATTCCCTGGCGCTGATGAAACCCTTGGGAATATTGGATTCTTGAGAGAATAAAAGTTGGGCTGAAAAAAGAAAACAGATTGCCGGAAGTAAAAATCGAAAATAAACAAAACCGATTACCGTTCTTTTCATCTTCCTTTGCCAGCCATTTCTCTATCCATTTCTCGCTTAAAATCTTTCTTTGCTATTGTTTCCCTTTTATCATATTGGGTCTTTCCTTTAACCAATGCCAGTTCGACCTTCACTTTTCCTTTTCGAAAATAAAATTTTAATGGAATCAGAGTAATTCCCGTCGTCTTTATTTTTTGTCCGATTTTTATGATTTCTTTTCGATGGGCCAGTAGTCTTCTTTTTCTAATGGGATTATGATCAAGACGGTTTGAAAAAGGATTTGAGCCGATGTTGGCGTCGTGCAACCAAAGCTGCCCGTTATCTTCGTCGGCAAAGGCATCCTTTAAGTTTACTTTTCCTTCGCGGCATGGGCGCAATTCCGAGCCGACCAGCGCAATTCCGACTTCAAGTTTATCAAGAATGAAATAATCATGAAAGGCGCGTCGGTTGGCTGCTATGACTTTTACACCGGGGTCATGGGGTTGAACTTTTGATTTCAATCAAGTCTCCAATTTTAATACCTTGGCCGAATTCATGGCGGACCAACGCCCAGCAGGAGTTGGCAAATACTTTTGTTACAAGAAGTTCTCCTGTAATGTTATCGAGAGTTCTTCCCAGCTCGCGACCGGTTTGAGGGTCCGTTACGGGATTACCAGGTTTAAAAGCACGAAGTCTCAGATTATATTCATCGGCAAGCTTTAGTCCGCTTTCCAGTCCGACATCTAAAACTACTTGTCCGCGAAGTTTTTGGACGACTTTCCCGATGGATATCGCCGGGGTCGGGGAGGCTTCCTCTAGAGCCGAGAGCCGGTCGGAAATTTCCTTGTCTTTGGGAAATTTCCGCGCGAGAGTTTTAAGACCTTGCCGGGCGGCGATTTTTCCGCCCCCTTTAATAAGGCAATCGACGGCATCGAGAGCCCACTCCTTGGGGAGGTTGCGGACCGCCAGAAGATCGGCATATACTTTCATGCATCCTTCAACATCGCCTCGATCGGATAAAAGGCGGCCGAGCATACGTAAATATTCCGGGTTGGACGGGTATAAGGTTATCGCTTCTTTGATTTGCGCTGTTGCGCCATCCCAGTGGCCCTCATCCAGAAGGTGTTTCCCTTTTTGAAAGGCATCGGCTGCTTCTTTTTCGCGTTGTTTGGTCAAACCGATTTGCACTTCTGCGGGATATTCATTGTTTTCAATTGTCAGCGCCATCCTGCGTTCGCGAATAAGGGTTTGAATACGCAGAACTTCCTCCCAATGAAAAACGGCCTCCTTCAGCATTCCCATTTCGCGATAGACCTTTCCCAACCAATAATGGGCTTTCAGAAGGTTTGGTTCCAGGCGGAGGGCTTCGAGAAAAAGTTTTTCGGATTCGGAAAATAGACCTGATCGGTATTTACGATATCCCTCTTCGTAGAATTGAAAAGCTGAACCCATATTGTCCACGGACGATGCTGATGTTCGAAGCGTGCCCGTTCGGAGTGGTTTCTCGGATATACCCGAAAAAGCACGCCATCCGGGCGTATTTCGGGTATCTACGCCATCCGTGGACGATATATTCATCGAATGCTTTTGATCATCATCCGCCGGGTTCGATCGCTGTGTGGAAAATACGGCGGCGGGATTTCCAAAGCATAAAAAAAGCGCTGTGATAACAGCCGGTGCAGCGAGTGTGATCTTCGTATAATGTCTACTTGTTAGAAAGGTTTTTTTCCCAAATATACCAGAGGATTAACATAGCGTCCTTCCTTGCGGATCTCAAAATGAAGGTGAGGCCCTGTTGCGCGACCGGTAGCGCCTATGAGACCGATGATTTGCCCTTTTTTTATTCTTTCGCCTTTAACGCAACAAATGGAAGCGAGATGACCGAATGCCAGTATAAAATCGGAGCCGCAACGAATTTTAACCATCTTACCCATGGCGCCGCTTCTGCATGCGGAAATTACGGTTCCATCGAACGGTGCGGCACAAGGAGTTCCCCAGCGAGATTTAATATCTATTCCGCTGTGGAACGACCTTCGGCGTGTAATCGGATGTCGTCTCATCCCAAATCCGGAAGATACCGCTCCGTAAACCGGCCATCTTACGTCGGTGCCTGTCGAGCGAACTGATTCGACCGCTACGACGCGATATTTTCTTACGATTGTGGGATCTTCGTCGTAAGGAGGAAGGAGTTTACCGACTCTATGAATTTGGAGTTCAACATATTGTCGGGTTGAAGTTAATAGTGATTCAAGGCTCTGAATTCCAAGCCGCTTAGCCGATACCGCCGGCAAATAGTAATCGGCGGAGAGTTCGAATGAATAGACTTCAGGTTGAGGGCGCAAAAACTGAAGAACAACCAACCCCAGAAAGATGAAGAAAAACTTTGCTTTCCAGGGAGCGGCTGATGATCTCATCATGACGAATTCTTGTTGGTTCCCTTGTAGTTGGGGTTGATGAGAGATAGAAATTCGGTGTTGTTTTTTGTAGCGGAGATACTCTTAACGAGCATTTCTACGACTTCTTGCGGATTCTTGTCTTCAAAAGCGCGTCTGAGAATGATTACTTTGTTTAAATCCTCGACGTTCATTAAGAGTTCTTCCTTGCGGGTTCCCGACATTTTTACGTCGATGCAAGGGAATATTCGCTTGTTGAACAGCTTTCGATCGAGATGCAGTTCCATGTTTCCGGTTCCCTTGAATTCCTCGAAAATTACTTCATCCATTTTCGAACCCGTATCGATAAGAGCCGTAGCGATTACCGTTAAGCTGCCTCCGTTTTCAATTTTTCTTGCCGCGCCCAGAAATCTTTTGGGTTTGTGAAGGGCGAAGGGATTCACGCCGCCGGTTAAGGTTTGTCCGGCGGACGGCACTGAAATATTGTATGCTCTGGCGAGCCGGGTAATGGAATCCAGCAGGATAACGACATCGCGGCCAAGTTCTACGTGACGCTTTGCTTTTTCGAGTATAAGTTCCGATACTTTGATATGATTGCTGATGTGTTCGTCGAATGTCGAGGCTACGACTTCGGCATCGACCGACCGGCGCATGTCGGTGACCTCTTCCGGTCGCTCGTCGATCAGCAGTACCAGCATCAAAACTTCCGGGTGATTCGCGATGATTGCGTTGGCGAGCTTTTTCAGAAGGGTTGTTTTTCCGGCTTTCGGAGGGGCGACAATAAGACCTCTTTGTCCTTTGCCGATCGGGCAAATCAGATCGAGAACCCGGACCGACGTATCATTATCGCTGGTTTCAAGCCTGAATCGTTCGGTAGGAAAAACAGGAATGCCGTCTTCAAAATTATTGCGATTCGTCAGTTGTTCAACCGGAACTCCGTTGATGGCCTCGATTTTGAGCAGGGAATGATAGCTCTCATCATCTTTGGGAAGTCTTGCTTGGGCGATAATCGTATCACCGGTAATCAAGCCCAATCTTTTGATTTGCGAAGGGGAAACGTAAACGTCGTCGTCATTTTGAACGTAGCTTTTGGTGCGAACAAACGCGTAGCCGTCAGGCATGACTTCCAATACGCCTTCGGACAGGCCAAGCCCTTGCTTGGACAAATGGGCACGGAGAATTCCACGAATCAACTGCTCTTTTTTGGCTTTCTCATACCCGGGCAGACTCAGCTCTTTCGCTGAAGTCCTAAGATTTTTTACGGGTTCTTCGCATAATTTAAAATAACTAATACCGGAATCTTCCACTATCATCCTCCCTTAGGGGATAAACCCAAGAAATTCAAAGGAATATATGTTTCGCAAATGAATGAAAGAAGGTTTTCAGGATCTCCTACCGGACGGTACGATAGCGCGGGAAAGCTCTTTGAACAACATGTTTCCGACACCCAGGGAAACGGACTTAGCCCTTTCCTGATCAAGCATGTCTCTGAAGATATCCTCGGCCCAACCGCCGTGATTCAAGCCATTTTTGGGAACGGTCTTCCGCATTTCCTTCATCATTTGGAAAGCAAAAATAGATTCAAAATCTTTACACGTGGCCTCAAGTTTCTTAAGCTCTTTTTTTTTGGAATCAGAGAGCTTGTCATAGTTTGGAATCGTCGCTCGATTTTGCGATTCCAGAGTCAAGCTTTTATCAACGCTGTTTATTGCCATCAATATATCTGCTTCTGAAAAGATAGAAAATGTTCATTTTGAGGTTCAAGTTCAAGCGCCTTCTGGAGATATTCTCTTGCTTCCTTGATTTCACCTTTGGCATTCAGAGCTTCCGCAAGAGCGAAAAAGGCATCGGCATCACTGTAGAGCATGCCGAAACTGTAATGGAAATCGATTTCATCCGTGTCGTATTCGACCGCTTTCCGCAACGGGGCAATGGCCTTATCGTATTGTTGCATGAAAAAATAACATCGTCCTATATAATAATGCCCTTCGGCATAACGATCTTTGAATTTCAGGAGATTGGAGTAGTGTTCGATTACTTTTTCAAACTGTTGGTGAGCTTCTGTGTGATGATTTATTTTCAGGAACGACAAACCGAGGGTATAGCGGGCCATGATATCGCTTGGATCTTTGACCAAAGCCCGTTTGAGATTTTCGATGGCTTCACCGAACATGGACATTTCGAGAAAAACATGCCCCATCTTCCCGTATACTTCGTAATGTTTGGGATCAATGCTGAGGGCTTTTTGGAATTCATATAACGATTCCGAGTATCGGCCGGTGTGCGCATAGGCGCAACCAAGATCGAAATGCGAGTTTTCGATTTCGGGTTTTAATTCGCTCGATCTTTTATACATTTCGATTGCCTTTGGAACCAAGCCTTTTTTCATGTAGAAATCACCCAATTTGTTGAAAGCCTCAGCGAATTGCGGATCAAGCTCGATTGCTTTTTCCATTTCAGCAACAGCTTCACTGAGCTTCCCACGCATATCGAACGAAAGGCCTCGATCGAAATGCTGATTGGCGAGATCCCGTTCTTCCAGCGTTATGGACAAAGCCATTTCCTGGAAAACCTCCCGGAAAGATATGATTTTTTGGGATTTTTACACTGGACAACGTAAAGTATCATAGACAATCCAAAAGATCAAGACTGGATCGAAAATTATCTTGCTTTTTTTTCCGGATTTACATGATTTTAAGTTCGCCATGCAGTGCTCCTGCTGTATCGATCGCTTGAAAGATGGAAATGAGATCTTTGGGTGTGGCGCCGACGGCGTTTAAAGCTTTCACCAAATCGTCAACCGTAGTGTCCCCTTGAATCGTTATCAGGCTTCCTTTTGCCGGTTCTTTTGCTCCGGCTTTGGGTTGGCCTGGTGTTGGCGGAGTCTGACCTCCGACCTCAATGCGCAAGCCGCCTTGAGAAATTATTACTTTACTTATGCGAATTCTGTTTCCCAATATGATTGTGCCGGTTCTTTCGTTTATCACGAGACGGTTGGGTTCTTCGACCGACAGAGTCATATCTTCGATAGTGGCGGCAAAACTAACGGGATCGTCCATGAAACTGGCGGGTATTTTCACATCAATGGTTCCCGGATTTTTTATTCTTGCCCAACCTTCGCCGTACCGACGATCGATAGCTTCCTTCACTGATCGGGAGAGAGAAGGGTCCTTGCGATGAAGTGAAAGAGAAAATTTTCCGTCTTGCGCGAAATTATCGCCGACTTCTCTTTCCTGAATCGCGCCGTTTGGAATTCTTCCGACCGTAAGATGATTTTTCTGCTGGGGTGCGGCTCCGGCTCCGGCAACGGCTTGTCCTCCGCCCGCTTGAACTCCGCCTATTGAGACATTCCCTTGAGCGACGGCATATACTTGTCCATCGCCGCCTTTCAATAATACCGGGAGAAGTACCCCCCCTTGGAGGCTTTTAGAATCTCCTATCGAACTTATTATCACTTCGAACGATTCCCCCGTCTTTCCATACGGGGGAATCATTCCCGTGACTATCACGGCCGCGCAATTTTTGGTTTGAACGGAAGCCTTGTCGATATCCATTCCCATATTTTGGAGCATCCCCTTGACCATATCTATACTCATGGGGGACTTGTCGCCGGTTCCATCCAGGCCTGTGACCAAGCCGTAACCGATAACCTGATATTCACGGTTCCCGCTCATTCTCGCGATATCCTTGACCCTTACCATTGCTTGGCCACAGGCGGAATCGACAAACAAGAGGGAGAAGAAGAGAGCAGTCAGTAAGATTTTTGTAATCGGAGAATCCGAAAGGTTCTTCATTGTTGATATTCTCGTTGAAGTAATTTCCCGGGTAAATATCGACGGCCGTGTCTAATCTAGTAATATTATCGACCGTTTTCCGGGAAAAAATAATATTATATTTGAGATTTTCGATGAAATTATTGATAGCTGCAAAATGAAAGCCGGTTTTTACCAAGGCGGATTAGGCGCCGGCGCCGTAATCCGCCGAGCTTGAGGAGTTTTCGAAAGGCTGGAATCAATAGGATTTTCGGATAAATTGAAGAAATGTTGTCGGAATTATTCATGAATTTGCATTTCTTGTCGAAAGAGTTTGTTATACTGATGGGTACAAAATATTGACGGTTGCATCATGACAAAAATTTTGGATTATATTTTCTGGTTGTTTGTAGCAATAAGAACAAGCGTGTTTGTCATATTTTTCTATCCGCTGTTTATTCTGAAAAATATCGGACATTACATGAAAGCTCCCTCTGTACTATTGTATGCTACCGTGTTTTTCGCGCTTGATAGAATAACGAAATTGATAATATTATATAAATGTCACCTGCTCCCCCTGAGAATAATCAAAGATTTTTTTACTCTAACTTATGTAAAAAATCCCGGTGTAGCTTTCGGGCTATTTCCCGACTGGCGGCTTCCTCCGATTCTCATGGCTTTGGTGATGGTATTGATCATAACTTATTATAGTTTTCATCTTCCGGCAAAAGAAAGGCTGACTCGCTGGTCTTTGGCTTTACTTGTCGGCGGTGCGTTGGGCAACCTGTATGATCGCATAATTTACGGCTTCGTCGTTGATTTCTTTCTATTTCATTTTGGGAAAGTCGATTTCCCGGTTTTTAATTTTGCCGATGTTGCCATTGATTTGGGTGTTTTCTTGCTGTTCCTCGACATTTTCATTCTTGGAACGGACGAACCGTCACCCGGAAATCGTGAGTCTCACCCCGCGCCATCGGCGGCATAGTTTTTAATGTATCCGATTCTCTATTCCACGGCGTGGTTCAATGTTTACTCCTATGGAGTAATGATCGCCATGGGGTACACACTCGGAACCGGTTGGATTTTATTTGAAGCATGGCGTGAGAAGCTTTCCCCGGAAACTATTTTCGACATGCTTTTGCTTCAACTAATCGTGGGTGTTTGCGGTTCAAGATTTTTGTATTTAATCGAATACAATGATTTTTGGAAGAATCCTATGCTGTTTTTCGAATTTGAACGGGGCGGATTAACTTTCTACGGAGCCGTAATCAGCAGCATTGTTTTCGATTTTCTATTCATTAAATATAAGAGACTTCCTTTTTGGCAAGTAATGGATTGTATCGGAATGGGGCTTCCTTTGGGAATCATGATATCCCGATTAGGATGTTTTTTAAACGGCTGTTGCCATGGCGGACCGTGTAATTACTCATGGGGAGTAATTTTTCCGAAGGTGTCGCCCGTGCCTCTTCATCCGACGCAGATCTATGAATCTCTAGCCGGGTTTGCTATTTTTATTTTCTTACAGATGTTTCGAAAGCGACGAAAGAATTATGGCGAGTCGTTTGTCGTTTGCATGGGGCTTTACGGCTTTCTAAGAGGAATCATTGAATTTTGGAGAACCGATAATCCCGTCTTCATAAGCGGATTCACTCTTTCGCAATGCATCGGTGCCGGAATGGTTTTATCGGCCATAGCTGCTTGGAAGATCATCGGAAAAAGTTCGCTGTTGCGGATATTTCCACATGTTGATCAAACGCGGGTCTCATAAAGATAATGAACGTTCATCGAGTTTTGATAGCTTTGTTTGCCGAACTCGGGTAGAATGGTTAATTCGAAAGGCTGGTAATTTGTTTCCCTCTTTAGGCAATTTTATTTTACCGATTCATACCTACGGCGCTTTTTTAGCCGTAGCTTTTATTGCCGGGATCGGCTCAGGCATATATCATGGCCGACTTTTAGGCATTTCATCGGATAGAATTTTGGACATAGCCTTATGGTTCATGCTCGGTGCGATGGGCGGAGCGAGAATTCTTTATATTATTCTCTATCCGCAGCAGTTCCCAACGGTTCTTTCGTGGTTTGCCTTCAACAAAGGCGGACTGGTTTTTTTTGGCGGATTCGTCTCTACCGTCATTGTTCTGATTCTGTATTGTCGTTATTATGAATTTGGAATTCGTGATCTTGGCGATATTACGGCGCCTTCTTTGGCTTTAGGCCATACGATCGGTCGAATCGGATGTTTCTTCAACGGTTGTTGTTATGGAATTCCGACAAAAAGTTCGCTGGGAATGGTATTCCCAAGTTTGGGCGACAATCTTTCGCGGCATCCTACTCAATTGTATGAAGCCGTATTTTTGGCTTTGCTTGTCGCGGCAACTTCGTATTTGTTTCATTTACGGGTTTTGAAAAAACGATTTTTCCGCGGAGCCGTCTGGGGATTTTATGTTTTTTCCTACGCTTTATTCAGGTTTTTCATAGAGCAAATCCGCGGTGATGATCGCGGCGGATTTTTTACCTCTTTTCATCTATCGATATCGCAATGCGTGAGTATTTTATCGGCGATCTTCGCCGTGGCATGGATTTTATTTTGTTGGAAATTGGATAAAAAACCGATTTCTCAAGAGGTAATGAATGAAAAAGACGGTGTTGTGGGTTCCGAGAGAGGCTGAAATCGGCCTTAGATTGGACCTGGCTTTGAGTCGACATTTTCCCGACACTTCGCGGGCCATGATCCAGGAAATGGTAAAAAACGGTGAGATCACGATTGATGAAAAAACCGTCAAGCCGAGCCGGAAAATTTACGGCGGGGAGCGCGTATCGATAACGCTTCGGGAGCCCGAAAAGCCTCCTATGATTTCGGCAACCGAGCTTGATTTTCCGATTCTGTTCGAGGATGAAGATATCATCGTCGTGAATAAACCAGCCGGACTTGTAGTTCATCCGGGGGCCGGCAAAGAAGCTTTCAGCGTTGTTTCGGCATTGTTGAGCCGCACTCATTTAAGCCCGATCGGGGCTCCGTTGCGCCCCGGCGTAGTTCATCGCCTGGATAAGACCACTAGCGGAGTGATGGTTCTCGCAAAGACTGAAACAGCCCATAGAAAGCTGGCTAAAATATTTTCCGGTCGTTCGGCCGAAAAAGAATATCTGGCCATTCTCGAAGGGAAACCAGCCGTAGAAAAAGGCCGAATCGAGGTTGCCATCGAGCGGGATCGGCTCCATCGAAAAAGAATGAAAGCTACATCGTCCGACAAGGGTCGAGAATCCGTAAGCGTTTTCGAGATAATTGAATCATTTCGTCATGCCGCCTTGGCGAGAGTGAAGATCGAGACCGGTAGAACTCATCAAATAAGGGTTCACATGGCATATATCCGGAGCCCATTATTGGGAGATGTCACATATGGCGGATCGAAATGGGAAGGGAAAGCGATCCATTATCTGCATAGCCACCGTTTGTCGTTGAAACATCCGATTTCGGGAAATAAAATGGAATGGATTGCACCGTTGCCTTCGCAGTTTCAAGAGGCGCTTCAACATTTAAGAGACTGCGGTCAGGGACGTTGACAGAACCTAAATAGTATGGTACTTTCGAGAAACAATACTGTTTTTTTCGCCGATTGCCTGAAGCGATACCGATCGCTTGTATAAAATTAACAGAAGGAAGATGGATTCGAGGGTTATTTGAAGATGATTTTCGATCGGGAACTGAAACCGAGCATTTCGAATCGCAGAATGGGAGGTCTCGGCTACTACTCGGTCGCTTTTTTTATTGTCGGGATTTTCTTCGTACTGGTGGTTTTCTTTCCGCAATTTTTCAAAATCAGATCGGGAATTTATAGAATATCCTGTAAGGAAATTAGACGAAAGATCGAAGTAGCGGTTTCCAATCATGATTCCAATAATACACGGTCCGTCGTGCAACCAAAGAAACTAATCGATCTCGATTATTTAAAAGCCACCGGATTTCTTATGGAGATCCAATATTGCCCTGAGGGAGGGAAATATATATTCGGCCCGCAAGGGGAAGTCTTGTGTACAATACATAGACCCGAACCTGGAGTCGTTCATGAACCCGAAACCAAGCCGGTTACGGGATCTTGAAACATTCTATCCAATGAAATCGGAGGAATCATGATAAAGCATCGGCGAAGAACGTTCTTGATAAAGACCGGTTTGCAATTGCGTTATGTGGGAATTATAGTTTCAACCATGCTTTTGGTCGCGGTCCTTGTGGGTTACATATTTTTTACGGCGTCTTGGAATAGAATTATCGACACGCCCGACCTGACTATAGATAAATTGGGTGCGATTTATGATTCGGTAAGTCAAACGTTGACGAAATGGTTTATCGTGATAATTTTTGCCATAGCAATTCTGGCGATTTTTGTCTCCCATAAAATCGCCGGGCCTGTATATCGTCTTGAGCGGTCGGCGAAAATTTTAGCGTCGGGTGATCTGACCCAGAACCTGAAATTGCGACACGGAGATGAACTCAAAGACCTGCAAGATGCCTTTAATAGCATGTCCGAATCGTTGCGGAAAATGATAGCCAAGGATCGAGAAGTAATCGGAAAACTTGTAGCAGCCGGAACCAGACTCAATGAAACCATGAAAAAGAAAAAGCAAGATCCGGAATCCATTGAAGGCGTAGCCAAGGAACTGTATAATATAATCGAAGAACTCCGGATCGTAACCGCCGGATTCAAAATCGATCCCGATTTGTCCGGCCAGGATGATAGCCGCGAACCGACAATCGAAGAGTTATAAAAAGTTTCCTTTCACGAATTTTCGCGCATAAAAAATCAATGATTCGTATCAAAGCTAGCCAACGAAAAAATCAAAGGGGATTTTTCACCGCGGAGGCACAGAGACGCGAAGAAAACACCTCTAATAGCCATTCTCTGAGCCTTGGTGCCTCTGCGGTTTTTTCTTAACCTAACTTGGTTAGCTTTTATGCGTTTCATTGTAAAAAATAATACCGCCAACGGCGGGAAATTTAATTTTTTTACGGAGATTTGCCGATTGGAAAAGAATGGGAATCATTTCATCGTTGCGATTTTCCGGCAGATTAAAATTCTTGTCGATCATTCTGTTTTGCTTTGTCGTGTTATTGCTCAATGGGGCGGTGAAGAAAGAGCCCGCCAGGACAAAGGGGAAAAAAATTCCGAATGGGCGACCTTGGTATGAAAGCATGTTTTCCGACGGTGTTTTCCGCATCGCCGTATTTTGGGGTTGGGATCATCCGCGCGATACGATCGAGGCGGTTTTTCCGGCTTTTGAAACCTTGAACGGAAAAAATGTGTATTTCAATGGGAAAAAGGCGCGCATCGAAATCGGTTTGATTACACAGGTTTCGGGAAATCCCAGGGAACTGTTCAAGTCGGCGTTGGAAGACCCGTCGATCGATCTGGTCATTTACTCAGGTCACGCGCGTTATGGCGGCGGAATGGCTTTTGCGGATCGCTACGACATCTTTCGCAGCGGCAACGGCGAAATGGTTGAAGATCGACACACAAAGCCCTATCATTATTTCCAGGCGACTTCAGAAGATCTTGATGCAACGCAATTTCCGGAGAGCTATAGAATCATCGTTCTGAATTGCTGCGATTCGGAAAATCATTTTCGCGAAAGCTGGACGCGGCGGTTATCTGAATGCAATGCTCCGGTTGATCTTCTGACGGTTGAGTATCCCGTTTTCAATCTCTACGATCATAGGCGAGTCTTGAATTTGATCCAAGATCTGCTTTCATTTTCGGACTGGAAGACGATAAAAGATCATTATGACTCGGAAGTATATAAAAGAAAGAATCGCCTTGTAATAAATCCGGTTTTCGTGCCGGACAATACCGATTTGGCCTCAAGGCAATAGGATTTCCCAAATTCATTTGAAGATCGCCTTCAATCGATACTCGCTGATGAGTTTGGATTGAGTTAATTAGTTGCGTGGTGAGGCCGCTTGCTGTAGACTTGTACCAGCAATAAGGAACATGCAAAACAGAAAATTTATTTCGGCCGTATTGGCATTCGTTCTTCTGCTGTTGACGGGAACAATCGGTTACAAACTCGTCGAAGGTCCGGAATGGACGTATCTTGACGGTCTATATATGACCGTAATAACGGTTGCTACGGTGGGTTACGGCGAAATTCACCCGCTCAGCAGCAAGGGAAGAATTTTTACGATTTTCATATTAATCCTTGGCGCCGGAATGATGGCGTACACCGTCACGGAGATAGCTCAATTCGTCGTGGAAGGCAAGCTGCGCGATCTATGGGAGAAAAGACGCATGAAAGAAATCATTCGTTTGCTGAAAGGTCATTATATTATTTGCGGAGCATCCAATACCGGGTTGGTGGTTGCGAACGAATTGACGCGGAAGCAAATCGCCTATGTCGTAGTCGATTCCAGCACGAAGGTAGTTGAAGAATTGCACCGGCAGGATATTCTCGCGATGGAAGGCGACGCCACGCGCGATGAAATTCTCGAAGAGGCCGGCATTGAAAGAGCTTCAGGGTTGGTCGCCGCTCTTCCTCATGACGCCGACAATGTTTTTGTTTCGCTTACCGCGAAAGGCATCAATTCCGATATCTTTATCGTCTCGACGGCTTCCAAGATTGAATCCGTTCCCAAGCTCAAACGTGCCGGAGCCAATTATGTTGTTTCACCCACGATCATAGCCGGAACCCGTATGGCGTCGGTAATAATCCGACCGTCGGTAGTTGATTTTCTCGATGCTACGATGACCGGTGAAGACCACTCATTGCAAATGGAGGAATTAACGATTTGTTCGAATTCCTATCTGGAAAAAAAAGCCATGAAGGACGCGGACTTGCGTCGTCGTTCCGGCGCCATCATAGTCTCGGTTAAAAGATCGGAGAAGAATACTATCAATCCTGAGCCTTCGTATGTTTTCGAATCCGGGGACATCTTGGTTGTACTTGGAGATCGCGATCAGATAAGTAAAATTTGCGAGCTGGCGACTAATCCCGTAAAAGCTTGATCGAGGAGGAGTTATGCATTTGAAAGTAGGGGATTTCGGGAGGAAATATTTATTATTTCTTGCACTATGTTTGTTTTTGGTTTGTGTTCCCATTTTTGGACAAAAAGAAGCGGTTTCCGAGAAAGCCCCGGAATCGATTCATGCGATCAAAAGTCTCGTGCCGTACGAAGATTTGAATAAAGTATTATCTCAGGAAGCCGGCAAGTATATTATTATTCCCAATCATCAGTATGAGGAAATGAAAGCGGCCAAAGAAGCTTATTTGGCGTCGCTTACCGCTCCGGTCAAGGAATCGCCTCCGTTCGGATCCAGAATTGTATCGGCTCATCTGGAAGGAGAAATCAAAGGGAATTTTGCCTACATTGAAGGTGATTTTTCCATCGAGAGCTTTGAAACCGAATGGCATTGGGCTGAACTTTTGCGGGGTTCCCTGGCGATCGCTTCCGTTACTCTTGACGGCGCCGATGTTTCCCTCTATTCAAATTGGAAAAATAATGGTTCCAGGAAAATTCAGTTCGGCAGAATAGATCCCGACCTTTCGTATTTACAGAATTCATCGGGCATACCCGAAAAAGCGCGCCATCCGGGCGTATTTCGGGTATCTACGCCATCCGTGTACGATATATCGGAGAATGTCGGAAATTGGCCGGAGGGCAATTTTATCGTTCCTCTGCGAGGACCCGGCAAACACAAATGTCATGTATCGTTCATCGTGCCGATTGAAAAAATTGAAGAACGTTATCTGCTGAATTTCAAGGTAGCTCAAGTTCCTCTTACATTCTTTCGGCTTAATATTCCCGACAACGTGATAGCGTTGGAGGAAAAATCTTTCAAGGATTTCAACCTCAAGACCGGTGATGAGGAAGGAGTCCGGGGTTGTTCGGTAATCGGCTGGCTTGGAGCTTCCGGCGATATTCGCTTGGTTTGGAGAAACAAGCTGAAAAAAAGACCGGATGAGACACAATTGATCGAAACGGTTGTCGCCGGCTCGGGTGCCGGAACATCAAAAGCCAGCGATACGGCGGCCGTACCGGTAAAGCCAAAATCGGTAAAATTGCCGCCTCGACCGATAGTGTATGCCCGTTCCGAAACCTTGATTACTTTAGGGGAAGCGGTTTTGCAGGGACGAATGGATATCGAGTATTCCATCACGAAGGCTCCGGTTTCAAGTTTCACGATCATGCTGCCGGATTATGTCGATGTTGTCGGAGTGCAGGCTGACAAGCTGCAAACGTATCAACAAACCAGGGAGGATAAACAAAAACGACTCGTCGTTGATTTCATGACGGGAAGGGAAGACACCTGTTCGATCAGCCTGATGTTCGAGACGAAAATGGACAATACGATCGGGACTTTCCAAATACCCGATGTTCGGCCGATCGGCGTCGAACGTGAATTGGGCGCGATCGCGATTCAAGCGCTAACTTCCGTGGAAGTGCAACCGGGCCGCTCTTCCGATAATCCGGCGTTGTCGAAAGTGTATCGCGTTGATCCGACCGAGCTTCCCGAAACTCTCAGGAAAAAAACCACGCGACCGATATTGCTTTCCTACAGATTGGTGAATCGTCCGATCAATTTGGAGCTCGTCGTTAAAAGGTATGAAGATTTGCCTCAGCAGACCGTCGTTGCCGACACAATGGATGTGAAAACGACTTTTACGACGCACGAAAGCAGCAATACCCTGATTTCACTTAAGGTACGAAACAACAACAGGCAATATATTACTTTTCAACTGGCCAGCGGTTCGGAAATACAATGGGCTTTCAGAAATAATCAACCCGTTAAGCTGGTTTCCGCGCGAAGCGAAAGCAGAGTGCAGATTCCGCTTCTGACGAGTCCTACGGCCGGAGTGCCGCAAGAGATGGATTTAAGAGTTTTGGTTAAGCAGCCGGTAGCGTCGATGCCGTGGATGGGAGCTTTCAACTTCGAAACTCCGCTCGTGGATATACCGGTTTCGCATTTGGCTTGGACGTTATATGCACCCACGCAATATGTTTTATATAATTTCAAGGGTTCCGTCCAATCCATGTATATACCCAAAGATCCGTTTTTTTTCCGTGGATTTATAAGTCTATATGATTGGTCGTGGTTCTTCATCAGCGACCCGGTGTTCGTTACGCTTATTCTGATTATATTAGGCATGATCCTTGCTTTTTTCTTGAAGGCTTTTTTCATTTCTTGCCTGGAATGGATTTGGACGGCAACCTGCGCGGTTTGCCGATTTCTTTTTACGTCTAAAAACCTGGGATTGATGGAATTGGGAATCATCATGGCTATCATAGGCATTCTGGCGGCTATAGCGGTTCCCAATTTCCGCAAAGCTCGCGAACAGGCACGCGGTAAAGCTTGTTATGCGAATCAACGCGTCCTTTTAGGAGCGGTGGAGATGTACAATATGGATCATTCCGTGCTGATGAAAAGCGCTGATATTGCGGCACTGAGGAGTGGAGGGTATTTAAAAGCCTCTATTACTCCGCCTGAACGTGACTGCGTATATTTGACCGCCGGCTCGTTGGATGCGGATGGTTGTATTTACTGCAAACTGCATGGCGCCACTTCCGAAGACGATGAGGGTAAGTTGAAATCGTTGTTGGGTTCAGGGTCGTCTTATGGTAAAAAATCGACTTCTTCCGGAGAAGCCTCCAGGATGTCTTCGATCGCGAATCCCTTTGGCGAAGCGAAAACCAAAGGTAATCTTCCGATTGAAACCAAGTTCGTAATGACCTCCAATTTTTATCAACTGGAGCGTGATTTGGTAATCAGTGATTTGGCCACGGATGGTGCGATTATTTCAAACCGCACTTGTCCTCAAGTATCTTTCAGTTTCATGAGATCTGAAATTCTCCAGGCTCTGAAGATAACATCCTTGTTGTTGGGGCTTCTCGCGGGTCTTTATTTCATCATGGGTACCTATTTCAATCATTATCCTCGGCTCATTCTCGCGGTTGCGATCATTCTTGTTTTATCCGTATGGGATATGTTCTTTGAATCGCTCGGAGATTGGGCGAATCTCGGATTGTGGCTGGCTATCGGCGGGGGTGTCATTTGGAAAATTGGCTGGTTTTTTTCCCTGCAGAATATTTCCTTTGGATCGAATGGTAATCCGCCGAAATCCGGTTCAGGAAGACCTGGAACCGGCGGTCCTTCGGGAGGCGGCAGAGGAAACCCAAGAGGCGGAGTCAATTTCCCCGAACCGGAAATCATTGTTCAACCTATGAAGGACGAAGATAATGACGCGCCGAATTCCGAACCCCAAGATAACGGAGTCGTCGAGGAAGATGAGATTTTACCGGAACCTACGTTGCGTTTGGAACCGATCAAACCGGGTTTGTCGGCGACCCTGGTTTTGTTTCTGCTTTCAGCCGGTGCAGCTTTCGGCGGGTCCTCGGATCGCGAGGTGAAAATCTTCGTTCCCTTCAAGGACTTGTCTAGTGTAATTGAGACCACCGATAAAGCCGTGATTATTCCGGCCGATGATTATCGTTACCTGCTGGATTTGGGCCAAGACAAGGTTGTTCCCAAGCCGAAGGCGCCCAAATATTGCAATGTCAATTCGGCCTTCTATCAAGGTCGTATTGAAGAAAACGGAGTCAGATTCAACGCTTCGTTCAAAATCGAGTTGGTCAATGACGGTTGGAAAGTCGTGAAATTTCTCTCCAAGGAAACCGTGCCGTCTCGTGCTTTGCTTGACGGCAATCCCATAACCTTGGATCTTGTGACCGTCGCAAGTCCCGAAGATGTCGGTTATGGGTTGATTACCGATGCCGTCGGTTCCAAGACTTTAGAGATCACATTTTTTATTCCCTTTCAACCGGCTCAGTTTGAAACCCGCAAGTTTGAGCTTCCCATTCAACCTGTTTGTCTGTCTTCCCTTGAAATCGTTACTTCGGAAAAGGATTGCGAGGCATGGGTCGATCCGGGTGTTCTTTCCGCGGTCGATCGCGGCTCGAACGGAACCGTGTTTAAAGCCGTTCTTCCGCCCACGGGAAGAGTCCGATTTGAATTGAGCAAAAAAGTTTTCAAAACCGCGCAACCGGTGCGTGAAATCGTGAAACCGGAAGCCGACGGCGGGAAAAAGCAAATTGCCTCCGATGCAGTTTCTTCGATCGTTCATGAAGAAACTCGGATAATCGTTAAAGAGACGAACCTGATATTTGCCGAGGAAGGTTTCGTCAAAGGTAAAAATAAATATACTCTCGAAATTACAGGCGGCGATGGTGTGTCGAGTTTTTCCTTCATGATTCCTCCAAAAATCAGGATACTGAAAGTTGATGATAAGATTATAGAAGATTGGAAAGTAGAGGAAATCCAAGGCGACGCGTTGCGGCGATTAAACATAATTTTTACCTCTCAATTGAAGGGAAAAGTCGGATTTGTCGTTGAATTCGAGGAAAATGTGCCCAATCTCGGCGATCAAATTTACCCGGTTCCCGAACTGATTCCGCTGGGAGTCGATCGCGCAATAGGTATGATTGGGGTTGGAGGTATTCCCGTTTTCGAAATTCAGATTCCGGAGATATCATTGAGTTATTGTCGGATTGATTCGTCGGAATTTGTTCAAGATTTCGGCGGCTCTCCGCCGGCGTTTGCGTTTAAATACTTGCGTCATCCCAATAAGATGATTTTGTCAATAAACCGTAGCCAAGATGTCGTGCAGCAGACCGCTGTTATCGATAAAGGCGAAGCAATGACCGTCCTTAACGAAGACGGTTATTTGATTTCTCGCGTAGTCTATGAGGTTAAGAATAATTCAGAGCAGTTTCTGAAAATTTCATTGCCGTCGTTGAACGGTGTGCCCGGTGAATTATGGTGCAGCGAGGTTGCCAACCTTGCCGTTAAGGCCGGTTTCGACAAAGAATTTGGGGTATATAATATTCCAATAATCCGCTCTCCGATGATCAACGGAGGCGCGCAACCCTTTCCCGTCGAGATTGTCTATGCGATCAAACTGGGAGGAGTCGTTCAGTCAATGACGAGTGCGCACCTTGAAATGCCTAAGGTGCATCGTTTGGAAATCAGCGAATTCAGCTGGTCGGTTTATCTCCCCGAAGGATTCGAATTAATGAGAGGGAGGGGAAATGTCGATTTTTCCATGGAAAAGCCTCTTCAACCGCTGCTCACAGGACAACGGGTGTTTTCCGGCCTCGATTTGGGCGCGCTTATGGAAACAAAGACGCAAGGAACGGGTGGTGGTCTTACCTCTGCCGTTGCAGACAACGTATCCGGATTGCTGCCGGTAAAATTCAATGTTCCCATGACAAGTTGGTGGACGGCCTACACGATGCAGCAGATCAAACCGGGTGGTACGGCGCCTTATATCGATGCTTTGCTTATCAGCCCGCGAAAAGGTGGCGGCCGTATTCTCCAGCTTATCATGATTGCTTTGGGCGTTATCGCCGGGCTGGCTTTGATTTTCCTGTTGTCGGGAAAACGGCCGATTCTTTGCTTCATCATTCTGTCGATATTATCGGGCCTTTTGGCGATAGCATTGTTGTTTAAACTTTATCAGGCCGACCACTCTTTTAAAATGGGTTTTCTTGCCTTGTTCGTGACAGGAATCATGTATTTGTTTTTCCGTTGGAATCCCGACACCTTCATGAAGAGTCTCAAGGGTGGTCATAAATAGGATTGAAGAAAACATAAAATAAAGGAAAATTGATGACGGAACTTCCCGATCCGTTTTCCATACCGCCGCCGTCCACATTCATGAAGGCGGGAAGGCCGCCGGTCGCTCAAATCGAACGACCTTCGTTGTCTGCCCCAACCGAAAAAGCGACGACGGCACTGGAAGGGATGTTTATTCCGGTAATTCTTTTCGCGGTTTCCGTATATTTCTGGGATGGTTGGGTTGTGTATCCGATAAAACTTCTGACGGTCTTGTTTCATGAATTGTCTCATGGACTGGCTGCCATTGCTACTGGTGGAAAAATCATTAAAATAGTCTTAACCTCAGATGAAGGCGGACTGTGCACAACGGTGGGCGGAAACTACTTTATCGTACTCTGCGCCGGTTATTTGGGAAGTCTATTGTGGGGTGCCGGAATTCTTTTGATTGCCGCGAAAACACGATACGACCGCGGAGCCGTGCAGTTTTTAGGCGCATTGTTGATTCTCACGACGATTTTATGGATCAGAAGCATCCCCGGTGTCGTATTCGGTTTGAGCTTTGGTGCGGCCATGTTGGCTTTCGCGAACAAGTTCGGTGAAATGCCGTGTGACGTCTTGTTGCGCTATATCGGGCTGACTTCAATATTTTACGTAATTCTTGATATTAAATCCGATCTTATCGACCGATCGATACCAATTTCCGATGCATATCAGTTGTCGAAAATGATGCATTTGCCGGATTGGTTGATCGGAGGCGCGTGGTTTGTTCTTGCGCTGTTTATAACTTATAAAGTTTTGGCGAGCATTTGTTCTGAAAGTCCCGAATCGAGCGGCAACAAATAGATTCAATTATTTGCTTAGAGCCTGTTGGAAAATAACCATTACAAATAGTTGTTTTCTTGCGGGCTCTTATGGCCGGTCGATGAACGAAATTTGTTACAGTTATTTATTAACAAGGCTTACGGGGTCTTCGGGGTCGTTTCTATGTTTCAGAAATTCATAAACTGCTGGTAAAACCGAAATAATGATGATGGAAATAATCACCAGACTGAAATTGTTTTTTACAATCTCCAAGTTTCCAAAGAAAAAACCGGCGTAAAGAACTATCGCTACCCAGAGAATTGCGCCGGTGACGTTGTAAAATATGAACTTCGTGTAGTTCATGCTTCCGATGCCCGCTACGAATGGAGCGAAAGTGCGGATGATGGGAACGAACCTTGCTATGATTATGGTTTTCCCGCCGTGTTTGTCGTAAAATTTTTGCGTTCGTACAAGATGCGCCGGGTTGAAAAACCAGGATTTTTCCTTTTTAAAAATTCTCGCGCCGATGTAATGACCCAACCAATAATTTACGGTATCACCGAGAATCGCGGCGAGGGCCAAAATGGCGGCGATCAGGTGTGGATTCAATCCGCCGGTGGCGGCAAGCGCTCCGCAGGCAAAAAGCAGCGAATCGCCGGGGAGAAATGGGGTAACAACGAATCCGGTTTCAGCGAAAACGATGCCGAAAAGGATGAAGTAAACCCAGAAGCCGTATTCTTTTACGATTTCTACGAGGTGCTTGTCGAGATGAAGTATGAAATCAACGAACTGCAAAAATGTAGAGAAAAGAAAGTTTAATACATCCATTGTCGCCCCTGAATTCTTATTTCCAAAGAGTCGTCAAATTTAAACTAAAACGCGCGTATTTACAACGAAAATGCAAAACAACCATGGTAAATTGTACGAAATTGATGAAATCATTGCTGTGAGGCGATTGTAGGGGTGATTAGCAAGCCATCGCCGAAGCGTAATCCACCGTGAACCGAATGGAATTTGTCGATTTTTCGTGCGATTTACGAAAACAACTCGTCAATGCAGGCTTTTAGTTTGTCTTCTTCAATGGGTTTAAAAAGAACATGTTTGATACCGAGTTTTTCGAATTCGAGCTTCTTGGCGTTGCTCATTGCGGATACGACTACTATCGGAGTTTTCGCAAGCATAGGGACTTGTTTTATTTTTTGGACCAGTGTGAATCCGTCGAGATTCGGCATTTCAGAATCGGTTATGATGAGTTGAATATAAGCTTTATGAAGTGCCTCCCAGGCTTGTTGCCCATCAGCCGCCATAACGAATTCAAATTTTCTTGATTCCAATTTTTGTAAACACTTCATCAGAATCATCCTGCATGTTGAGGAATCATCAACAATCAGAACTCGTATCATTTACGCTTACTCCGAAAGGAAATGAATGGAATGATGCATTTGCTGATGTTGAATATATCATTCCTTAAGCATTCGTGGTGGAGAATTTTCATGGGTATTTTCTTGGTTATGCCGCCGAGCGAAGTCATCGGTATCCGCGATTGGGTTGCCGTTCATCTCTTTTGGGGTCTGAATATTAATCGGATTCGGCGATATGTCGGGTAATTGTTTGCTTTGAGCACGGAGTTCAGCGACTTCTTTTTTCAGCGCGGATTGCTCGTGCAAGTCGCTCAGGATTTGTAGGTTCTCGAAATAGGTTACGATCGTATCCTCAATGCTTGTCTTTTCTCTGATGCCGATTCTCCAAATAACCAGGGCGGCTATAATGAGCATAATTATTGCGGGGATGCTGAACCCGGCGGAAAGAATGGCTATAGCGGCAGGTAAAAGAGGAAGCATTAGGATCTTGAAGGTATCTCTTGCTCCATAAGATTTATTGGATGTCCAAGAAACTATCGTATTATCGGGACCATTTGGAAGAAATCGAATAGTGCTGGAAATACTCGGATAAGAACGGTGATAAGCCCGAACGGAATTATCGCTCGCTCGAAGCTGTTCCCGGTCGATGGTCAAGGGCGGGCCATAACGTTTCCGCTTCCATTTTTTCGAACCGGTATCGTTGACCAGAAACTGCTCCAAAAACTTCGCCTTAACTTGTTCGGGATTTCCCATGATGAATACTTGGTGGTCTTCCTTGCGGATATCTCTGGTTGCTTTTTCGAGAATTTCCGGGGGGATCCCCAGGCGTTGGGCGACCGCTTCCAGATCTTGACTTAAATGTTCTTCTTCTTTGAATACGGTTTGCTGAGTGTGCAGTTCCATTGCACGTTTGATTATTCGATCGAATTCTTCTTGATTCATTCTGATCCTCCGACGCTATATTAAGCTGTCCCACATCTATTAGTCAATATTTCAACTTAGAGCCTGTTAGAAAATAACCATTACAATATAGTTGTTTTCTTACAGGCTCTTATGGCCGGTCGATGAACGAAATTTGTTACAGTTATTTATTAACAAGGCCTTACTTGCATTTTTGTTTTAAGAGACTTTTTTTGATCAATAAATTCTTATGTTTTGCATCATCGGTTTCTATTGTGGATCCAAGATTATTTCGGGTTCAAATTTATTAAAACCTATAATCAACGGCCGTGAAATTCCGGGCTTGGTTTGAATCCTCAAAGCCGCAACTCCTTTTTCCATGGAAAACGCGGGATGTCCTCGATTCAAAACATAGGAGTCCGATCCCAGGCGAACGATCTTTACCGAATACCAATCTTTGTCGATTTCTGTTCCCAGCGAGATTTTTCCATCGGGAACAAAGCATGCCATGCGCTCTACCGGTCTGCAAAAATAAGGGAAATTTCCGGCCGTGATCTCATATTTCCCGGATTCTAAAGTTTGTACTGTTGCTGGGGTGTGTGGGAATATCCCGGACTGACCGGTCAGAACAGCCCAGTTTTTCATGTCCCGATGAGTTTCCGCGGCGACTAAGGTGAAGAAGTTGAGCCCCATGATTGGAACATCAATGAAAAATATTTTTCTGTCATACGGCTGGGTTTTCAATATATTTACCATTTTCGGAGTGATTTGTTGCGGAATCGTGAAAATCTTTTTCCATGGACCCCAAGAAGATATCAGAGATGCCGTTCCGTTAACAAACAATATGAATATTAAAAAATACAAAACCATCTTGTCATACAAAGTTTTGTCGGATATCGAACGCTCGATTATGCCATCGAAAGAGATTCCCATGGAAAGAGAAAAGAAAATAAAAGGAGTATAAAGGTAAAACGGAGTTGCGAACATCGGCGTGAACGGCAGAAAAGAGAGAAATGCCATGCATTGAAAAATGATCCAAAGTCTTTTGTCCCGTGAGCAATGGAATTGCGCCCAAAGAATTCCTACGATTGCGCTCAGGCAACCAATGAATAAAAGCGGATGATCAATCCACAGAATGACGAGAACGCGATCTACAAATCCTACCGGAAAAATCAGGGAAAAATAGTAAAGTAGAATTTTCCATGCGAAATATGTTAGAAACTCGACTTTGCACGGATTCGTAAAATATGGTTCGACCGGCAGGGGAAAGCCGTTTAAGGCTATACTTCTCAATAAAAAATATAAACCCAATATCGCAAGATACAAGGCAAACGACTTGTAATTGGCGTTGGAAGCCGTCATGGTAAGTGGTGTAACCTTCGAATAATGTGGACTTGTCGGATCAAAGCCTGACTGGGTCGGGTTTTCTTGCCGATCGAGACGGTTTCCGGATGTCACAGCCATACCGAGGTTCGAGTTGCTTTTGGTTTTCGGCATCATGATGTCCCAAAATATCGTAATTAAGGGAAAAGCAACCGCATGCTCTCCCGACAGCAGCGCTGCCGAGAATAGGCTGGTGGAGCATACAAGCCTCGTTTGCATGTGAAACCAAAATGCTCCCATTAAAAAGGCGTCGGTGAGCAATTCTTTCCTGGAAACGATCCATTGAACGGGAACAAGGCAATGCACGCTCGCGGCAAAAAAAGCGGCCGTGAAAAATGCACTTGTCGGAGAGCGGAAAAATTTTCTTCCCAACAGGTAAATAATTGAGACATTCAAAATTTGAAGCAAAATGTTGACAAGGTGCTGGAGTCCGTAACACTTTCCGCTAATCATTATTGGTATTTTATAAGTAAGAAGCAGCAAAGGACGAAAATATTGAGCGACGATTTTCTTTTCGATCCACCAGGGATTCCCGAGTAAATCGGAGGTAAATTTGAATCCTTCGGAAATTAAAGTTGAGAATGGGAAATCCTCGCATTTTCCCAACACGTGAAAATCATCGTGAATCGGCCCCAACCACAAAGCGGGTAGATGAATTATCGCCGTAATTAAAGCCAAGAATAAGATATATCGTCCACGGATGGCGTAGATACCCGAAATGCGCCCGGATGGCGCGGATTTTCGGGTATGTGTTTTTATTTTCATGGCGGTTGAATTCTACCATGTCGCTGAATTG